>Ga0335085_10008758_pt1 | contig 15387 bp, 15 predicted proteins | sample Lox_Sample_45_FD_206712 | JGI IMG/M metagenome (GOLD analysis project Ga0335085, IMG submission 206712) | Soil microbial communities from Loxahatchee National Wildlife Refuge, Florida, United States - Lox_Sample_4.5 | ecosystem: Environmental > Terrestrial > Soil > Wetlands | place: USA... | reverse complement strand
AAGATACTCTGGGCCCAGATCCTGCTTGTCTGCACCACGGTCCTGGCCTTTCTCTGGTCGGCGACCGAGTGGACGGCCTGGCAGCTCGCCTTTCAGCCGCAACTCGGCCCGCCCTGGTTCACCCTGTTGGGCTGGCCCGCCTATCAGCCACCCGCCTTTTTCTGGTGGTGGTTCGCCTATGATGCCTATGCGCACGACATCTTCGTGACGGGCGGCTTTATCGCGACAGCCGGTGGCATCGCCGCGTTTGCGGTCGCGGTCACCATGTCGGTCTGGCGCGCCCGGGAAGTGAAAAGGGTGACGACCTACGGTTCAGCGCGCTGGGCCGAGACGTCAGAGGTGCGCAAGGCGGGGCTCCTCGATCCAGACGGGGCCGTCGTCGGTCGCTGGCACGGCGCATATCTTCGCCATCATGGACCCGAGCACGTGCTGTGTTTCGCGCCGACCCGGAGCGGCAAGGGAGTCGGACTTGTGGTTCCGACTTTGCTGACCTGGCCCGGTTCGGCGATCGTCCACGACATCAAGGGCGAGAATTGGACCTTGACTGCTGGTTGGCGCGCGCGCTTCGGCCGCGTCCTGTTGTTCGATCCCACAAACGCCAAGAGCACTGCCTACAACCCCTTGCTCGAGGTTCGTCGCGGCGAATGGGAAGTTCGCGATGTGCAGAACATTGCCGACGTCCTGGTCGACCCCGAAGGCGCCCTCGAGAGACGCAACCATTGGGAAAAGACCAGCCACTCGCTTTTAGTCGGCTCGATCCTGCATGTGCTTTACGCCGAGCCGGACAAGACCCTCGCGGGGGTCGCAAACTTTCTCTCCGACCCGCGGCGACCGATCGAGACGACGCTGCGGGCGATGATGACGACGCCGCACCTCGGTGAGAAGGGCGCGCATCCTGTCGTCGCCAGCGCCGCCCGCGAGCTTCTGAACAAAAGCGAGAACGAGCGCTCCGGTGTCCTCTCAACCGCGATGTCGTTTCTCGGACTTTACCGAGATCCAGTCGTAGCAGCCGTGACCCAACGCTGTGACTGGCGGATTCGCGACCTCGTCGAGGCCGAGCGGCCGGTGACGCTCTATCTTGTCGTACCGCCATCCGACATCAGCCGCACCAAACCGCTCGTGCGGCTGATTCTCAATCAGATCGGGCGACGTCTCACCGAGGAGTTGGAGTCGCAGCGTCGTCGGCAGCGGCTGCTGCTCATGCTCGACGAGTTTCCGGCGCTCGGGCGGCTCGATTTTTTCGAGAGCGCGCTCGCCTTCATGGCGGGTTACGGCCTCAAGGCTTTCCTCATCGCGCAGTCGCTCAATCAGATCGAAAAAGCCTATGGGCAAAACAATTCGATCCTCGACAACTGTCATGTGCGCGTGAGCTTTGCGACCAATGACGAACGCACGGCGAAGCGCGTGTCCGACGCGCTCGGGATGGCGACCGAGTTGCGTGCGATGAAGAATTACGCGGGGAGCCGGCTCAGCCCGTGGCTCGGGCACCTCATGATCTCGCGTCAGGAGACCGCCAGGCCGCTGCTCACGCCCGGTGAGATCATGCAGCTTCCGCCCGACGACGAGCTTGTGATGGTCTCGGGCGCTGCGCCGATCCGCGCGAAGAAGGTCCGATACTATGAAGATCGCGAACTAGCTGCACGCATCCTCCCGCCGCCTGCGTTGGCTACGGGCGACCAGGTCGTCGGTGCACAAGACCCGCTTGCGCAGCAAAGCGTAGATTGGGCGGGCCCGGTTGCAGAGCCTTCGGATGAGACGGATCCCGCCAATGCGGATTCCGCCAATGCCGGCATTCGTCGCGAGCCCGAACTGCCGGAGCATGAGGAGATCGTCCTGCAACCCCGGAAACTGACCGACGAATTCGAGCTGATCGACGACGAACCCGATGACGATGCCCAAAGCCAACGCGTTATGCAGCGGTCATTCGGGACCGTCGCGCGCCAAGTGTCGCTCGACCCCGGTGACGACATGCGCATGTAGCGATGCGGACTAAGCACACTTTCCGGCTACCGCCAGAGCTGGCCGTCAAACTCGCGGATTACGCCGCGCGTAAGCGGGTGCCCCAAGCTCTGGTCGTCGAGGCGGCGCTGGCCTCGCATCTATCGCCCGATGGAGCCGATCGGCTGGAAGCGGCGCTGGCACGCCGGCTCGACCGAATGACCCGTCAAATGGAGCGTCTCGAGCGGCATGTGGCTATTTCGAACGAAGCGCTGGCCGTCTTTGTCCGCTTCTGGCTGACGAGTACGCCGGCATTGCCGGATGCGGCGCTCGCCGCCGCCCAGACCAAAGGCCGCGAGCGCTACAACGGATTTGTAGAGGCTCTTGGTCGGCGCCTGGCTCGCGGGCGTGGCCTTGCTGATGAGATAAGTAGTGACATCCGTGAAGTTGCACGAGAAGAACGGCCGGATGATGTTGGGTAGCACCTGTATTTGAGTTCTGCCATCTTACATGATGATGCCTTGATATTAGTCATATTTTACAAATCAGAAAATTCATGTGCCAAAAAAATGACGACATCGGGCAGTTATCAGCCGGGCGGGCTCCGCTGATTTCGTTCGGCGTAGATGCGCGATCGTCGGGCCAGAATTCGTCATAGATTTTTCTTCAAGTCAGAAAGGACATGCTCGAGCGCTCGGGCACCAACAAATGCCGTTCCTCGATCGCATCTGACTCTCTCGCGCATGACCTTTGCTGGATGAATCAGATTCCGGTATTCGCGGGCTGGTTCGAGCTCGCCTTTTGTCAGGTCGGAAATGAGCCGAGGTGGTGAGCTACGGCCGAATACGAGAATAAATCCCACGAACGATCTACCAGATCCGCGGGGTTGGGCGCTCTCTGCGGCCAAGTGATTGCGCTTACCGCTGTGGCGACAGCGCCGGGTGATCTTGCCTCTCGGGTTTGCAGCCCGTAGAGAAGCAGCGCTTCGCAGCAACTGCCAGAGAGGATCGTCGCCCCCTTCCACTCACCCGCTTGTAGGTCTGTAGCAATCGCCGCGATATCGAGGCCGATCATCTCTTGGAGCACGGGATCGCCGATGAAGGACAAATCGTGTGATACGGAGGGACCTTCATCTTTGAGCGTAGCAATCAGTTCCCATGCCCTGCGAAGTGCTCGACTGACCGGAACCAGGCAATCGGGGCTATTGCCGCGGCGGAATTGGTCCGTCCCGTACCTCACAGCCCCGATCGAGGCAACGAACTCAGCGAAATCGTCTGCGGATAAACGGATCAACTCCGAAGGAAGTTGATCGTAAAATTCGAGGAAGCCCGCAACCGCGTGATGTGGCTCAGAATAATAGAGTGATGAAAGTCATCGGACTTGGTAAAGCGGTTCTTCAAATAGCCGACGATCTGCGTTGGAACTGCTCTTGTTGGCATGGCTATAATACCTGAATTACGTTTATTCTGTTAAGCCTCAGATGTGTTGCAGTGATGAGTAACAGTTTAAGCCAACCCGCCATGTTCATCCAGGGTAACCGGAGCCACCGGTCTCAGCGGTATCCCGATGTTATAGCGAGCGTGACGGCGCTCGCCTGCGCAAACCAGAGCGCCTTTAGCGACGAGATCGGCGAGATCGCGCGTCGCCGCCGCAGGTGCGACCCCGGTGATGTTGATATATTTACCGGCGCTCAATTCGCCTTGAAAACCCTGGGGGCCTTCGCGCAACATCCGAAGCAGGGCCTTTTCTTGCCGATCGTTGAGTTGGCCCCGCAACCGGTCAAGCAAGCGGGTCTTTTAATGAGGAACTCAACGAGCGCGACCGCACGCCGCTCCGCTTCGATCGCGGTCGCCGCGAACTAGGCGAGCCAGGGCGTGATCTCGTTGACCTTGTTCGCCTCCAGCGCGTCGTAATACGCCTTCCGCTTGGCGAGAATAGTCGCCGCCAAAGCCGTTAGCGTCGGATAGCCCACGCTTTAATGGGAAGGAGCCAAGCAGACTCGGGCGTATCAGTGTCGCTCTCATTGATATATTATATCACTTTTGCTTCTAGGTGTGCCGTCTATGGAAAATGCTGCGGTATCGGAGCCGTCCCTTATCCCGGTGACGCTGCTGACGGGCTTTCTCGGCAGCGGCAAGACCACGATCTTGAATCATCTGCTTCGGGTACCTGCTGCCGAGACGATCGCCGTGGTCATCAATGAATTTGGCGAGATCGGCCTCGATCACCTGCTGGTCGAGCGCTCCAGCGAAGATTTTGTGCTGCTGAATAGCGGTTGTCTTTGCTGCACCGTGCGTGGCGACTTGATTACGACGCTTCGCGACCTCTTTCTCCGGCGGGTGCGTGGCGAAATCTCCGAGTTCACACGGGTCATCATCGAAACCACGGGTTTGGCGGACCCGGCGCCGATCCTTCACACCTTGATCACCGACCCGCTGATCTTCGCGCGCTATCGGCTGGACGGCGTGGTCACCGCGGTTGACGCGGTTAATGGCGCTACGACCCTCGATCGGCATCACGAAGCGGTCAAACAGGCTGCAGTAGCCGACCGGTTGCTGCTGACTAAAGGCGACCTCGCGGCCGCCGGCATAGTACATGGGCTTCGGCGTCGCCTCGCCTCGCTCAATCCCGGCGCGATAATCCTGGAAGCGACCGGGGGGCGTGTCGATGCAGCGGCGCTATTCGATCTCGGGTTCTACAACCCGGCAACAAAGACGCCCGATGTCCAGGGCTGGCTTCGCACCGAGATGTACGAGGCGGCGGAACACGATCACGCACATCACCATGGCGACCACGAACATAATGATGTGCCCGCCGGCGGCGACGCAGTGGTCGACGTCAATCGGCACGATGACCGGATCTGGGCTTACTGTGTCACCCGTGACCGGCCCGTGCAGCGAGGCGCATTCTCGGTCTGGCTTGCCTTGCTCGCGGCGATGCGCGGGGACGATTTGCTGCGCGTTAAGGGCATTATCAACGTCACCGACTCTCCGGAGCGGCCTGTGGTTGTCCATGGCGTCCAGCACCTGCTTCATCCGCCGGTGACGCTCGCTGCCTGGCCGAGCAACGATCGGCGCACCCGCATCGTCTTTGTCACCCGGGACATGCCGAAGGAGATGATCGAAGGCACGCTGCAGGTCCTCGCCGGCGGCGACGCTCCTTCTCGCGAACTGCAATAGGAAGAAGCTCAGGTTGCCGGACTGCCGCATCAGTTTTGCAGCATCCCCTGCCGGACGATTTCGATATTGTGGCGGAACAGCCGGACATAGGTGGGGGCAGGACCGCTAGGCTCGGACAGCGCTTCGGCGTACAGCGTGCCGCCGAGATGAGACCCGGTCTTGCGCGCGATCTGCGTCACCAGCCGGGGGTCGCTGACACTCTCGATGAAGACCGCCTTGACGTGCTCGCGCCGTATCTGGTCGATGAGCGTGGCGATCTCCGCGGCCGTGGCCTCCGCGGCAATCGAGATCCCGAACGGCGCACGGATCTCGACCCCGTAAGCATCGGCGAGCTAGCCGAAGGCCTCATGGCTGGTGCTGATCTTGCGTTTAGCGGGGGTGATCATCCGGCCACGGCCCAGGCGATCGCGCCCCACAATAGGACCAAAATAGCAACACCGAGCCCCAAGCGACCGCTAGCGCTTGCCGCGAATAGCGATGGCGACCGCCAACCGTCGGGAATCAGGCTCGATCCATGTCGATACAGTCGAGGGTCCAGATGCCTCGTCCACACGAGCTGCGATCAATCGGTTGCCGTAGTGTGCGCTATCGGCAAAAAGTCCCGTGGTAACCGGGAAGAAAGCAATGCACACCGACTCACTCGACACATGGCGTCACGAGCATGTCTTTCTCGGCGCGGAGCACGACCGCAACGAACGGCGGAGTTGGGCCGTCGTCGCCCTATGCGCCGCGATGATGACCGCGGAGATCCTGGGCGGATGGCTGTGGGGCTCGATGGCGTTGATCGCGGACGGGCTGCATATGTTGACCCATGCGGCGGCGCTTGTCGTCGCTGCCGTCGCCTACGCCTATGCCCGCCGCCACGCGCAGGATCAGCGCTTTGTCTTCGGCACAGGTAAGCTTGGCGATCTCGCGGCCTTCGCGAACGCGCTAATCTTGGCAATGATCGCGCTGCTGATCGGCTACGAGAGCGTCGAGCGCCTGATCCACCCGGTGGCGATCGCGTTCGACGAGGCAATCCCGTTGGCAGCGCTGGGGCTCGGGGTCAATTTGTTGACCGCCTGGCTCCTGTGGGACGACCATGACGCGCACCATCATATGGCGGAAAACGACGACGATCACAACCGCCACCATAACGCCGATCACAATCTGCGTGCCGCTTATGTCCATGTTGTCGCCGATGCGGCGGTTTCCCTGCTGGCGCTGCTTGGCCTGACTGCTGGCCGTACGTTCGGCTGGGTCTGGATGGACCCGGTGATGGGGATCGTCGGCATGTTGGTAATCGCCAACTGGTCGTGGAACCTGATCCGGGTTTCCGGCGCGGTGCTGCTCGACATGCAGCCGAGGAACGGCATCGCCCGCGAGATTGCGCGGCGTCTCGAAGCCGGCTTCGACGACCGCGTCTCCGACCTGCATTTCTGGCGCCTCGGGCCGGGCCACAACGCCGCCGTCGTGTCGCTGGTCTCGGACCGACCCGAGCCGCCTCTCGCCTACAAGGCCCGTCTCGCCGGCATTCCGGGCCTCAGCCACGTTACCGTAGAGGTTCACCCCTGCCCCGGTGATCACGCGGCGAACTAGGGTTGGCTTGACGCCTCCGATGCCGCCCTCCCGGTCCGGCAGCTGGAGCAGGAGCCGGAGACTTCGAGGCTTTCGGCTTCGACTTCGAAGCCGAGCTTTCGGCTCCACTCGCCCACGACCGACGAGATCCGATCGTCTTCGACTTCGACGGCGGTGCCGCACCGTCGGCAAATCAGGAACTGGCTGACATGCGGATGATCAGGGTGCGCGCAGGCGACAAACGCTTTGCGTGAATCGAGACGGTGCGCCAATCCATGTGCGAGCAGAAAATCCAGGCTGCGATAGACGCCCGCCGGCGTCGCTGAGCGCTCGGCGCGTAGCTGGTCGAGTAATTCGTAGGCGGTGACCGGCCCATCCGCCGCCAGCAACAAGGCCATCACCTGCCGGCGCAGCCGGGTCAAGCGGGCACCCGCTTGACGGCAGATCGCCTCGGCATCTTCAAGGCTCGGGCGGTACAGTTCAGCCATAATTGTCCGGAAGCCGGTCGCTCGCAGATAAATCTGTGCGGCAGCGCGAGATTACCACAGCGTAGCGCGATCCAACTCGGTCATCGACACGGCCCCGCCGGCAGTACCGGCGGCAAGCGTCCTGCCATCCGCAGACCAGGCGAAGCTGGTAATCCGGTCCCCATCGGCGGCTCTAAGGCGCACCGCTCGTTCTCCGGGAACTTCCGAGATGCGCGTCTCGCCATCGTCGTACCCGAAGGCGACGAGCGGGCGCTGCGGGTGCGCGCTGACGCAGGTCACCTGCGTACCGGGGCGGAAGCCGAATTCGAAGGGCGGCCGGCCTTCGGGCCCACGCCCGGCGAATGACCACGCCGTGACACTGTCCGCTCCGTTCGTCACAAAAAAAGGCGGCTTCGCAATCCAGTCGAAGGAGCGGATTTTCGTGGCGTATCCGCTCATCCGCAGATCGGACCCGTCGACGAGACGCCAGCCGTGCAACTCCCGCTCCTGCGTCGCGGTCATCAGGTATTTGCCGTCCGGGCTCCAGGAAATACCGATATGCGAGCCGCGCCATTTGTAGCGCGTCGGCGTTCCACCCATCGACGATGTCCACCACAGGGTTACGCCGTCATAATGCGAGACTGCCAACCGTTTGCCCTTCGGGTTGAAGGCCAGCCCCGACACGCTGCTGGGATGGTCGGCGGTATTGCCGATGAGCTTCCCGTCAGCACCGATCAGCCTGACCTCCCGCCCCAAAGCCACGGCCCGCATCTTGTCGGTAACGGCGAGCGTGTCGATCCAACACCGCGGCTCGTGCAATAAGGTTTCTCCCGACCCGTCGCCGCGGGTATGGACGAGGCGGCCGTCGTCGCCGCCGGACAGAAAACTATCGGCAGCGAGATCGCGCCGGAGCGCCAACACAGCGCCGTCATGGGCCGCGACCACCGTCGCCTCACGATTCCCACGCTCGACGATCCGCAATGTGCCGTCGCCGAGCGATGCGGCCAGATAGCCCCCTGGCCGGCTGAAAACCAGCCCGGTGACTGGCGCATCGTGCTGCCAGCTTAAGGACGGTGGCGCTGAGGGGACCTGCGTTTTCTCAGCGCCTAGCCAATTGAGCGACATGGTGGGTCGCCCGTCAACAGGCGACGCAGGCAGCGAAATCCGAGCGTAGTTCGGCTTCGTCCAGGTTGCGGCCAATCAGGACGAATTTTGACTGCCGGGTCTCGCCCGCTTCCCAGCGCTTCCCGTCGTCGGAATCCATCAGCATGTGCACGGCCTGAAAGATGTAGCGGTCCGGGCTGCCCTTGATGTCGAGGATACCTTTCGAGCGCAGGATGTCGACGCCGCGGGTCCGCAACAGTTCGGAGACCCACTGCCGGAACTTGTTGATGTCGAGCGGTCGGTCGGCGGTGACGCAGACACTGGTGATCGTCTGGTCGTGCACGTGATCGTCCTCGCCGAGGAAGTTCGGCTCGATTTCGAGGATGCGGCCGAGATCGAAAGCACCACGGTCGAGCAGTTGATCGACCGGAAGCCCGCAATGGTCGGTCTGGTGGATCTTGGCCATCGGGTTCATCGACCGGATACGCGCCTCAACTTCGGACAGCTCTGCCGGTGTCACCAAGTCGACCTTGTTCAATAGGACGATATCGGCAAAGGCGACCTGCTCGGCCGCTTCGTGGCTGTCGACGAGCCGCTGCAGGAAGTTTTTCGCATCGACCACCGTGACAATCGAATCGAGTTTGGCGCGCTCTCGCACTTCCTCGTCGACGAAGAAGGTCTGTGCGACCGGTGCTGGGTCGGCAAGCCCGGTCGTCTCGATCAATATACCGTCGAAGCGGCCCTTTCGCTTCAAGAGGTTGCCGATGATCCGAATCAGGTCGCCGCGCACGGTGCAGCAGATACAGCCGTTATTCATTTCGAAAACTTCTTCGTCGGCATTGACGACGAGTTCGTTGTCGATGCCAATCTCGCCGAATTCATTGACGATGACGGCATAGCTCTTGCCGTGCTGCTCCGTCAGGACGCGGTTCAAAAGCGTGGTCTTACCGGCGCCGAGATAGCCGGTCAGCACCGTGACGGGGATCTGGTCCACGGTATTCTCCCTCGCTAAGGATCGGTTTTGAGCGGGTGTCAGAGTAGCCGGCGCACCCACGCGAGCATGTCGATTCTTCCTAATGATATGTTATATCAATAACGGACCGAGATGAACAAGATCAATCCCGGTGTGGACCCGGCCGCGGCTCAGGGGCCGGCCGCTGCCGGGCCTAAGATCGGCCATATCTTCGTGATCTTTGAAGAGAGCCGCAGCTTCGATAACATCTTCGGGCTATTTCCAGATGCCAACGCCTCGACAGCGCCAAGGCGCGGCAGGTCAAGCTCGACGGCACGCCCTGCCGCCCGCCATCGACACCGGTGCCAAGCCGCCAGTTGTCGACACGCGCTTTTCCAGCGCAACTGCCGAACGCCCCGTTCCGGATCTACCAATACGTACCGCAGAACATCGCGACCGGCGATCTGGTGCACCGCTTCTATCAGGAACAGGCCCAGATCAACGATGGGAAGATGGATAGGTTCGCCGCCGTGTCCGACGCCGGCGGTCTGGTCATGGGCTATTACGATTTCTCGACCTCTCGATGGCGGCGGCTTGATGGCACTCATGCCTGTAAAGGCTGGTGGAAAGGCGTAAACTATCGCCGATGGCAACGCGCAAGGATCAGGAAAAGGCGATCCGATCGGCGGAAGAGATCTGCCGGCGCGCGGGCGCTCGCCTGACGCTCCTTCGTCGGCGCGTCCTCGAACTCGTCCTGACTTCCTCACGGCCGCCGAGCGCCTACGAGATTCTCGACCGGCTGCGCCCCTTGGACGCTTCGGCGACGCCGGCGGGGGTCTACCGCAGCCTTGAGTTCCTCGCCGATCACGGCTTGGTGCACCGCCTCGAGAGCACCAAGACGTTTGTCGCATGCGCCATGCCGGACCATGCGCATCCGAGCCAGATGCTGATCTGCCGCCGCTGCGGGACGGCGGTCGAGGCCGAAGATCCTCGTGTTGCGTCGGCCGCCGAGAAGCTCGGTCGCCGGCTGGGCTTTGCGCTGGACCGACGCACGGTCGAGTTGACCGGACTCTGCGCGAGCTGCCAGGACTGAGCACGCCAGCGATGATCGGTTGACCGAGCCAGCGCAGTAGCGCGGCGTGAGCGGAGCTGAGCAACAAGCAGATTGATACGTTACATCATTTATGATGTGATACATTATATCATTTAACGCCGGATGAGCGTTCCCGATCGCGATGCGCACCGACGCCCCCGCCGACGAAGAATTCCGCAGCTCCGTCCTCGCCCTGGCCCTTGGTCGACGTGTCATTGCGATCACGGTTGGGCTGGTCCTGCTCTGGCTCGCCATCCTCTGGGCTGAGGCCCTGCCGTGACGCGGGGGGCGGCAATCGGGCTGCGCGATCTCACAATCGCGTATGACCGCCATCCCGCCGTGCATCACCTCACCGGCGATTTCGCTCCCGGCAGCCTGACGGCCATCGTCGGTCCCAACGGTGCGGGCAAGTCGACGCTGCTCAAGGCGATCACCGGGGCGCTGCGTCCCGCGGCCGGGACGGTCGAGCTGAACGGGTTGTCGCGCTCGGATCTCGCCTACCTGCCCCAGCAAGCCGAAATCGACCGGGCCTTTCCGATCACCGTTGCCGACACGGTCGTCATGGGGGCGTGGACCCGCATCGGCGTCGGCCTCGGCGTCGACCGGGCGACGGCGGTCCGCGCCGGCCAGGCGCTTTCGGCCGTCGGCCTCGACGGCTTCGGCCGGCGTCCGGTCGGCTCGCTCTCGGCCGGACAGTTCCAGCGCGTCCTGTTCGCTCGCATGCTGCTCCAGGATGCGCGCGTCGTCCTGCTCGACGAGCCGTTCACCGCCATCGACGCGCGGACCACGCGCGACCTCCTCGATCTCGTCGTGCGCTGGCACCGACAGGAGGGACGGACGGTCATCGCGGTGCTGCATGACTTCGATCAGGTCCGCGCGCATTTTCCGCACGCGCTGCTGCTGGCGCGCGCACCGATCGCCTGGGGCGATACCGACCGGGTCTTGACGCCCAAGAACCTTCTCTCGGCGCGGGCGCTGGCCGAAAGCTGGGACGAAAACGCGCCGCTCTGCGACCGCGCTCGGGGAACGGCGGCATGATCGCGGGACTATACCAGGCGACGGTCGCCCCCTTCGTCGACTACGGCTTCATGCGCCGCGCGCTCGTTGCCTGTCTCGCGCTCAGCATCGGATCGGGACCGATCGGCGTCCTTCTCATGCTGCGCCGCATGAGCCTCGTTGGCGACGCCCTCAGCCACGCGGTCTTGCCCGGCGCTGCCGTCGGCTTTCTGATCGCCGGGCTGTCGCTCTGGGCGATGGGCCTCGGCGGCCTCGTCGCGGGGCTCGCGGTCGCCCTCCTGTCCGGGCTGGTGAGCCGGGCAACCAGTTTGCGGGAGGATGCGACGTTCGCCGGCTCCTATCTCGCCTCGCTCGCGCTGGGCGTGCTGATCGTCTCGACGCACGGCTCGAACATCGATCTCCTGCACGTGCTGTTCGGCACGATCCTCGCGATCGACGACAACGCGCTCGATCTAATGGGCGCCATCACATCGGTCAGCGCCGTGGCGCTGGCGGCGATCTATCGTCCGCTGATCCTCGAATGCTTCGATCCCGGCTTCCTGCGCGCGGTCGGCGGCCGCGGCTCCCTCTACCATCTCGTCTTTCTCGTGCTGGTGGTCCTCAATCTCGTCGCGGGCTTCGAGGCGCTGGGGACGCTCATGGCGGTCGGGCTGATGATGCTGCCGGCGCTGGCGTCACGGTTCTGGGCTCCCACGGTACCCGGCATGATGGCGGCCGCGGCGGCGTTCGCCTTTGCCTCGGGGCTCATCGGCCTGATCGCCTCGTACCGCTTCGGTCTGCCTTCCGGGCCGGCCATCGTCCTCACCGCCAGTGCGTTCTACGCCGCCTCGCTCGTTCTCGGGCGAAACGGCGGCTTCCTGCGCCGCTGGTGGCCTCGGCCGCATCTTGCCGCCTGACTCGCTTGAAGGAGACTCCGGAATGCGAACCCTTGCTGCGCTGATCCTTACCTTTCTCTGGGCGGTACCCGCGTCGGCCAAGCCCGTCGACGCGGTCGCGAGCTTCACCGTGCTGGCCGATATGGTCCGCCAGGTCGGCGGAGACCGGGTCCTGGTATCGAGCCTCGTCGGTCCGAATGGCGATCCGCATGTCTTCGAGCCGTCCCCGGACGACGCACGGCGCCTCAAGCAGGCCGATCTCGTGTTCGTTAGCGGCCTCGGACTCGAAGGCTGGATGGATCGGCTGATCGAAGCCTCCGGCTATCGCGGCACCATCGTGGTGGCATCCGAAGGCATCCGAACGCGAGCCATGGAGGAAGACGGCAAGCGGATCATCGATCCGCACGCCTGGAACAGCGCCGCGAATGGGGTCGTCTATGTCGGCAACATCGTCAAGGCGCTGTCCGCCGCCGATCCCGAGGGGGCGGCGCAATACGCGGCGAATGGCCGGCGCTACGCCGAGGAGCTGCGGCAGCTCGACGGCTACGCGCGCCAAATGGTCGCGACGGTCCCGCCCGATCGGCGCAAGGTCCTGACCAGCCATGACGCGTTCGGCTATTTCGGCGACGCCTACGGCGTGAAATTCCTCGCTCCCGTCGGTTTCTCGACCGAATCGGAGGCCTCCGCCGGCACTGTCGCGAAGCTGATCGATCAGATCAAGGCCGAGCACGTGACGGCGTATTTCTTCGAAAACTCGAACGATCCGAAGCTCATCCGGCAGATCGCCCGCGCGACGAAGGCCGAGCCGGGCGGCGAGCTCTATGTCGAAGCGCTCTCCAAGCCGGATGGCCCAGCGCCCAGTTACGCCGCGATGTTCCGTCGCAACGTCGACCTCATGGTCGCGGCGATGAAGCGAAACTGAGCCGGACGAGCGCTTCGATCCGATCCTGCATCCTCGACACCATGGCGCGCCGCGGGACTCAACCCGCGACGCGCCGATCGGCGGCAGCGACTTGCTCGGGAGTAACCTCGCCGAAGATGCGAAGCGTGTCCTCGATCGCCTCGCGCTCGATATCGCGGACAATAAACACAAGCCGCGTGCGGCGATCCTCGGACGGCCACGCTTCGAGCAAAGTCGGTGGGTGGAACAGGTGCTGAACGCCGTGCACCACCACCGGCCGGCCGGGCCGGTCGACGATGTTGACGATGCCCTTTATCCGCAGCAGATCATCACCACGCATCGCCGCCATAATATCGAGCCAGGCAGCGAAGGCGTCCCACAGCACCGGGGCGTCGCGCACGACGCTAAAAGCGTGAATCCGATCGTCATGTCGGTTGACGTCGGGATGACCGGTCTCATGTTCGTGATCATCATCGTCCTCGGCCTCATGAGCATGATCGTGCTGATGTTGATGAACGTGCTCCACGGCATAGGCCTCTTCGTGCAGCCAGCGCTGAACTTCGACGCTCTTGCTTGCCGGATCATACAGTCCGATGTTGAAGATCGCTGCGGGATCAACGGCGCCATCTGCGACAGGAAGGATCGGCGTGCCGGCGTTCAGCCCCCGCAGTCGTGCCGTTAGCGCTGCCACCTGGTCCGAGGAGGCGAGGTCTTGCTTCGTCAGCAGGATCCTGTCGGCGACGGCCGATTGTTTCACCGCCTCTGCGTGACCGTCGAGAGTCCGCATGCCGTTCACCGCATCCACCGTCGCGACAACACCATCCAAGCGATAGCGCGCGGCGATCAGCGGATCGGTCATCAAGGTGTGCAGCACCGGCGCGGGATCGGCGAGACCCGTGGTTTCGATGACGATCCGCTGGAACTCGGGGATTTCACCCCGGACACGCCGCAAGAACAGATCGCGAAGCGTCGTGATCAGGTCGCCGCGCACCGTGCAGCACAGACAGCCGCTATTGAGCACGACGAAGTCCTCGGTCGCGCGCTCGACCAGCAGGTGGTCGAGCCCCACTTCACCGAACTCGTTGATGATGACGGCCGTGGCACTGAGTTCGATCCTCTTCAGCAGTCGGTTCAGGACCGTCGTCTTGCCGCTGCCTAGAAAGCCGGTCAGCACGGTAACCGGGATCAGGGACGACCGATCGGAAGGGGTCATCGGCATCTCCAATAAATGATATAATGTATCACTAACACCGAAGCTGCCTCGAGACTAGGCTTGACGAAGGCGACCCACCCCACCTGCGGGTCGATAGGCGAGCGGTGGGTAGTGTCTCGAGACACTACCGAGCGGTGACATGCCTAGACATGCTCTGCGATCTGGCATATATTCCAACGATCGATGGAATGATAGAATGAGAGCAAAATCCTCCCATATCGGTGACGACCATGGCGCGCACCCGCCGCGTGTCGCGGCTTCGTTGCCGAAGCGCGATGACATGGCCGCCGCCGCCGCCATGTTGCGCGCTTTGGGAGATCTGGAGCGCTTGCGCATTCTCGTTCGCCTCGGCCAGGGCGAGCTCTGCGTGTCGGAGCTGGCCGAGCTGGAAGGAGAGAAGCTGACGACCGTCTCGGCGCGCTTGAGGTCGCTCCTTGCCGTGCGCCTTGTGACCCGGCGACGTGATGCCAAGCATATCTTCTACACCCTTGCGGACGACCACGTGCTGAGCCTTATCCGGAGCGCCGTAGAGCACGCGGCCGAGAGCCGTTGACCCAGTCCCCAATTTGAGGCGATGACGAGGAGATCGATTGATGAGCACCTGTTCGGAATCCCACCATGCCAACCATGCCCACACGCATCGCTCCGGATGCGGCCATACCGCTGTGCGGCACGGCGATCACGTCGATTATCTGCATGACGGGCATCTGCACCATCCGCATGGTGACCACGTAGACGAGCATGTGATCGAGGTCTCGAAGGCGAACCCGGACGTCTGCACGCCGGATCACCGGTGTGCTGGTCACCAACCGGACCATACCCATGGCGCCGACTGCGGACACGAGGCCGTGCCGCACGGCAATCATGTCGACTATCTGGTGGACGGGCACCTACATCATCCCCATGGCGGCCACTGCGATGATCACGGGTCCCTGCCACACGGCTGATCGGCCGATGTGGGCCCCTTTTTTCGGAACTGGGCGCGTCAGCGGCGTGGCGCGCTTATTTTCGAGTCGGCGGCAGGCGTCAGTGGCCGTTGCTGCCCGGACTTGCCAAGTTGACCGCCGAACCTGCGCGCCAACGACGTCCGT
>Ga0335085_10008757_pt1 | contig 15388 bp, 12 predicted proteins | sample Lox_Sample_45_FD_206712 | JGI IMG/M metagenome (GOLD analysis project Ga0335085, IMG submission 206712) | Soil microbial communities from Loxahatchee National Wildlife Refuge, Florida, United States - Lox_Sample_4.5 | ecosystem: Environmental > Terrestrial > Soil > Wetlands | place: USA... | reverse complement strand
GTTTCCACTCGGAAACGGAGGACGACAAATCCGATGGCACGATATGGATCTCCAAGAATCGTGGCCTGCCCCTTCGCCAGGAACAGGACATCGACGTAGGAGGCTCGGACGGCAAAAGGCACTATTCGACGCGGTACGAATACGGGAACGTGTCTGCACCGGCGGTGCCGTGAGTTGAGATAAAGAAGGCCGCGTGAAGCAACTCGCGGTGCCACACTGCTGGGACTCCTGTGATCGCGTCGGGTCGCCTCTTTGCTTCTTGCTCGACGGCGGTGGTTAACTCCTCGATCTTCGGATTCATCCGGGCAGGAGTTCCAACAACTCTTGCCGGCGTCGGCTGGACCAGAAATCAACTGGTTTCCCGGTATGTGCTAAAGGACTCCGTCAGACCGCTTTGGCCTGTGCACCCCGATATTGACGGCAAGATCGATTAGCGTTCCTCAGGAGTAAGAGCATTCAGAATCGTCGTGGAATAAATCTCGTTGTCATTCAATATACAGTTACAATTGAGCGAAATGCACCAACCTCAGGATCGCATGGCAGGCCTCGTAAAACCCAGCGCTCGACGCCCTTGCCGACGGGTTGTTTCTACCTGTCCGTGTGGAAACAGGTTGGCTGGGATGAGCTGGCGAAGGACGATCCTTCTTACGGCCATGCTACTGACGCCATGGACTCTGGCATATTCCGGTTCCACCAAACTCGTGATGAGCTGGAAGAACCCGAAATACTCCGGCGAACACTTCCGCAGAATTCTTGTGATCGGCATGAGCGAGAACCCTGTGGTCCGAGCGGATTTCGAAGATGCGCTTTCGGCAAAGATCACCAGAGACGGTTTTGAAGCTGTCCCCGGAAATACTATCTTGCTGCGGCCAGACTCGCCCAACGTGGATCTGGACTATCTGAAGGGGCAGATCCACGATCACAAGATCGATGCGGTGATAGTAGCGCGCTTGGTCAAAGTTGATCGGACGACAACTTACGTCCCCGGGCACAGTTACGCTGTTCCCTATGGTTACTATCGCGGCTTCTACGGCTATTACGGTACCGTTTATCAGCAGGTTTATACCCCGGGTTACTTGCGCGACGACACGACTGTCCGCGTTGAAACTAATGTTTATGACGTGATGCCACCCAGCGAAGATCTTGTGTGGACCGGCGTGAGCGACAGCTTTAATCCCAAAAACGCCGATAAAGTAATTGCGGGGCTCGTGAAACTGGTCGTGAAACAGTTGGAGAAAGAAGCGATTCTAACGAAAAAACCCTGAGGCACCCGCCCACCCGCGACATGGCGCACCCAGTGCATACCCGGGATAGCAGCTAACACCTTTCCCGGACTCGATGTTGGGAGTTGGCTATAAGCCGGTTACCCACCTATCGCAAGGATAGCATCACCGCTGCAGTGCCGGCTTACCTGTCAGGGCAGGAACTCGCGATAAAGTTTTACTTCGAACGTCTCCACCAGGCCTGGCCGCGCATTGTTGAAGTAGTCAGCGATATAGGGCATGGCACAATGCTCATCGAAGCTCTTCTGGTCCTTCCATTTCTCAATGAATGTGATCCAGCGAGGATCGTCTTCTCGTTGGTTTAGTTCGTAGCGAATACAGCCTGGTTCGCGGTGCGTTGGCTCGATCAAAATGTGCAGGGCATTAATGAGGGCTTCCGTCTTTCCGTCCTTCGCTCGAAATTCCGCAATGCAGACGACGCGAGTCAGGTTCTTCTCTGTCATGATGGGCTCCGTTCAGATTGATGACTATTTTTTAGCGATCGATATAGCTCCAGCGCTTTGGCCGGAATCTCTCTATCATGAACGACGGCTCGCACTGCCTGAAGCATCGCCTGGGGAGCCTCGCATTGAAACACGTTGCGCCCCATATCCACTCCCGCAGCCCCTTGATCGATAGCTTGGTAAGCCATTTGCAACGCCTCGAGTTCCGGAAGCTTTTTGCCGCCCGCGATCACGACGGGTACGGGGCAGCCAGCGGTGACACGTGAAAATCCACTTTCGCAGTAGTACGTTTTCACGAAGTGTGCGCCCATTTCCGCGCAAATGCGTGTGGCAAGGCCCAGATATTTCGCATCGCGCACCAATTCCTTGCCCACGCCGGTGACGGCGAGAGTCGGGATCCCATACCGATTCCCGGTATCGACAACGTTCACCAGGTTGCCGATGGATTGATGTTCGTGTTCGCCGCCGATATACACTTGGACGGCCATCGCCGAAACATTCAATCGCAACACGTCTTCGATATCGACGGCTATGCGTTCATTGGAAAGTTCTTTCAGTATGCTTTGGCCGCCGCTGGAACGTAGAACGATCGGTTTCGAAGTCTCAGGAGGAATTGAGGTACGCAGCGCTCCCCGGGTGATCATCAAGGCATCCGCGTGGGGGAGTAGTGGAACGATGGAGAGGTCGATGCGTTCGAGGCCGGTCGTTGGCCCTTGAAAATAGCCGTGATCCACGGCTAGCATCACCGTGCGGCCCGTCGATGGATTGAAAATTCGTCCCAGACGGTTCTTCATTCCCCAATCAAGAGCATTGCTGCCCTTTAGAAAAAATGACTGGCTCTGCATTGGTGTGTCGACGTGGAAATCTTTTCCGTCGTGAAGTTGATCGAGATCGGCCATAGTCCGGTGTCCTTTTCTAACTTCTGTCTCTTTCAGTAAAGCCTTGGTGGAATCCCTCAAACAATAGCGCCACGGATGTTGCCCCGGGATCAGCGTGGCCTTTCGTACGTTCGCCCTGTAATTTCGCCCGGCCGTAGCGGGCAGTTAGATTGCGAGTAGAATCTGCGCCCTGCCTTGCCGCGTCAGCAGCTTTACGAAGCGCGTCTTCCACGTTCTCTTCGTTTTCTGCTGCTTCCAGCATTCCGTCCACGGCCGGTACCAGTGCATCCATCAGTGTTTTGTCACCGGGTACGGCCTTTGTCTGTTTCTGCAGGGCGATAAGCCCGGCACGGAAGGAATTAGCGAGTTGCCGAGAATCGAGAGTATTGGTTTGCGCAGCGCACCCATCTGCTACTCCCAACAAGAAAGTTCCTAGCAGAGACGTGGACGCACCGCCGTCGGCCGAAAGTGTGCTCCACCCCGCTTGCTGGAACAGTTCTTTGCAGCAGACTGGATTGTCTGGCGAAAATGTTTTCTCGAGAACGTTGGCAACCCGCACCATGCTGGATCCGTGATCGCCATCGCCTGCGACGGAATCGAGTTCCGAGAGCAGTGCACTCTCTTCTCGGAGTTTTGTCGCCGCTCTGGACATCATTCGACAGATATCGTCTTTCGTTAGCAGCTGTTTCATTTTGCGACGAAATACGGGGCGTCCGACGGCGCATCCCAAAGGCGAAGGAGTTCAGCGTCCATTCGCGCAATTAGCAATTGGAAGCCGCCCTGTTCCTGCGTGGTGATGAATTCGCCGACTTTCCCGCGGGCAAGTTTGATGTTCTTGCCTAGCAGCAGTGCGTGCACGCGGCGAAACACGAGGAACAGCTCCATCAGGGTAGTCGCGCCGGCTCCATTCACGATGACCAGTAGCTCCTCGCCCGCAGTCACCTTCAAATCGTTCAGCAGCATGTCCAACATCAGCTCCGCGGTTTCGTCGGCGGTGCGTAATTTCATCCGGCCCGTGCCAGCCTCGCCATGCTGGCCCATGCCGATTTCCATTTCGTCGTCGCCAAGTTCAAAAATGGGATGGCCCGTAGCTGGATGAGTCGCCGTTGTGACGGCAACCGCCAGAGTACGCATGTTGCGCTCCATGCGTTCGGCTATCACCGCGCATTGATCAAGCGAACAACCTTGTTCCGCAGCCGCACCGGCTACTTTGTACACGGGCAAAAAGCCGACGAGCCCGCGGCGATCGTCGGGATTTGGCCCACCCGCGATGTCCTCATGCGTGATAACTCGGCGGACGTTAAGGCCTTCGCGTTTAGCCATCTCCATCGTCAAATTTGAAGAAAGTATGTCTCCTGCATGGTTCAAAACGACCAGGAGTACGCCGGCTCCGCGATCCGCAAGTTTTATGGCCTCCAAGCAACGAGGCGCTCCGGGTGCCGCAAAAATCTCTCCGGCCACGCTCACATCCAACATGCCTTCACCCACGAACCCGCTCAGTCCTGGCTCGTGGCCGCTGCCTCCCAGGGTTACGATTCCGACTTTTCCGCCGTCCTTTGCTTTGGCGCGCACGACTAAATTGCTTCCCACTAGCCGTACTTGATTCGGATGAGACAGCGCGAGCCCTTCCAGCAACTCGCGAACAAGGTTCTCCGGTTGATTGATGAATTTTTTCATGCGCATAGCGACGTCGCCTCAATTGCCGGGCACAGCATGTTATCGACCAATGGAACCGTCCCAAAGGGGCAAGCCATCGGTCGGAACTTCTGCAGTTTCCATCTGTCCAAACTCGTATTCCGTGATGTGTAGGCGCTTTTGTCCAGGCAACGCGAAAGCCACATTGGTGGGCAATTTACCGCGAGTGGAAATTCGCCTGGCGACGCTTCCATCGGTCGTTAACACCGTAACGTCCGTTTGTCCGAAGACGGCGACGTATAATTCGCCCTCGGCTGAAAAGGCCATTCCGTCCGGGCCCTTCCAACCTGCGGGAGCATCGGGTCGAATCACGTTTCCAAACAATTTCCTTGGACCGTTAACCTCGCCACCCTGCCAGCAATAGGTGTAAATGTTCCCTGTAAGAGTTTCGTTCACGTATAGCCGACGATCAGGGCCGAATGCGATTCCGTTCGTAAACTTTATGCCAGCATCTAACTTCGTCACCTTCCCGGTGTTTACCTCCACGCGATACACGCGCCCATCGTAGGGCACCTTCAGGTAATCGGAACGAATCTGGTTATTAGGTGCAAATTCGTCGATGAACACGCCCGAATCAGTGAGGTAAATCGCCCCATCGGGACCAAAGCAAAGATCGTTAGGGAACAGGAACGCTTCACCGTCGCAGTGCGTTGCCACCACCTCAGACTTTCCGTCCATGGTCAAGCGCAACAAGGACGGTGTTTTGGATTCGGCGACCCAAATCACACCCTTCGAATCGACCGCCAGGCCGTTTGGCCGTCCTGTCTTCTTCACCACGCTACGTATTTTCCCATCAGCACTAATGTGGCTGACGCACCCGCGATCTGCCCCGCCCTCCACAATGAGCCAGGAAGCATCCGGTAGCGCGACGGGCCCCTCAGGGGCGACCAGGTCGGCAGAAAAGACGTTCGTCATCGTCATGTTTTTCTCGTCGCTCCGTGATCATCTGCGCGAAGAACGGTTGCGTTTTAGGCCCACTCCACACACCACGTTATCATTGCCGAGGAAGCGAGATTGTGCCAAGGATTCCATCAATACCCCTGCACCTAACTGAAATCTATAAGGTTTTTATTGCTTTTTGTCAGGATTAGGATGGCTCAGTTTTGCCCTTTGGGCCTATCCACCTGCTGCAAAAGCGCCCCGGCCATTTCCGCTCAATGCAATCTTGATAGTCTCGACGGCTTCCTTGTGCGATAGTGTGTGCGCCTTTTTGTTTACAGAAGGGAGATTGCGTCAGGTATGGAATACCGTCAGCTCGGCAATTCAGGACTGAAAGTCTCTGTGCTTAGTTTGGGAACGAGCACCTTTGGTGGAGGAAACGAGTTCTTTCGTGCGTGGGGTCAGATCGATGTCGAAGAGGCGACACGTCTCGTGGCGATGTGCCTGGACGTAGGAATTAATCTCTTCGATACCGCCGACGTCTATTCGAATGGCCTCGCGGAAGAAATTCTCGGGAAAGCGCTGCAAGGCAAGCGGCGCGATGTTCTAATTTCCTCAAAGGCTACGTTCCGCATAGGGAATGGTCCGAACGATGTCGGTTCCTCGCGGTATCACCTGGTGAGGTCGTGCGAGGAAAGTTTGCGCCGCCTCGGTACCGACTATATCGACATTTACCACATGCACGGTTTCGATGAACTCACTCCCGTCGAGGAAACCTTGGAAGCGCTGGACACGCTTGTGCGCAGCGGAAAGGTCCGCTACATTGCGTGTTCCAATTATTCGGGTTGGCACCTCATGAAGTCGCTTTGTATTTCGGAAAAATACGGCTGGCCACGCTATATTGCCCATCAAGTCTACTATTCGCTGATTGGCCGCGAATACGAATGGGAACTGATGCCGCTGGCCATCCACCATAAGGTTGGCGCACTGGTTTGGAGTCCGCTCGGGTGGGGCCGCCTAACCGGAAAGATTCGTCGAGGACATCCAGTGCCTGCCGTAAGTCGTCTTCACAAGACTGCCGAAAACGGTCCTCCGGTTTCCGACGAATATGTTTATAAGGTAGTGGAGGCGATTGACGGCGTCGCGCAAGAGATCGGCAAGAGCGTTCCGCAAATTGCCCTCAACTGGCTGTTGCGGCGGCCAACTGTCTCGAGCGTGATTCTCGGCGCGCGCAATGAAGAACAGTTGCGCCTAAACCTCTCCAGTGCGGAATGGAAGCTCACTGCCGAGCAGGTGGCGAAGCTAGACCAAGCCAGTGAACTGAGGCCCATCTATCCTTACTGGCACCAGCGAGGTTTCGTCGAACGCATTCCGATTCCCGTGCCAGGCGCCCAATCGGAATAAGTCTATAAGCTCGCCGCACCGCCACAAATCAATGGGTCGTCGCCGGGCCCGCAGCGCCGCGGGAGAATTGTTCCATTTTGCTTGGCGGATCGCCGCTAACCAGGGCTCGCGCCTGCCGATTCTCCGCTTCCGCCTCGTTCTTTCGTCCTTGCGCCCAATAGACTCGCGCTAATTGGTAGTGATACAGACTGCTCTGTGGATCCAGCGCGATCGCCTTCTTCAGGATGGCCGTTGCACGCGCTGTCTCTCCCGAACTTGAATAGGCCCGACCCAGTGTCGCGCACAATGCCGCGGATTCGGGATTGTTCTTCACTCCGCTCTCCAATAATTGGATCGCCCCGGCGTTATCGTTTCGATCCATCCTGATGGCGGCCAGTTCCGAGTACGCCCACGGATTGGTTGGAAAGAGCGTCACTTCCTTCGAGAACTGTTCACCGGCTTCGTCGATCTTCCCCAGCTTTTGCAGCAGAATCGCTCTGTAATAATGAGCGTAGGGAAGCGAATCTCCTTGCGTCGCGAGACTCAGTTCGCGGTTCGCATCCGCCAGTTGGTCGAGGGCCAGGTACGCTTTCCCGAGCAGCAGGTGCAAATGCGGAGTATCGCCTCCGGCCTCCACCAATTGCGCGAAAGTGCGCTGAGATTCCTGGTCGCGTTTCAACATGCCATAGCTGATTCCCAGCATGAATAAATACTCCAAGTCAGTTTGTTCCTTTTCCATGATGGGAGTTAGCGTATCCACGGCGTTCTGAAAATCATCTGTCATGAAATCACAGGTGCCTTTCAGATACCGTGCCTGCACATTTTCCGAATTCATCGAAATCGCTTCCCCAAAGGAAGCGGAGGCAAGTTTGAATTCATGTTCACGGAAATACGCGAGACCCAGATTCAACCGAATCCCTGCCACATTCGGCGCAAGCTTCTGGGCTTGCTGGAGCATCTGGATAGCCTTAGCGAATTTTCCTAGGCGCAGGTAGGCCACGCCCAGATTGGAATAGACGGGCGCCGTTCGAACGCCCAGTTGAAGTAAACGGGTAAAGTCCTGTTCTGCCGCGGCGTATTGCTTCTCCGCAAGCGCCTGCTGTCCGTGTTCGATGAGTGCCTGCGTATCTTGTGTCCGGGCATACTGCGCTGTGCATTGCGAGTTGCACAGACTGGCAAGCAAGACCGTCACCCACAACGCGCAATTCATTCTTCCGCTCATGGTAAATACGAAATCCTAACACGGCGTGTTCCGTCAGGTACTCCCAACAGCGCGCGCCAGTCGAGAATGTTTTGCAACAAAAATACCGTAGATATCGATAGATTGCGATTTCCTCGCACCCTATCCTCTGACATACATCGGGGTTTCTAGGGAATGGTCTGCTAACAACACCTAAGGTTGGGAGTGCCTCAATGAGATTCGTCAAGCTGTTCGCCGCAGGTATTCTCTTACTCGCTCCTCTCGCGGTCAAGGCGCAAGACCTCGCCACAATTGTCGGTACTGTGATGGACGCCTCGGGCGGCGTTGTTCCAGACGTCGATGTCACCGTCACGAACGCCGATAGAGGATTTTCGCGGAAGGTAGTTACCGATTCCATAGGCGCTTACTCCGTCTCGCGTATTCCACCAGGGAACTACACGATCGTGGCGGAAAAGGGCGGTTTTCAAAAACTCGTTCAGAACGGCGTTACCCTTGATGTAGGACAGACCCTGCGCGCCGACCTTTACCTGCACGTGGGTTCGGCCACACAAGAAGTGGTAGTTTCCGCCAACACTATCGCTGTGGAAACCGAGACAGGCGCCATTTCTCACGTGGTCACCAGCTCTCAGGTCACTGAACTCAACCTCGAAGCCCGTAATTTCGCGAATCTGGCTACGCTCATTCCCGGCGCGGCGCCCTTGGGCACTGGGTTCGATCCCTCCTCGGTCGGGGTGCTGGCTAACGCCACCATTTCCTTCAACGGGGTGCCGGGAAATTTCAACAACTGGGAAATTGACAGCACGAACAACGTTGACCAAGGTTCCGGAAGTAACTCCCTGATGCTCTATCCCAGCATCGATTCCATCTCTGAATTTCGCATCTCTACTTCCAACTACAGCGCGGAGTATGGCAAGTCCGGTGGTGCAAATGTTGAAGTCGTTACGAAATCCGGAACCAAGGATTTCCATGGCGATCTGTTCGAGTATGTTCGCAACGACGCTTTCGATGCCAATGATTGGTTTCTCAATCAAGCGCAACAGCCTCGCAACCCATTAAAACGCAACAACTGGGGCTTTACGCTGGGTGGTCCGGTTTTCATTCCCGGTCACTACAATAAGGACAGGAATAAGACCTTTTTCTTCGTCTCCGAAGAATGGCGTTCTTATCGTCAGGGGACCATCATCCGCCAACCGGTCCCTTCCAATCTTCAGCGCCAGGGTAATTTCAGCGAATGCGATCCGGCGTCACCGAATTACGATTCCGGGGTAGCCGCCGGTTGCGCGATTCCCATAAACCCCAACACCGGATTGCCTTTCCCGAATGACATTGTCCCCGTCGATCCCTCGGCTGCCGATCTTCTCAACGGGCTGATCCCGCTGCCGAACACGGGCAAAAATCTGTACGTGTCATCTCCCAGCCTGCCCACCGAGTTTCGCGAAGACATGTTCAAGATCGATCAGAACTTTGGCGACAAGATTCGGGTTTTCTTCCGCTACACCCAGGACGCCTACACCCAGGATTTCATCCCCACTCTCTGGTCTGCGGCGAATTATGGTACGGTCAAATCCGCTTGGACCAGTCCCGCAAAGTCCGGTGTGTTCCATTTGACCCAGACCATCAGTCCGAATCTCCTTAATGAATTCATCTTCAGCATGTCGGCCGACGTAAATACGGTGAACAACCACACGGGATTCGACAGTCCCGCCAATTCCATCCTCAAGCCGACGAATTTTGCGGTGCAAACCATCTTCCCCGAAAATCTGAGTCAGCCATTCCTGCCGGGAATTTCATTTGGCGGCGGCGTCCCATTTCAGGGAGCAGCGGAATCCACGGGCTTCGAGTTCTATTTCTGGGATCCCCAGACAGCTATCAAAGACAACGTGGTTTGGACCAAGGGGAAACATACCTTCAAATTCGGGTTCTTCTTGCTCGACAATCACATCAACACCAGCACCAATATCGGCCAGAGCGTGCAAGGGTTCTTCGAGTTCAGCGATTCTTCCAGCCTCACGACCGGCAACTCCCTGGCAGATATGTTTCTCGGACGCATCGGAAGTTACCAAGAGTACGGTCGAGTTGTGAGCGGTCAATTGGTCGGTGCGCGTGGTGTCGGCCATTGGCGGCAGTGGGATTTTGAGCCGTATTTCCAGGATGATTGGCGCGTCAATAAACGCCTCACTTTGAATCTCGGCGCGCGCTATTACTATTTGACGCCCTTTTGGGACGCCACGAATCCAACCAACGATTCCATCTTTGTTCCGAGCTACTACAACAGTGCTGCCCAGGCGCAACTCGACTCCGGAGGCAACGTGATTGCCGGGACCGGCGCTACATACTTGAACTACGGCAACGGCTTGTTGGAGTGCGGGACTCAACCCATCGTTCGCGGTTGTTCCGCCTCATATCAAGGCACAATTTCGCCACGCTTCGGATTTTCCTGGGATCCTTTTGGAAAAGGGAAGACCGCCGTTCGTGGCGGCTATGCACTGAACTGGGATTCCAGCAACCCCCTGCACGCGGGTGGCGGCTTCAACGGCAATGCCCCGACCACTGCGACTCTAGGTATCAACAATGTTTTAGGCTTCGAAAGCATACAGCCTGGCCCTCTCGGGACCGCTTATTTTTCCGATGTTCCGACCACGCGCAAATGGCCGCAGGTCCAGCAGTTTAGCCTCGGAGTTCAGCATGAACTGCCGGGTAGCAATTTGCTCAGTGTCAGCTACGTCGGTACGATCGGCCGGCACTTGCAGCAGACGCAGAACATCAATCAGGTCCCGATTGGTCTCACGACGGTCAATGTACCGGCGCTTGCGGGTACTCCCGGTTGCGACGCGGCTGGAAACTGCAACGCACAGTCCGTATTGATAAACAACGACGCGCCAGCGCTTTTCTTTGCGCCATACCGTGGGTACAACACTATCAGCATGCGCAATCCCACGGGAAACTCCAATTACAACTCGTTGCAAGCTAGTCTGCGCCATTCCTCCGGATACGGGATGACCTATGAAGTCTCCTACACCTGGTCGCACACCTTGGACGACATCATCCCAGGCAACGGTGTCGATGACAGTAATCCTCGCCGCTGGTATGGAACGTCCAGTCTGAGTCAGGGACAAATTCTCGTTGCCAACTGGATTTACCAGTTGCCTTTCTTCAAGAACAATTCCCACACCGCAGTTCGCAGCATCCTGGGAGGCTGGCAGCTCAGCGGTATCGCCAGCTTCATGACCGGCCCGCCTCTCAATTTTTCCTGTGGCATTGCGGGACTGTCTTCGGGAATCGGCGGTGCGGTTGTTTGCAATCCACTCGGGTCGCTCAACGTGAAGAAGGGAACGTTGAACGATCCTACCCTGGGCCCCACGCCCGGCTGGTTCGATCCAAGCGCGATCGGCCAGACGACTCTCGACCAACTCCTGGCCAACAATGAGCCCGGCATGTTTGGCACCATGGGTAAGAACACCCTACGCGGTCCCGGCAGAAACAACTGGGACCTGGCGCTGATGAAGAATTTCGCGCTGCCTTGGTTTGCCGGTGAGAAAAGCACCCTGCAATTCCGGTTGGAAAGTTTCAACACATTCAACCATCCACAATGGCAAGGCGTAAATACCACGTGTAGCGATCAGACCGCACCGGGGGCGGCTTGTACCGGCGACGTACTGGGCGAGGTTAACTCGGCATTTCCTGCCCGTATTTTGCAGCTAGGATTGAAATTTATATTCTGAGTGATTGTTTAAAACACTGTTTGCTGACGGGCAAAATATGGTAGTGTCGGAAACACTGACTCCATCCTCCACAGGGAGCATTGGGCGTATGCGAATGGGACGCGACCTGGTGTGGGAACCCGTTGACTCCTTCGTCGATCGGCGAATTAACCCGGCAAAGAGTCATGTCTGGCCTTTCCGCTCTCCGTTTGCGGTGGATGTCCGCTTTTTGACTCTGGACCGTCGCACCGAAATTCCTCTTCATCGTCCCGATCATCTCGAAGTGGTGGTCTTTGAATCCGGCGAACAGCTGTATGAAGTCGAAAGCAACATTTGCACGCTCCACAAGGACGACGTGATCATCGTCGGCGACCGCATTTCCCACCGCTGCCGTCCTGCGGGTTCGGCGCAGCGCCCAGCTCGTACCATAGTTCTCTCTTTTCTGCCCCAGACTCTCCACTCAGGCCTACCCTTCGGCGACGATTTGCAATACCTCATGCCGTTTAACCTGCAAGGACCGTCGGTTCCGAATGTGATTCATTCGAATCCCGCACTCTCTCGCGAGATCCGGGAACTGATCGAAAAAATCCGACCGGAGCTGCCCGGCGCTACCGAGCGCTCGCGCCTGGCGATCCGGACCTACATGCGGATGATCCTGCTGGCCTTGGTGAATCATTGTTCGGAGAAGGGAACTCTCCGTCACGCTTATGATCTTCGCAACGAGACATTCGTGCGTCTCGCTCCGGTCTTCCACCACCTTAAAGATCATTATGACGAACCGATTCGCGTCAAGGATGCGGCGCGCATGTGTGCAGCCAGTCCCTGTTGCTTCATGAGCCTTTTCAAGGAATTCACCGGTCAATCTTTTGTCGTTTATCTCAATCGGTTCCGTGTGGCAAAGGCGCAGGAACTGCTCTTCAATACGCGGAAATCAATTGCGGAAATTAGTTTGGAAACGGGATTCTGTAATCAAAGCTACTTCACGGTGGTGTTCCGCCGGACCACCGGGAAAACGCCTCTTTCTTATCGCCTGGACGGCGGGGGCAGTCTCGCCATTCCAGAATTTCAGATGGCTGTCAATCCGCCATCCACTGTGAAAATCCCTCCCACACAGTAATCCGAGTCTTCCGACGCCAAAAACACCGCTACACCCGCCAAATCCTCCGGTGTGCCCAAGCGGCGCGCCGGTGTCAGCTCCGCGTAACGCGACCGCACCGTAGGATCCTTGAACTCCACGGCGTTCATCGGGGTATCAATCGTTCCTGGAATGATGGCGTTCACTCGGATGTGCTCGGGTCCATAATCGGCGGCCATCGCGCGCATCAGTCCAATCACTCCTCCCTTGCTCGCGCTGTAGGCTGTTAGCCGAGTAAACCCAAAAACTCCTGTTGGCGACGCCACGTGGATGATGGAGCCGGATTGTTGGCGCAACATCACTGGCACCACATATTTCGAAGTGAGCCAGTATCCCCGAAGGTTGACCGCCATGGTCCGATCCCATGTTTCGCTACTCAACTCATGTGCAGGCGCTTCTTCCGCAAAAAACAGCACCGCCGCGTTGTTGCACAGAATGTCGATCTTCCCAAACGCGTCTAGTGTCTCTTGCACCAGCGCCCGCACTTGTTCTTCTCGCGAAACGTCCGTGGGAATGAACAGCGCATTACCGCCGGCAACTTTGATGGCCTGCTCCGCGGCGTGGCCCGTAGTTGCGTTCAACTCGGCGACTACCACTGTCGCACCTTCCCGTGCGAACCGTTCGGCAATGCCGCGCCCGATCCCCGCGCCTCCCCCGGTGACAATCGCCACTTTATCTTTCAGCCGCATTTCCACCCCTGGACGGATTCACTGCTCGATCGGAAAAACGCACTCGACCCTGCCATCTCGAATTCCATACATGCACTTATGCAAGTGAACGGTCCCATCATGGTACTGCACGGCAACCTCGAGCTTGTCTCCGACCTCGACGTTGCCCCCCGGCCCGACGATTTCCACCGGGGCATGTTCCGCATGCAGAGCTTTGAGCTTCAATCCGTCGATGCCTTTCAATGAAGGCAGGCCCCGCTCTCCACTAATTGCTTTCACCCCAGCGTCCAGCACAATGCGTTGTCCGGGAGTCTTACTGATGACGGTCGCCAGTACGGTCAGGGCGGGCCGAAAATCTGGCGCGTAGGGTGCGTACCAGGTATCCATGAGCAAATACGATCCCGCCTGAATCTCTGTCACTCCGGAATAGCTCCCGGTAATCGAATAGTCGCCCGTGCCCCCGCAGCTCACGATCTCAACGGCGATACCGTCTTGCGCAAAGCTTTTGGCCGTGCCGACCAACATCTGCATCGCTTCTCCGACAACGCGTTCCTTCTCGAGGCCAGGGGCAATTGGCTGCAAATGCCCTTCATATCCCATAATTCCACGCAGCTTCAGTCCCTGCTCGAGAGCCCTCCGGGCGAGCCATAAGGCCGCTTCGCCGGGGGCCACACCACACCGCTTCAGTCCCAGGTCCACATCGACCAACACGTGCAAATCCACGTTGCGGTTTCGCGCGATGCGTCCCAAGTCATCGACCACTCGGCCATTGTCCACCGCAAGAATCACCGGTGCTTCCTTGGCCAGATCGGCAAACCGGTGCAGTTCCGCTTCGCCAGCGATCTCATTCGCGATCAGAACCCGTGGAATGCCAGCCTCAACCAGGCGTTCAGCCTGCCACACGCGGGCACATGTGATTCCGATCGCTCCCTGCTGTATTTGGAGCTTAGCCAGTCCAAGTACTCGATGATTCTTGAAGTGCGGGCGCAGCTTCGCCGATCGGTTTTGAAAGAAGGCGGCCATGCGGTGCAGGTTCTGTTCCATCGTGGGTAAATCCACGAGAAGAGCCGGCGTGGCAATCTCCGCCTTGGTTGATGGGCTTAGGCTTTGCAATCGAGTCTCACGGTCGAGCAGCGGCTGGTTCCTTCACCGCGGGCACATTGCGCTGCTGATCGACCTCGCGTTGAATGAACGCAATCATCTGCTCGGAGGTCTCCAACATACGGTCGAATTCTGCTTGCGGCGTCGTTAACGGAGGCTTGAATTTGTACACGTTCCCGCCAAAGCCGCCAAACTGGGTGATTAGGCCGTGCGCAATAGCGAAATCCCATGCCTTGCGACAGGCGGCGGTTGCCGGAGTTTTCGTTTTCCGGTCTTCCACAAAATCTACTCCCACAAATAAACCCGGGCCGCGTACGTCGCCAATCACGTCATACCGTTTCGCCAGTTCTCGGAACGCCTTCGTCGCCTGCGCGCCGAGGGCACGAGCGCGGTCAGAAAGCTTCTCTTTTTCCATAATTTCCAAGACCGCTAGTCCCGCCGCGGCGGACAGCGGTTGATTCATAAACGTCAGCATGTGCCACGCTTCTGACTCCAGTCCCTCCGGTACGAGATCCTTTCGAGTGATGAAGGCCCCAATGGGAACGCCTCCACCCAAGGCTTTGCCGATCACCAGTATGTCGGGCTTCACATCGTAGAGATCGCAGGCCCATGTGCTCCCGCAGCGACACAATCCGGTCTGAATCTCATCCACAATCAGCAGCACTCCGTGTTCCCGGCAGACTCGCTGCACTGCTTGGTAATACTCAGGTGAATACACACTGTGCCCGTTCGGGCCCTGCACCAGTTCCATGATGAGGGCCGCAACGTGTCCTGAACTTCCCGCAGCGAAATCTGCCTCTAATGCATGAACCGCGGCACGCCATCCTTCCGGTTCTTCCCCAAGCGGCGGGCGGTAGGCATCGCCAGAAGGCACTTGGCGGAAGTTCGGCCAACGCACCGACCCCGGCATCCACTTCCTGAGCGCTGGCATTCCCCCTAATCCCATGGTCGCCAACGATTGCCCGTGGTACGCACCGGTAAGCGAAAGCACTTCTGCCCGTCCGGTGATCCGCATGGCGAA
>Ga0335085_10008755_pt1 | contig 15389 bp, 14 predicted proteins | sample Lox_Sample_45_FD_206712 | JGI IMG/M metagenome (GOLD analysis project Ga0335085, IMG submission 206712) | Soil microbial communities from Loxahatchee National Wildlife Refuge, Florida, United States - Lox_Sample_4.5 | ecosystem: Environmental > Terrestrial > Soil > Wetlands | place: USA... | reverse complement strand
GTCGTCACGTCCGTCTTGAAGGTCTCGCCGGGCTTTAGGGAAACTTCCCAGCCCAACATCAGGCAGGAGCCCTGGTAGACCTTCTCGAAACCGCCTTCGGACTGGGAAATGGTCTCCACCGGATAGCGCCAGAACTTAGCAGGCCGGCCGGTCTTGAAGTTGATCTCCAGTTCCAGCCAATTATCCCGCATACCCATTTCGGTCACACCGTCCTCTTCCCCTAAGCTGTTGAGGGCGGTGTGGTCTAGCTTCCGGCCCGCGATGAAGTAATTTCGGTCGGGCGCGTTGCCCGCCAAAAGGGTGAGGTTCCACTCCACCAGGAAGAGAAAGTTCAGCGGATGGACACCTTCATTTTTGAGGGTATAAGCGGTTTCCAGGTCGAAGTTTCCCAGCCCCAGTTGGAGGTTCTTTTCCAGCCTCAGGGTCTGCCCACCCACCTTACCCGCGCGGGAAAGGCGAATTTGGGCCTTTTGCCCCTTTTTCTTGGGGGCCTGGATCTTCGCGTCGAATAGGCCGGTCCTGAAATCGCCCAGTTCCTCGTACCGGCTAGTCATCATTTGCTCGGCGCGGGTCAGGTCGGGCACGAAATGCTCGGTTAAGCTCGCCCGGCGGGCGGGGTCGTAGAAAAGCTTGTTTTCCAGGCCCGGTTCCTTCATGCGCACCATGTCGTGGATGCTGGCGACGCCGCCCTGGGGGCCGCCGGACCGGGCCGCGGTCAGGAGCTTCTCATGGTAGGCCTCCTTTCGCCGGGTCAGGGTATCGGAGAGGTTGATGGGCTTCTTTAAATAATCCAGCTCGGTCAAAACCCCACCGGAGGAAGGCTCGAAAACCGCGTTGTAATTGGCGCTTTCCACCACGATTTCGTCTTTGCCGTCCTTGTTGAAGTCCGTCTCCAAAACCCGGATGCCCCCCGGGGGGGCGGGCAAAAGGGCTTCCACTTCCTTTTCGGCCTCAATCAGCTCCCGGTAAACCGCGAAGCGCAGGTGATTCAGGTAAAGCCCCCCGAAAACGCCGTGCCAATAGGGACAGTTGCACTCGCCCCGGTAAAGGGCGTGCAGGGCCTTGTCGAAGGCGGCCTTTTGCTTGGGGGTGGCCTTCTTGGAAAGGCGCTTGCGGGCTTCCTCAACCTTGGCCGAAACCCAGAGCATCTTCTTATGCATTTGGTTGCTTTCGGGGTATTTGACCAGGAAGTTGCGCCAGAACCCGCCTTTGAGGTAGCGCTCATAGCGGGGCATCTCGCCCCGGTCACGGACCTCGTGGCGGATGTGCTCGTAATCCATGGCGGCGTCCGCGGGCAGGGCCCATTCGCCCATTTCGGTGTAGGAACCCGTAGGCAGGTTGAGCATGCCCTTGGGGGCCCTTTGGGCCGCGAACTCGGCGAAGGTGGCGGACTTGAGCCAGGAGGCATTTTCCTCCAGGGCCGTGAAGAACCTCTCCAGCCAGCCTTCCTCGTAAACCCACTTGTGGGTGTCGGGCCAGCCGCCGAATTTTTCCCCGTCGTCCATCAGCACCACGCAGCGGTCGCCCTCTTCGGTGGCCACTGACTGGAGGTATTGGATCGATTCCTCCACCGCACGGAAGGGCACCATGTAGCGCATCTTCTCGGAGATGGGAAACACACCCACCGTCTCCCCCTGCTCTTCCATCAGGTAGTAGCCGAAGGTCTCGTCTTCCCTCAAGCCCGCCGCCTTGAAATGGGCGTCGTCCATGACCAGGTATTTCACCCCGGCCTCGGCCAAGTTCTTCGTCAGGTGGGGTTCCCAAACCCGCTCGGCGGTCCACATGCCCTTCGGTTCCACCTTGAAGCGGTCCCGCAGATAATCGCTCATCATGTTCATCTGCCCCGCCTTGTCGCGGTCAGGCAGGATGGCTAGGATGGGCTCGTACATGCCGCCGGTAAAAAATTCGATCTGCCCCTTTTGGGCCATCTCTTTCAACAGGCGGAAATAATCGGGGCGGTATTGCTCCAGCCACTCCAGGAGGGGGCCGGTGACGTGGAAGGCGCACTTGACCTTGGGGTGGCGCCGCAGGATGTGCAGGAAAGGCTCATAGGCCTGCTGGTAAAGGGCCTCGAAGACCTGGCCGAAATTGCCCACCGGCTGGTGGTTGTGGACGCCGAAGATGAAGGTGAGGGTTTTCATTTTTCCGCTTTCAGGAGTTGGGTTTTAACTGCGAAACGTATTTTTCCAAGGATTCCTTCACGTCGCCCGGCACGGCCCGGACCTCCAGCTCGATGCCCTGCTTCTTCAATTCCCGGAAAGCCTTGATGTCCTCTTCGTTGACGCAAACCGTCTTGCTGACCTGCTGTTTGCCCTCGCAATAATGCATGCCGCCGACATTGACCGTACGGAGCACCCCGCCTTTGCGGCCGAACTCCAGGACGTCCACCGGGTTGGAGAACAAAAGCAGGCTTTTTTCATGGGTCTCGCCGGCGTTGCAGTTCTTGGCGGCCTCCTCCACGGTGTAAAAGCTCACCTTGAGCCCCGAGGGGACGGCCATCTCCATGAGGGTCTTCTGCATCGAATTCTTGGCGATGCCGTCGTTGACCACCACCAGGCGCTCGATGCCCAGGGCCTTGACCCAGCCCACCACCACCTGCCCGTGGATCAGCCGGTCGTCAATTCGAATCAGTTGGATGTCCATTCGGTTTTCCGTTTCCTAGCTGTTTTTCTTCAAAAGCTCGGCCGACGTGACGATGCTTTCCCGCGTGGCCTTCTGGATTTCGGCGAGGAACCCATCCAGGTCCGTCTCCTCCCGGTGGGAGGCGATCTTGATGAGCATGGGCAGGTTGACCCCCGTCACCACCCTCAAAGGTTTCTCCTGGGCCATGCGCAGGGCGACGTTAAAGGGGGTTCCTCCCAGCATGTCCACCAAAACCAGGGTCCCCATTCCCTGGGGGTCCACTTCCTTCACGGCCCGGCCCATCTTTTCCTCGAAAATTTCAACCGAATCCTCCGATGCCAGGGCGATGGAGGCCATTTTCTCCGACTCCCCCAGGATCATTTTGAGGGTGGAAAGAAGGTGGTTGCCGAATTCTCCGTGGGTGGCCACGATGACGCCGATCATGGGATGGGGTTTCCTCCGGAAAGGGGACTGTTTTTACCCCCAAGAGGTTAAAGGCAGCGGGGGGCTTTATCAATGCTTTTGAGGCCGCGGCTTTTCCCTGGATTAGGGGAAATTTACCCCCGCAAGGGATATCCCACCAACAGGCGGATGATGGCTTTCCCCAGCTTTTCCGGGCTGTGGCGGACGTAGTCCTCCTGGTGGAGAAGGTTCACCTTGACCAGTTGGACGCCTTGCTCTTTTACCGCTTCCTCATCCACCGGCACGGGCTCCTGCCCATGGGCTTCGTAACGGGAAAGGAGTTTGTGGGGGACCTTTTCTTTGTTGGCGATCACGTAGTGGATGAAATTCGGCCCGGTGTGCTTCAAGAGGGCCCGCACATGGTCTGAAACGGTGAAATGGTCCGTTTCACCGGGCTGGGTCATGACGTTGCATACGTAAATCTTGATCGCGCGCGATAAGGCGATGGTCTCGGCCACCTGGGGAATCAAAAGGTTGGGAAGAACGCTGGTGTAGAGGCTCCCCGGGCCCAGCACGATGGCGTCCGCCTCCAGGATGGCCTTCAGGACCTCCTTGTTGGGCTTGATTTGTTTTTCCTTTAATAAGATCCGGTCGATAGGGGATTTTTCCAAGGGGATGATCGATTCGCCGGTGACCATCTTCCCGTTTTTGAGCTTGGCCTGCAGGGTCATGTCGTCGAAGGTCACCGGCATCACCGTTCCCCGGGTGGCCAGCACCCGGCTGGATTCCTCGACGGCCCGGCCGAAATCCCCGGTAATTTCCTTCATGACGGTGATGAAGAGATTGCCGAAGCTGTGCCCTTTGAGGTCGCCGTGGCCCTTGAAGCGGTACTGGAAAAGGTCCTTCAGGAGGGTTTCCTGGTCCGAGAGGGCCACGATGCAGTTGCGGATGTCCCCCGGCGGGGGCGTGCCGAAATCGCGCCTCAATCGGCCCGAACTGCCCCCGTCGTCGGCCACTGTCACCACTGCGATCAAGTTGCTGGTGTAGTGCTTCAGGCTGGAGAGGACGTTGGGCAGGCCCGTGCCGCCCCCCACGGCCACGATGCGGGGGCCGCGCTTCAAGCGGATCCGCTGGTAGGCCATGTTGATGAATTCCTTCTCCTGGTTGGGGGCGTAAACGGTGAGCACAGAAAAGATGAGCCGGCGGAGGCCCATCACGATCCCCCAAATGGCGATGGCCATCAGTAAAAAGTCGACGAACTTCAGGTGTTTAAGATGATCCTCGATTTCCACGACCAGGGGCGGGCGAAGGTGGATGCCGCCCGTGTGGGGGCTGATGATGCCCGAAAACCCCACGTAAAGGACCAGCATGGAAAAGATGATGAGGAAAACCCACCGTTTGAGGCGCAAGCCGGGATAAAGCCAGCGGAAAACCGGCATTATTTTTTTCCCTTGGGCCGGGGGGCGGGAGGCCGGGAGGTTTCCTCGGCCATCATGCGTGTGACGCGGTCGGCAAATTCTTGGGCCGTAAAATAGCCCAGCTTCATCAGGCGGTGGTTCATGGCCGCCACCTCGATGATAACCGCCAGGTTCCGCCCGGGCCTAACCGGGATGAGGAACATGGGAATTTCCACGTCGAAGATCTTATGGGTGGAAGGGGTCAGCCCCAACCGGTCGTATTCCTTCTGGTTGTCCCATTCCTCCAGCCGGATGACCAGCTCGATGCGCTTTTTATCCCGGATGGCGCCCACGCCGAAGAGGCTCTCGATGTTGATGATGCCCAGGCCCCGGATTTCCATGTGGTGCTTGATGATTTCGGACCTGGAGCCCATGAGGATGCGGTTGGCCAGGCGCTTGATATAGACCAGGTCGTCGGCCACCAGCCGGTGGCTCCGTTCCACCAGGTCCAGGGCGCATTCGCTCTTGCCGATGCCCGAATCGCCCAGGATGAGGATGCCCACGCCGTACACGTCCATGAGGGTGCCGTGGATGGTGGTTTCGGGGGCGAATTCCTCCTCCAGGTAGACTGATATTTCGGAGACGAATTTCGTGGTGGGCGTCGGCGTGGTAAAGAGGGGGATGTGGTGCTTCTGGGCCTCCGCCACCAGGTCAGCGGGCGGCTTCATCTTATGGGTGACGACGATGCAGGGCAGCCGGTAGGACAGGAGGGCCTTGAGGATATTCTTGCGCTGGGCGGGCTTCAAGGTTCGAAGGTAATGGATCTCGGTCTTGCCCAATATCTGCAGGCGCTCATAGGGGAACCATTTGAGGTAACCGGTCAGGGCCATCCCCATGCGGTTGATGTCCACGCTGACGATGAACCGGTTGGTCATCCCCTCTTCCACCAGGGGGGAAAGACGGAGCCTTTCCTTGGCTTGCTGGAAAAAGGACTCGACAGAAATTTTCTTCATGATTTTGGCCTTGCCGGTCCCCGGGAGGAAAAAAACCTCAATGCTTGAGTTTTTCCTCTTCCTGGATGATCTTCACCACGTCTTCGGGCGTCTTGGCCGACAAGAGCGACTTGCGGAAATATTTGTCCTTGAGCAGGCTGGAAATGCGGGCCAGGGCCTTCAGGTGGGCTCCGGCCGCGCCTTCGGGGGCCACCAGGAGGAAGAAGATGTTGACCGGCTCCCCGTCCAGGGAGTCGAAACTGATGCCGTCGGCGGAGAGGCCGAAGGCGGCCGCCAGGTCGCCCACCGTGTCGGACTTTCCGTGGGGGATGGCGATGCCCTGGCCGATGCCGGTGGAACCCAGTTCCTCCCGCTCCATGAGGGTTTGGACCATCTTTTTCTTGTCCTTAACCTTTCCCGACTTGACCAGCAGTTCCACCAGTTCCTTGATGGCGTCCTTTTTGGTCTTGGACTCCAGGGACATTTTGATGGCGTCCACGGTGAGAAAATCCATGATCTGCATAAACCAACCCCCCTTAGAGGCAATTTTGAATTCTCAATTTTAAATTTTGAGCGATTCGAATTTTTGTCCGGCTTGGCCCCTCAAAAACCATCAAAATTCAAAATTAAGAATTCACAATTCAAAATTCGAACCCGGTTCAATAACCAGGTTCGATAAGTCCGATGTGGTTGTCCTTGCGCTTGTAGACCACGCTGGTACGGTCGGTTTCCGCGTTGGAAAAGACCAGAAACTCGTCCCTGGAGGAGGAAAGCTGCAGCGCGGCCTCCTCGACGGTCATCGGCTTCACGGCGTATTTTTTCGAGCGCACCACCGTGATCCCGTCCCCTTCCACTGGCGTGGGGATGAGGCCGTGCATCACCGATTCCATCACCTTGGAGCCGCCCGTGCGGTTGCGTTCAACCCTCTTATCCTTCTGCTTATGGGCTTGTTTCTCCAGCCTCTGCAGGGAGACGTCAATGGACTGGTACATGTCGTGGGAGGAGGCCTTGGCGCTCAACTTGAGGTTCTTGGCGCTCAGGGTCACCTCGCAAATGTGCATCTTGCTCTCGAAGTTCAGTACCACGTGGGCTTCCTTGATTTTTCCAAGGTACCTTTCCACGCGCTTAATCTTGTCCTCGATATGGGTCCGAAGGCCCTCCGTCAAGGGTTGGTGGCGGCTGGTAATGTTCACCTTCATCGGTGTTCCTGTGGAAGCGGGAGTAAACATAGCTGGGCTCCTTTCGCCAATTTTTCTTTCGAACAACGGATCAAAAGGAAGTTGGCACTTGCCCGGTTTTCCTTATAAATCTTAGTTAGGAAAAACTGGGGGCCCTTCAAAGCGGCTCAAAGCCGCCAAAAGAGCTGTTATTCTAACACCCGAAAGGGGGAAGTCAATTAGACCCTGGCTTACCCCCGACAGTCTGTTAAGCTTTTCTTAAGCGAATCCCGGTTTCTCTTGCGTCCCTCCTCCTTCAACCAGGAAAATAAAAAACGAATCAACCTGACAGTTCTGCCAACGTCTACAGCTTCCGCCGCTGGGAGGCGGAGGGAATCTTGAGCTCCTCGCGGTACTTGGCGATGGTGCGCCGGGCGATATTGAGCCCCTGGCTGTTGAGGAGTTGCATGATCTTCTGGTCCGAATAAGGCTTTTGGGGCGGCTCCTGGGCCACCATTTCCTTGATCTTTTCCTTGACCGACAGGGAGGAAACGTCCATTCCGTCCACCGATTCCAGTCCGCTTGTGAAAAAGAATTTCAACTCGAAGAGCCCCCTCGGCGTCTGTACGTACTTATGGGTGGTCACCCGGCTCACCGTGGACTCGTGCATGCCGATCATATCGGCTACTTGTTTCAAGGTCAGGGGCTTCAGGGCGCTGATGCCGACCTCCAGAAAATCCCGCTGGATGCGGAAGATAGCCTCGGTCACGCGGTAGATGGTCTTGCGGCGCTGTTCGATATTCTTGATGAGCCAGAGCGCGGACTGGATCTTGTTTTCCAGGAATTTCTTAGTTTCTTTTACGTCGAGGGCTTTGGGGTCCTTCAGGAGACGCCGGTAGTAGGAGGAAATCCTGAGTTTGGGCACCGGTTCGTCGTTGAGAACCACCACGTATTCCCCTTCGATCTTGCGCACGTAGACGTCGGGAGTGATGTATTTGGTGTCTCCTTCCTGGAAGGACCGTCCCGGCTTGGGTTCCAGGCCGGCGATAAACAGGAGCACTTCCCGCAACTGGTCGTCCGTGCATTCCAGGGCCTTGGTGATGGCCGGGTACCTTCTTTTTTCCATGTCCTCGAAATGGTCGTGAACCAGCTGGTAAGCCTTCCGGGCCGTTTCCCCGGTCTTGTTTTCCAATTGAAGGAGAAGGCATTCCCTCAAGTTCCGGGCGCCCACGCCCGTAGGCTCGAAGGTCTGGATGAGGTGCAGGACCTTCTCCAGTTCCTGGGGGGTGGCGTGTTGGGAGGCGGCGATCTCCTCCAGCGGGTCGGTCAAATAACCGTTCTCGTCCAGGTTTCCGATCAGGACCTTGCCTAGGCTTTTTTCCCGTTCGTCCTTGGACACCAGCAGAAGCTGCCATTCCAGGCTTTCGGCCAGGGTCTGGGCCCGGGTGATGGAGGCTTCCATGAAATCCCTTTTTTCCTGGTCGGCATCCGTGCTTTCCCGGCCGCCATAGGCGCCATCGTTTTCTCCCCCGTATTCTTCCGACTCCTTGTAGAGATTCCAGGTCTCTTCGTTGAAGCGGTCGCCTTCCTTCATATGTTCGACCAGGTCGGTCTGGTGGCGTTCCTTGGCCAGCTCCAGGAGTTTGTCGCTGTCGGGTTTGGCGGCTTCTTCCATGGGGGAAGCGGATTCGGTGGGAGAGGTCTTATCGGCCGTTTCGGCGGCCGCTTCTTCGTTTTCTTCCTCGAGGACCGGGTTCTCCTCGATCTCCTTTTCCACCCATTCCTTCAATTCCAGGGTGGAAAGCTGGAGGATTTTCATGGCCTGTTGCAGCATCGGCGTCATGATCATCCGTTGCTGCATCTTTTGGTTCATTCCGAATTGCTGGCGCATTTCAAAGCCGTCCCGGGGGAAAAGGTTCCTCTAGCAAGAATTATACCTTTTTGGACTTGGGAGGTAATCCATTAAAAAGCGGAGGTTAAGGAGGTGTAAAGATAGCGATGGAAAGGAATCTCTTCAGCCGTGAAGCCACCAAAAATAGATCAACAGGTTGAGCCCAAGAATGGAGACCGCGCCCCAAAGGACACCTTTAGCCAGGTGGTTCATTTTCTTCAGGAAGAAAAAAAAGTAGCACGGAATGATATAGACCCATTGGCTCAATCCGCAAAAGGTAAGAAGGTACATGGGAATGTTGGTCCAGGAGTCTGTGGGGCCGTTCGGGCCCCAATCGGACCAAGTGATGAAGGCCGCGTAGAACATCAGGAAGAGGATGAAGAGGAGAGCCCAAGCCACTCCGAAACCTTCCCAAAATTTTTGCCGGTGGGATTGCATTTCATCCATTTTTGCGGGCCCCCGCGCTTTCCTGCCATCCGGCCTTGAACTTGGTTTTTTCCCATTGGTGGATCCAAAAATCCAGGTCAAAGGGCTTGGGAAATTCTAGCGGCCCCGGATCGTAGGGCCGTCCGCCCTTGAAAACCAGGTGGAGGGTACGGAAATTTTGGGCATCTTTCAGCGGGTCGTGCTGGTAAAGTCCCAAATCGGCGAATTTTCCTTTTTCAAGGGTCCCCAGCTTGTCCTCCGCCCCCAAGACCTTTGCGGCGGCCCGCGTGGACATTTCCAGGCATTGGCCCGGGGAAAGCCCCGCACCCTGGAGGTCCTTCCATTCTTTTACCGCGACACCGAAGGGCATATGGGGGTTCCCCGCATCCGTGCCATAGGCCACCCGGCCGCCCAGGCTTAAGAAGCGTTCGAGATTATTCCGGCTCTGGTGGTGTCCCGCCCGGAAGCCGTGCTGGCAGAATTGGCCGAAAGGATGGTCCCCCCGCCGCTTCCATTCCTCCGCCCAGCCCGCGTGGGCGTACAGGGTGGGCAGGATGAGGATGTTCTTCTTAACCGCTTCCTCCCAAAGCTCATCCGACACCGGCCGGGACGGCATATGGGCCACTTCGTCCACCCCGCCTTTCAGGCAGGACTCGAAATCCTCCTCGCTGGTGATATGGGCCGTGACACGCTTGCCTAGGGCGTGGGCGGCGTTGACGATGCCCGCAACTTCCGTTTCTGAGAGGCAAGGCCCCAGTTCGTGCTCCATCCCGATCTTGATCACGTCCATCCCCAAACCCGCCAGCCTTTTGACCTTGTCCTGGGCCTGGTACCGTCCTTGGATGGGCGCGGCCACTTTGGGTCCCCAGACGTTCTCGGGGTATCCCTTGTGGCAGGTGAGGACAGGCCCGGAGACAAAGATGCGGGGCGAGGCAATGAGACCCGATTGTTCCCGGGCCTTCCAGGCGAGGGCCTCGAAAGGGTCGCTGGCCAGGTCCCGGATGGTGGTGACCCCGTTCTGGAGGAAACTCCCGAGGGTCTTCCCGTCCACCAAACCGTGGACATGCAGGTCGATAAGCCCCGGCAGGGCGAACAACCCCTTGCCGTCCAGGGCTTTTTCCGCTTGGTAAGACGGGGCCTTGGAATGGGTCCCGGCGTAAACGATCTTCTCGCCCGAAATAAGGAGAGTGGCGTCTTGGACCGGTTTGTACCGCACTCCGTCGTAGAGGGTCACTTTTTCAATGGCGGTGTTGACTTGGAGCATGCCGATATCCGTACCGGTTATTTTGAAAACAAGCCGTTCAACAAATAAGCCAGGCGCACACCCGCCTTCTGAAGCTGGCGATCCACTATAGCGCGCATCCGGGGGGAATAATAATCCTCCGGCAGGTCTCTTCCCCAGCGATTTTTCTCCATCAAAGGACCTTCCGGAAGCTCCTCATATATGTCGTTTTGGGCCACCAGAAAACTCTCATAGGCCCAATCGGAAGGCTTGCCCTGTGCCCAGTTCTTTGCGTCTTGCGGGCTTATCCCCCTCTCGAGCCTTGTCGCCAGCCGCTCGGGGTTTTCCCGCGCTTTGACCTCCAATAGGTTATCCCAGAAACTGTGGAGGTTCACCCAGGCGTAATGGTAGGAATTTCCATGCTGCCCGTGATAACGGAACCATTTCTCGTTCCCACCCCGGTCTTTGTCGTCGGCGCAGTGCAGGGGTTGGTGCACATCCCCCAGGAAATGAACGAGAAATTTCAGGGCTTCCCTTTTGTCCCGCCGGGTTGCGAAACGTTGGGCCAAAATCCCGCAATCCTTTTCGATCTGGTCCACCACGCAATCATGGTTCTTGCACACGGCCGCGATATCGTATTCACCCTGGCTTTGCCGCACGTCCAGGTTGAAAAAATGCCAAGGAGCCGTTTCGGGCCGGATCATCACGATCGAGTCCGCCCAAGTGGAAACCGAGGCCAAGTCCTCCCCCGGCCCCAGGATTTCATCCACCGCCTTCCGCGCTTCGGGCGTTAGACGGTCCTGGGCGATGAAAGCGACCGCTTGGTGGCCCACATGGCCCCAAGCGCCGGAGGGGATGGGTGCGGCGTAGGACGTAATTCCCCAGAGGATAAACAAGCCATATCGCTGGAAAAATTTGAGGGAACTCATGTGTAGAGGGGGTCCATACCGAAACGGATTATACCAGGGGGTCGAAGAAACCAATTGGGGGGTAATTCGATGGTCCGAAGAACCTGGAAAGGTCTGCTGCCGGCCAAGGCTTACTGCTGGCGAAAAGATACCCTTAATTACCGGAGCAACAGCAGTTTGGTGACTGAGTACCGATGGCCGTTCACTGTAATGACCACATAGTAAAGGCCGCTGGCCAGTGGGTGGTTATCCTTGTCGGTCATCGACAGGGGGATCTTCCAGGACTGGCCCGTGGTCCCGTTCAGGGCGGAAGCCGTCACTCCCAGTGTCATGGGCGTTACGTCCGTGCTTTGCACCATGCGGAAGGCCGTAGTGTACATGCTTACGGTCAATCCAGATGCAGGTTGGTTCAAGTTTGCCAACAAAGTCACCGGCCCGCCGGTGGAGGGGTTGGGGAATACAACCGGCGTTGAATTGGCCACGGGCGTGGAGGTAATGGTCACCGTGGGACTCGAAGTGGAGGTGAAAGTCGCCGTGGAAACTACCGTCCAAGTAAACGTGGGTGTAGAGGAGGCTGTCGGAGTGGAGGTAGGGGTGGAACTGGGCGTCAAGGTGGGGGTATTCGTCGGGGTGGCCGTGGCAGGAGTCACTGTCACCGCCGCTCCCAAAACCGGCATGCCGCTGAACGAAACCGGCTGGCCGTTATTGCCACTGGCCCCCGTCACGCTGAAATTATAGGTCCCATTGGCGCTGGCCCCGAAATTAGCCGAAGCCGTATAGGTCACGCCTGAGGATGGCGGCAGGGTGCTGGCGAAATTAAAGACCGCCGTGGTGCCGGTAAAGGTCGCCGAAGTGATGGAAACCCCATTGGCATAGAGTGTGACGCTGGTGATATTCGAAGGGTTACCCGTTCCATTGACCGTCAGGGTTACCGCCGTCACGTTGACCACCGAGGAACTGGGATTGGAGAAGGCCACCTGCTGGACGGCCACATTGGAAGTCCCGGGAAGCTGGCTGGAGTTGCCCGGCGGGCTATTGCCTTGGGATGCGGCTACCGTCACCTGGGTGGACGTGGAAGTCGCCGTGGAAACCAAGGTGTTCGTGGGTGTGGCGCTCGGCGTCAGGCTGGCCGTCAAGGTGGCTGTGCTGGTAGCCGTCTTAGTAGCGGTATTAACCCCAGTATTGGTAGGCGTCGAAGTCGCTGTGTTGGTAACCGTCTTCGTGACCGTCAAGGTGGCGGTATTCGTGGCCGTATTGACCAGGGTGCTGGTGGCCGTTGAGGTGGCGGTATTTGTGGCGGTCAGGGCCAGGGTGTTGGTCGGAGTGGAAGTGACCGTATGTGTGGCCGTATTGTTCGCCGTGTTCGTCGGCGTGAAAGTTGTTGTGAAGGTCGGCGTACGGGTGAGGGTACTGGTGGTAGTCAAGGTGGGGGTCCCGCTAGCCGTCGAGGTGGGCGTATTGGTATCCGTCGCCTGGCCAGTAGGCGAGGGAGTGTAAGTTTGCGTGATAGTGTTCGTGTCGGTTACGGTGGATGTGGACGTGCGGGTGGCTGTGGAAGTAGTGGTCGAAGTCGCCGTCGAGGTAGCGGTATGAGTAGCCGTGTTGGCCAAAGTATTGGTGGCGGTGGCGGAAGCCGTCGAGGTAGGCGTGCGGGTGGCCGAGGAAGTGGGTGTCAAGGTGACAGTATTGGTCGCCGTGGATGTTCCAGTATAGGTAGCCGTGCTGGCCAGGGTGTTGGTGGGGGTAGCGGTCGGGCTGGAGGTAGGCGTACGGCTGGCCGTGGAAGTCCCGGTATTTGTGGCTGTGCTGGCCAGGGTATTGGTGGGAGTTGCACTGGGGGTTGCGGACGCTGTACGGGTCGGGCTGTTGGTGGCCGTAGCCGTGGGGCTGGAAGTTGGCGTGGAAGTAGGGGTGGACGTGGCGGTATTGGCCACCGTGTTCGTCGGGCTGCTGGTCCGGGTTGAGCTGGGTGTAGCCGTTGGGGTCAAACTGGGCGTGCTGGTAGCAGTGCTGGCCACGGTGTTTGTCGATGTGGAGGTCACTGTCTTCGTGGGGGTTGAAGTCACGGTCATGGTGGGCGAGGAGGTAACGGTGGGGGCGTTTTGGTGGGCGTAAAAGTGGGCGTAGTAGCTACATAGGAAGGCGTGGGGGTAATGGGGAAGGAGGAGCCGGAGAGGCAGACATCGTTGACCCAGAAGCCGAGGGTCGTAGGGGCTCCTTGGGTTTCCCACTGGAAGGAAATAATTTGGGTCATGGCGGCCGACAGATACACAGTGGCCCCGCCGCTGGCCGTGGGCGGACAGGCACCCGTACCGCCGCACCAATCCTGATACTCCATCCCGGCCAGGGGAATGCTTTCCTGGATCCAGGTATTGGCCTGGTTGACGACAAAATTCATACCGTATTGGTTTCCGTTACCGCCGCCGGGAAGGACCGTACCGTTCCATGTGACGGGCTGCTGGTTAATGAGTGGACTGCTGGCCTGAAACCGGAGGGTCACCGGGGCCACCGAGGTCTTGATATAGAAAGAGAAATTAGTGACCCAACTCAAGTTGGTGTATCCCTGGGTAAGCTCAGTCGCCAAGCCGAACCCCGAGTAGGTGGCGGGGCTTGAGGTTCCGTTCTCACTATAACCACCGCTGACATAGGCCGAATAGGTTTCTCCGAAAGGCCCAGCCGTCGCGTTGCTTAAAATGGTGGAGCAGGCGTCATTGGTGGCGGGACAACTCATATAGGATAGGGCCGGGGTTTCCGCAACTCCACTTCCATTCGTGGTCCAATCAAAAGTGAACCATTTACCGTTCAAGGTATTAACGGCGCTGGGATAGGGATAAGAAGCCGCAGTGGTGAAATTGGTGAGCATAAAGCAGCCGCCCTGAGTGGGTGTGGCGGTGGGGGTATAGGTCGGCCCGCCGAGGGCCGTATCGCAGGACGGGTTGGCCGTGCCGGTCAGTGAATTCTTGACCGGGACTCCGTGGTAGGCGGTAGCGGTGTAATTCCAATCTGAAATCAAGGTGGGGGGGCCAGAAGTATCCATTGTCCAAGCCGTCCAGTTGAGGTTGTTGGTGTTGAGGTAACTAATGAAATTGTTGTCCCAGGTTCCCCCGTCAGGCCCGCAACTAGAGCAGAGTCCGAACTCGCCCACCAAGAAGGGATAGGTGGCCGTTGAGACGTTAATGGTCTGGTTTCCATTATTGGAATAGATATGGGCATCGTATAAAACCCCGTAACCGGTGGAATCAGTAAGGGGAAAGTTCGGCAGGATTTGGGAAAAATCGTTGCAGTAGGACAATCCCCCAGCCAAAACCATATTCTTGGGAGTCCCCGCCGCCCCCCTGACCGCAGCCAGCAAGGCCTTCATGCCCGGGGTATTGAAAGAACCGGCCGACCCGCCGTTGAGCCAAACCGAAGCCGATACTCCGTAAGGTTCGTTGTAAAGATCAAACATAACTGCGGGATTATTGGCGTACCTGGCGGCCACATTGCTCCAAAAGGTCACCGCATTGGCGTCCGCCATCTCCTGTTGGGCACTGGCTGTTCCCCAACCAGCCCCAGTAACCGGATTGGACGCAGTGGAAGCCGTACCCGACCAATGGAGATCCAAAATGACATAACAGTTTTGGGAGGAACAATAATTGACCAGGTTGTCTATCAACGTGCGGTAGCTGACGGGATAAAAGAACCAGCGGTCCTGGCTCAGGGGTATGCGAAGGACGTTACATTTCCAGTTGGAAATGCAATAGGCCGCAACGCCGGTGACTCCGCCTGTGGCACCGGCGACATCGGTCCCAAACTCAAGGCCATCGATGTCCACACCCCTTAAACGGACCGTACAACCGCTGCTGGCGTTAACAACGGCCGCTCCGTTGATTTTCAATTGGGGAGGAGCGGCAAAGGTCGGGTTTACGAAAAGGGAAAATAACACTCCGGCGAACAAGAGAGCGAGCGGATGGCCCTTATGGCGCACTCGGAAAAGAACTCGTGAATCGATTTGAGCAAGCACATGATTCATAAAAAAAGAGGAGCTCTTCAAAACTTCCTCCAAAAAATGTGGATCGCGGACTCTCCGCAGCAATGGGATAATGTGGTAATTTTATCTCAAATATCAAAAAGGTGGAGCTTGGCAATAAAATTTCTGGAATTGAATTTAACGAAAAACCACAGAGAATAAAAAAATATTTCATCCGGCTCGTTGAAAAACCCCTGCCTCCACAAACTCTGCCCCAAGAAAAGGGTTTTTCCACCGGTTGGAAGATACAAGCCAGGGCCCGAATAAAAGCAAATCCCCATTCAATCAGGCGAAAACAAAGCTATAATTCCCTTCGAAAAGTCGGAAAAAGTCATATCGATTGGGGGAAGTCAATGAAGTTCA
>Ga0335085_10008753_pt1 | contig 15396 bp, 9 predicted proteins | sample Lox_Sample_45_FD_206712 | JGI IMG/M metagenome (GOLD analysis project Ga0335085, IMG submission 206712) | Soil microbial communities from Loxahatchee National Wildlife Refuge, Florida, United States - Lox_Sample_4.5 | ecosystem: Environmental > Terrestrial > Soil > Wetlands | place: USA: Florida... | reverse complement strand
ACCCATGCTCGGAGTACATGTTTCTCGATAACTCCGCCTGCAACCTGGCCAGCTTCAATCTGATGAAGTTCGTCAATGCCGCGGGCGTGTTCGAGATCGAGGCCTACCGGCATGCGATTTCGGTCATTATCACGGCCATGGAAATCCTGGTGGACAACTCCGGGTATCCCACTGAGGCCATTTCGCGCAACTCACACGACTACCGGCCTCTGGGCCTTGGTTATGCGAACCTGGGCGCGCTGCTCATGGCCTTCGGACTTCCGTACGACTCCGAAGCGGGACGCGACTTGGCGGCGGCGCTTACGGCCATTATGTGCGGTCAGGCATACCTGCAGTCGGCCGTGATTGCGGCCAATTGCCCGGCGCTGGCATCGGCCACCGCGCTTACCGCTTCAGTTGAGCGACAGGGCGGAGCTTGCCCCGGCTTTTATGTGAACCGTGAGCCCTTCCTCGACGTCATCCGCATGCACCGCGCGGAGGTGAACAACATCGGCAAGTCGAAGCAGAGCGGAGAGCCCTTCCACGTTCCGCAACTTGACGCGTTGATCGACGCCAGCCGCGAGAGCTGGGACATGGCGCTGGTGTATGGCGAGCGCTACGGCTACCGGAATTCGCAGGTCACGGTGCTGGCGCCTACAGGCACCATCGGTTTCATGATGGATTGCGACACCACAGGCATTGAGCCGGACCTGGCGCTGGTGAAGTACAAGAAGCTGGTGGGCGGCGGCATGATCAAGATCGTAAACAACACCGTGCCGGCCGCGCTGTTCAAGCTGGGATACAACAACGAGGAAGTGAACGCGATCGTCAGCTACATTGACGCGACCGGCACGATTGAAGGCGCGCCGGGAATCAAGGCGGAGCACCTGGCTGTGTTTGATTGCAGTCTCAAGCCGGCCAAGGGGACGCGTTCCATCCACTACATGGGCCACATCAAGATGATGTCGGCCACGCAGCCGTTCCTCTCCGGCGCCATCTCCAAGACCGTGAACCTGCCCCAGGAGGCTACGGTGGAAGATGTTGCCGAAGCGTACGCCGAGAGCTGGCGCCGCGGCATCAAGGCCGTAGCCATCTATCGCGACGGATCCAAAGGCACCCAGCCGCTGAATACCAGCATCGACACCAAAAAGGAGCCCTCGGCTCTGGATGCGGTGGGCGGCCGCGTGCTGGCGCAGATGGCTGCATCGCAGACAGCAACCGAGGCGGACCTGAAAGCGCTCGAAGCCAAGCCGGGCGAAAAGATCGAGCTAACGGCGAAGCAGGTTGCTGCGGCTGCCGCGGCTTACCAGAAAACGCTGGACGATCTGGCCAAGGCCACGGCCGTTGTGGTGTTAACTCCTTCACCGGAGATCAGCGGCGCCGCGGAGCCCGCACAGGACTTGAACGCTCCGCCTCGCGCTGTTCGCCATCGTCTGCAGGAAGAGCGCGCGTCGATTACGCACAAGTTCTCCATTGCCGGGCACGAAGGCTACATTACGGTGGGCCTGTACGCGAACGGACAACCAGGCGAGATCTTCATCCGGATGGCCAAGGAAGGATCGACGGTTTCAGGCCTGATGGACGCGTTTGCAACCTCGATCTCGCTGGCGTTGCAGCATGGCGTTCCGCTGAAGGTGCTGTGCGAGAAGTTTGCTCACACCCGCTTTGAACCGTCCGGCTGGACCGGCAACGAGCAGATCGGCTACGCGAAGAGCCTTATGGACTACATCTTCCGCTGGCTGAACCTGCGCTTCCTTTCGGGCGAGCAGCTCACGCTGTTTGCGGGACTCGCGCCGCGCGTGCCGCAACTGCCGGAGTCGCCAAGCATTCTGGAGACGGACGCGGAGGAAGACGCCGCTGCCGCGCAGCAGAATCTTGCAAAGCTGGCGGAAGAAGTTGCGAAGCGCTTGAACAAGGTTTCCGCAGGCCACGCTACAACCGGTGGAGGAGGGGGCGGCATCGCACCTGAGATCCACGGAGTGGCTTCAACCGGCAGCCCCGTGGAGATGCCGGAGATGCAGGATCGCGGCCTGTACCACGCGGCCAACGCCATGCGCGAGATGTACGAGATGGGCGACGCGCCGAGCTGTCCCACTTGCGGGGCCATCATGGTGCGCAACGGAAGCTGCTACCGCTGCATGAGTTGCGGCTCAACCAGCGGCTGCTCATAAACTGAAGTCAGCAGAGGAACGATCGGGCGCCGGGTGAATGCCGGGCGCCCGATTTGTTTTGCGCGAGAACGCGTTACGTGAACCGCGCCGTGCTGCGCAACTGATACGAGTGGGTGGCGGCGCCTATGGCGATTGCAAGAAGGAACCAGCTGCCATAAAAGAGGCATGGGACCCAGAACGCGATGCCGTTGAAGGCCATGACACGGTGGCTGAATATGGCGGAGAGCAGTGCCCAGCAGGCTGCGGGCCCAATCATGCCCACGATTGTCGTGGCTGTCCAACCGGCGGTCAGCAATAGTCGGCGAGGCTTCCAACTTCGCGGTGAAACCAGCAGAAGCGATAGAACCGCCGCCAGCAGGAACGGAATGGTGATCAACAACGGGGCGAAGCCCTTGCCGGCCGCGCCGGGCCATCCAAGCCCGAGCGTTCCGCCGAACGCCCAGTGCACCCTCAGCACCGGATAGGGCATTGCAAACACGCACGCGGCGTAGCCGTACCAGGAGGCTGCCCGGTCAGATGATGCGCCAGCGGATGCAGCGGATGGACGAGTCAGGGCGAGATGCGCAATCACAAGTGTGGCCACCAGCGCCAGGGTGCGCGTCGCCAATCCCCGCCAGTCCACGGGAAGCGGAATAAGGCGGGCGACACGAAACAGGTCGAACGGCAGCCCATTTGCCGACCACGCCATCGACAGGAGACAGCCCCAAAGGAGCGCTCGCTGGGCACGAGGCCAATCTGGATAGCGGCTCATTAGCACGACCACAGCCAAGGAGAACACCGCCGCGGCGAGATGGATCAAGTCAGGAATGAAGTTCCCGGAGTGAGCAAACCGGCTGCTTCCGAAGTGTTGCAGTATCCCGGCAGCGATCACCGCGATGCAGAGGGCCACTGCAATCCAAGGCTCGGCCTTGATGAAGCGTGAGTGACGGCGATTCGATTCCACGGTCGATCCTCTCTGTAGCAACAGGATTCTGCCGCTCTCTGAAGCAGGAATGTGATGCTTGGCACTCCGTCATGTGACATCGATAAACACTGCATGGTTTGAAGTTGTAGCTGCATGTTACCGGCGGGGAGTAAACTGGCCGGGAGCCGCGTCTTCCTGATTCTTCCCGGGCAGAGGCAAACGACCGATGGCAAACTGCGACGGAGAGCTCATGGCGCTTGTGAAGGCGATCCTGGACGGGGATGCCGACAGGGCGGTTGCGTTGATCGTTGCTACACCTGGACTCGCGACGGCCTGCTTTCAAAAGGGCGCCAGCCGCGCATCAGAGAGGCCGTACTTCCTCGCGAAAGTTGGGCGTTACATCTATGCAGGCGATACTGCGTTACACATTGCCGCTGCCGCATACCACTCGAAGATCGCCGAGCAATTGATCAAGGCAGGAGCCGATGTTCGCGCCAGAAATCGCTTCGGCCACAACCCGCTGCATTCCGCCGCCGCCGGCAATCCGATTTCGATGCACTGGAACCCGGCCCGGCAGGCAGCTACGATCAGGATGCTCATCAAGTCCGGAGCCGATCCGAATTCGACCGACAAAAGGGAAGTCACGCCATTGCACATTTCGGTCCGCACGCGCTGCGCGCTGGCAGTGCAAACGCTGCTGGAATGCGGCGCCGATCCGGCGCGAAAGAACAAGAACGGCTCCGATGCGATGCTGCTGGCCGTTTACACCACCGGCCGCGGCGGCAGCGGTTCGCCAGAAGCAAAGCGAGAGCAACAGCAGATTGTGCAACTGCTTGGCGGGCCAGGAACCCGGGCCGCGGGATTGTCCCGGGGCCATTGATGGGAAGAGCCGCAGCTTGCGTATTCGCGGTTGGCGTCGTCTCCATATCATGGAAGGCGACCTGCGCCGGGAAGGCTGAAGGTCATGGAGCGCGCTTTGCGCATTTCAGTGCCTGCAAATCGAGCGGTGTCGTTCGCCGCAGCTCCCATGCGCTGGCTCTTCGAGGGGCGGTCGGGTCCGCGCGACCGCTTTGTTGCGCGCTGGATCTTTCTTCGCGCACTCGCAGCCATCTACTTCTCGGCGTTCTACTCGTTGCTGTTTCAGATTGAAGGCCTGAACGGTCCGCGCGGAATCCTGCCTGCGCAAAGCTTCTTGCGAGCCCTGGCGGAGATGGGCGCGCTTCGCTACTGGTACGCACCCACGCTTTTCTGGTTCTCTTCCGGGTCGCGCATGATGCTGACCGTGGTGCTGCTCGGCATGGCTGCATCGGTTGTTGCATTCTGTAATTTGTGGCCGCGCTTGAGTCTGTTTGTCTGCTTCGTGTGTTTCCTTTCGTTTGTCACTGCGGCGCAGGCGTTCTCTAGCTATCAGTCCGACGGCATGTTGCTAGAAGCGGGCTTTATCGCGCTATTTTTCGCGCCCCGCGGATTACGGCCGGGCTGGGGAAGCGCAAGCCCGCCGTCGCGCGCCAGCCTCTTCCTTCTGCAATGGGAGTGGTTTCGCATCTACTTCGAGTCGGGCATGGTCAAGCTGCTCAGCGGCGATCCGGAGTGGCGCAACTTTACGGCGATGGACGATTACTACCAGAACGGTCCACTGCCCACCTGGGTTGGCTTTTACGTCGCGCACTTGCCGCACTGGTTCCACGCGGCCAGCGTGGTGGGCACGCTGCTTATGGAACTGGCAGTTGTGTGGATGCTCTTTCTCCCTCGACGCCCGCGGCTGATCTGCTTCTGCATCGTTACTCCGTGGGAGATTGGCGTGATTCTCACCGCCAACTACACGTTTCTGAATTACCTCGTACTGGCGTTGGGTTTTCTGCTGCTCGACGACCGCAGCGTGCAATGGCTTGTTCCGCAGCGATACCGCGGCGTGTTGCGCGATGCCGCGCCTGGCGAAGCTGAGTTGGCTCCGGCTTCGTCTGATATTCCGCAGGCCGGTGAAGCGGCTTTCAAGACTCCGCACCGATCTGCCCGGTTCAGCACCCTGAGTATGTGGCTCCCTGCCGTCATGCTTACGTGGATTGCTTACGCAACCGCTGCGGAGATGGTCGCGATGCCATTTCATCATCTCCCTTTGCCGAGCCTGCCTGTTGTGGCTCTGGAACCGTTTCGCATCGCTAATCAGTACGGCCTGTTCGCCGTCATGACGCGGGGGCGATATGAGGTCGAGTTCCAGGGCTCGAATGATGGCCAGAATTGGACACCCTATCCTTTTCGCTATAAACCGCAGGGTCTGAACGAAGCTCCCGGCATTTATGCTCCATATCAGCCTCGATTCGAGTGGAACCTTTGGTTTGCTTCTCTCGCCGATTGGCGGCAAAACGACTTTGTGCCTTTGACTGAAGAACGCTTGCTCGACAACGACAGAGACGTGCTTTCGCTTTTCCGTTCCAATCCATTCCCGCAGGAGCCGCCGCGCTACGTGCGAGCAATCCTATGGCAGTACTGGTTTACATCGATGGAAGAAAAACGGCAGACCGGAAACTGGTGGAAGCGCGAGCTGGTTGGCTTGTATGCGCCGGAGTTGATGCGGCTGCCGGATGGCCAATACACCGTGATCGAATGGCCGCAGGAGCTGCCGCCCCATGAATGAATCGTCGGCCGATTCGCTACGGCGCGCACATGTCATTGGATCGGGTCCGAACGGCCTGGCGGCGGCCATTACGCTGGCGCGCACCGGTACAAAGGTTACGGTATACGAAGCCGAGGAGTTGCCCGGTGGCGCGGCCCGCACAATGGACCTGACGCTGGCCGGGTTTCATCATGACTTCGGCTCGGCTGTGCACCCCATGGCGGCAGCTTCGCCCTTTTTCGCCGCGCTGCCGTTCAAACGCTACGGGCTGCAATGGATTCATGGTCCGATTCCGCTTGCGCATCCGTTTGACGATGGCTCTGCGGTCACGCTCGAGCGCGACTTGAATCACGCTGAAACTGCGCTTGGACGGGACGGCCGCGCCTGGCGCAAGCTTGTGCAACCGCTTGTGGAACATTGGCCGCAGTTTGCTCGCGATGCGCTCGGTCCGGTCCTGCATGTTCCTCGTCATCCATTCCTCATGGCGAGGTTTGGGTTCTCCGCGTTCCAACCAGCTACCAGTTTGGCAAAAAACCACTTCTCAGATTCGCGGACGCGGGCATTGTTCGCCGGACTCGCGGCGCACTCGTTTCTTGCGCTCGACCAGCCGCTTAGTTCGGCCGTCGGGCTCATCATCGGCGCTGTCGCTCACGTCGCGGGGTGGCCCATCCCGCGCGCAGGTTCGCAATCGATCACCGATGCACTCATCGCGCAGTTGCTCGATCTCGGCGGAGAGATTCAATGTGGACGGCGCATCGCGTCGCTCGATGAGCTCGATGCCGGCGAAGCGCCGATTCTATGCGACACCACTCCGCGGCAACTGCTCGCAATTGCGGGCAACCGGCTGCAACCCGGTTATGCAGGCAGACTGCGCCGCTTCCGTTACGGCCCGGGAGCATTCAAAATTGATTACGCGCTCAGCGAGCCGATTCCCTGGCGCGCCGCGGAGTGCCACCAGGCCATCACCGTTCACGTTGGCGGAACGATGGAAGAGATTGCGCGGTCGGAGCACGCCGCAACGCATGGAACGCTCTTCGACCGGCCGTTTGTAATCGTGGCGCAGCCATCACTGTTCGATCCGACGCGGGCGCCTGAGGGGAAACACACTGCGTGGGTGTATTGCCACGTGCCCAACGGTTCCACCGTCGATATGACCAGCCGCATCGAAGACCAGCTGGAACGATTTGCGCCGGGCTTTCGCGACTGTGTGCTGGCGCGTCGAGTGCTTTCGCCCGCCGTATTGGAGAGCATGAATGCAAACCTTATTGGCGGCGACATCAACGGCGGCGAGCTTTCAATGCGGCAGTTTCTGTTTCGCCCTGCGCTCGGCGGCTACTCGACCGGAACGCGCAACTTGTATCTGTGTTCGTCGTCAACGCCACCGGGCGGAGGCGTGCACGGCATGTGCGGTTACCATGCCGCGCATGCGGCGCTGCGGGGCAGGTCACGCTGACTCCAGATCGGCGCGCGTGTCTGCCCCGGCTGCCATGGGTCCGCCGGCAACTGGTGGACTAAACTGGATGTGTTATGACCACAGCTTTCGTACCTCCCTCCATCGCGTCTCGTTTGCCTGAAGGCGCGTTTGCCAATGAGCCGTTTACCGATTTCAGCAACCCCGCAAACCAGCGTGCCATGGAGAACGCACTGGAAGCAGTTGCGCAACGACTGGGGCGCGAGTACCACCTCGTCATCGGCGGAGAGCGCGTTGACACCGCTGAAAAAATCAAATCCGTGAATCCGGCGCGGCCTTCGCAAACGGTAGGCATTCATCAGAAGGCCGGTGCGGGTCACGCCGCCAAAGCCATGGCTGCCGCTCAAAGCGCGTTCGAATCGTGGAGCAGAGTGCCGGCTGAACGGCGAGTGTCGCTGTTGCTGAACGCGGCCGATGCGATTCGCAAGCGCAAATTCGAGTTCATGGCCTGGCTCACTTACGAGGTGGGCAAGAACTGGGCAGAAGCTGACGCGGACGTGGGCGAGACCATTGACTTCCTTGAGTTCTACGCGCGTGAAGCGCTGCGCCTTGCTGCTGCGACTACGCCGATTCAGTATCCAGGCGAACGCAATGAGCTCCACTATGTTCCGCTCGGCGTGGGCGCCGTGATTTCGCCATGGAACTTTCCGTTTGCCATTATGGCCGGTATGACGGCGGCTTCGATCGTCACGGGCAACACCGTCATTCTCAAGCCTTCGAGCGACGCGCCGACAATCGCGGCGAAGTTCGTGGAGGTGCTCGAGGACATTGGCATGCCTGGCGGCGTTGTGAACTTCTGTCCCGGGTCAGGCGCAGCATTCGGAAACGCGATTGTGGAAGATCCGCGGACCAGGTTCGTTGCGTTCACCGGGTCCAAGGCAGTCGGGCTTGAGATTCACGAGCGCGCGGCGAAGACACGTCCCGGACAGATCTGGATCAAACGGACGATTCTTGAGATGGGCGGCAAGGATTCGATTCTTGTTTGTGCCGACGCAGAACTGAATGCCGCAGTGGAGGGAGTCGCCGCCTCGGCCTTCGGTTTCAGCGGGCAAAAGTGCTCGGCATGTTCGCGAGCCATCGTCGAGGCGCCGATCTATGATGCGTTCGTTGAGAAGCTGCGGGAGCGCGTGGCAACCCTGTCCGTTGGCGACCCGGCGAAGAATCATAATCTAGGGCCCGTGATCAACGACGGCGCGCTGAAAACGATGCTTGGATATGTTGAAACCGGCAGCAAGGAAGGCCGCCTGATCGCGGGAGGCAACGCTCCAGCGACCGTAGATGGCGGTTTCTTCCTGGAGCCGACCGTCTTTGCCGATGTGGCTCCGGATGCAGTGCTGGCGCAAGAAGAAATCTTCGGGCCGGTTCTGGCCGTCATCAAGGTGAACAGCTTTGAAGAGGGGCTGAAGGTGGCCAACAACACGGAGTACGGGTTAACCGGAGCAATCTACACGACCGATCGCGCCAAGCTGGATCGCGCGCGGCAAGACTTCCACGTCGGAAATCTTTACTTCAACCGCAAGTGCACGGGCGCAATGGTTGGCGCGCACCCGTTTGGCGGCTTCAATATGAGCGGAACCGATTCAAAGGCAGGCGGACCTGATTACTTGTACCTGTTCACGCAGGCCAAGAGCGTCGCTGAGAAGCTTTAACCTGTCTAGACCGCGGCAGGAGGAGCAGCCGACTGTTCTTCCTCTTCAATCTTGTTGCCAACTTCAGCGGCAGCCTGCGCAAGTACCCGGTGATGAATGGTGAAAAGCGCCAATTCAAGCCGGTCGCTTACTCCGGTCTTATCGTAGATAGAGCGCAAGTAGTTCTTGATCACCTGTTCGGTCGTCTTGAGCCGCTGCGCGATTTCACGATTTTTGCAGCCCTGCGCTATCAGGGCAACGATGCGCATCTCCTTCGGCGTCAGGCGGTCGCGTACCCGCGTGCCAACCATGTCCTCTTCGGGAGAGTCTGGCGTCATCATCTGCGGAGGAAGCCATGTTTCGCCCGCTGCGACCCGTTTTACGCACTCTACAAGCGCATTCCCGGTTACGTTGCGGAATACGACGCCGCGAAAACCTTGTTGCAGATAGGCACTGGCGGCTTCAGTATTTTCGGCGATCACGATGCCCCGGCTGCCCATGGTGTCGAGCAGCATGCGCAGTCGCATGAGTTCAGGCCTCATGGAGGCGGCAAACATCACGATCGAGCCGGGGAAGGTTGTGATCGAGTGGAACATCCGCTCCAGGTCAGGACACTGGGCGATGATTCTAAAACTTTCATCCATGGCAAGAACTTTAGCCGTGCCTGCACGGAAGATGGCTTGCGAATCGGCGAGAATGAGTTTATGCATAGGGTGCGCCTCTATTGCTCCCAACCACTCTGAAACTGCCATGGAACCCATCTGTCCCCTCGCCGTTCTTTTTCACGCCCCAAAACTCAGACCCAAATCGTGCCCACTAAGATTTCTATCGACGGAAGGGACAAATCTCATAAAGTGCCCGAGACCGTTACATAGGTGTTCCGCAGGGTTCCTAAAGTAATCTGATCGACAACGATTGGTAATGTCAAGAACGAATTCCTGAACGAAGGTGCTAGAACGGATCAAAATGTGAAAATCTGCTGGACTTACGCGCGATTCTGACGCAAAAGTTGTAGCTGAAACCGCTCGAGTGTGAGCCCTAAAATAGGAAAACCAGGCTTGATTGAGGTTACTAATGGCACGGCCAATTTTGCTGGCGGTTGACGACGATGCGAGCGTGCTGGAGGCGGTGGTTCAGGATCTGCGCCGGCAGTATGGCGCCACCTACAGGGTGATGCGGGCGGCCAGCGGACAGGCCGGCCTGGACACGTTGAACCAGTTGAAGACCCGCCAGGAACCCGTGGCGTTGCTGTTGAGCGATCAACGCATGCCCGGCATGACCGGCGTGGAATTTCTGGAACGCGCGCAGGGCGTCTATCCCGATTCACTCCGTGTTTTACTGACCGCCTACGCCGATACCGAGGTAGCCATCCGAGCTATTAATACGGCTCGCATCCACTACTACCTGACCAAGCCATGGGATCCACCTGAGGAACGTCTCTACCCGGTGCTGAACGATCTGCTCGACGACTGGCAGGCAGATTATCGGCCGCCATTTGACGGCGTGCGAGTGATTGGGCATCGCTGGTCGCTCAAAGATCATAAGGCACGAAATTTCCTTTCGCAAAATCATGTGCCTTATCGCTGGCTGGATGTCGCAGCCGGCAACGAGGCACTGGAAATGCTGAAAACCGCTGGGCTCGATCCAGACAAGCTGCCGGTGGTGTTGTTTCCGGATGGCAGCGCGCTGGTTGATCCCGAGACGGACGCGCTTGCGGTACGCATTGGCCTGCGCGTGCAGGCTGCGCAGGATTTCTACGATATGGTGGTTGTTGGCGCCGGCCCAGCTGGACTGGCCGCTGCCGTTTACGGGGCGAGCGAGGGTCTGCGCACACTGGTGATTGAACCGCTGGCGCCCGGCGGGCAGGCCGGATCTTCCTCGCGCATTGAGAATTACCTGGGATTTCCTTCGGGACTGACCGGCGCGGAGCTTGGCCGCCGCGCGCACACGCAGGCTACGCGCTTCGGAGCGGAATTTGTGACACAACGCGCAGTTGGGTTGCGCATCGACGGGCAGTACCGCTTTGTTCAGCTTGCCGACGGGCGCGAAGTATCAACTCACGTTGTACTGCTGGCCCCAGGCGTTCAGTACCGCAAGCTGGAAATTCCGGGCACGGACCGGCTTACCGGCAGGGGAATTTACTATGGCGCAGCCCTGGTTGAGGCCGTGGCCTGCAAGGACGAAGAGGTTTTCGTGGTCGGTGGAGCAAATTCCGCGGGCCAGGCCGCGTTGCACTTTGCCCGGTACGCCTGCAAGGTAACGATGCTGGTGCGCGGAACAGGACTTTCGGCCACCATGTCGAAATATTTGATCGATGAGATCGGACGAACATCCAATATTGTGCTAGAGCCTTTCACCCAGGTGCTTGAGGCGCTTGGCGAGGATCATTTGGAGGCGCTGAAGCTGGAGGGACCGAAGGGAGAGTTTGAGGTTCCGGCATCGTCGTTGTTTGTGTTTATTGGCGCGGCGCCGGGCACAGAATGGCTTCCGGCCTCGATTCTGCGCGACGATGCGGGTTTTCTGCTGGCCGGACAGGATTTGCGAATCGACGGAAAACTGCCGGAATACTGGAAGGAGCAACGTGAGCCATTCCTGCTGGAATCAAGCGTGCCAGGAGTTTTCGTTGCCGGGGATGTGCGGCACGGATCGGTAAAGCGCGTGGCCTCGGCAGTTGGTGAGGGTTCGATCGCGGTGCAGTTTGTGCATCAATACCTGGCGGGATTCTGAGGGGATATGCAGTCAAGCATGAGTGACGGTGGACAATCGATCGAGATCGAACCGATTTCGGTGGGCGAAGCTGTCGAAGCTTTTCGCAGAACCCGGGTATTTGCAGATACCAATGCAGCCGTGCTTGCCGAAGCGTTGTCCGGAGCCGTTATCGAACGTGTTACCGCGCCCGCAGGGACCGTCCTGGTGGAACCAAAGGCCGAATGGCGTTACTACTGGTTGGTGATGGAGGGTGAAATCCAGGCAGGCCGGCCGGAGACCGATGGCACATTTACGCTGGCCGGAGCTTCGCAGGTGGGCGAATGTTTCGGTGAAACGCCGATCCTGACGGGCAAGTCCTACTCTCCTTTTCGCGTTGTCGTCGGGCAAAACTCCAGGCTGATTCGCGTTATGGATGGCGATTTCTGGAAGCTCATGTCGTGCTGCCCATCGGCGCGCAAAGTCATCCTTGCAGACATGGGCAGGCGGTTACAGGCTTACCAGGTGGAGGCACTGCATCGTGAAAAGCTGGTGTCGCTGGGCACCATGGCTGCCGGCCTGATGCACGAATTGCACAATCCCGGCGCGGCCGCTAAGCGCGCCTCATCTCAGTTGCGCGAGAATCTGAAGCGGTTGCAGGAACTAAGCCTGCGATCATCAAACAAATTGAAAACACCCCAGCAGATCGATTGCATGCACAGTCTGCTTGAACACGCCATACGCGGCTGCCAAATGCCGGCGATGAGTTCGATTGAGCAGTCGGATGCCGAAGAGGCAATGTCGGAGTGGCTGCAATCGGCCGGCGTTGAAAACGCCTACACCATCGGGCCGGCGCTGGTTGCCATCGGATTCAAGAAGGAAGAACTCGCCTGCGCGCGCGATGCGTTTGAAGAGGCGGGGGCATTCTCAGATGCGTTGAACTGGCTTGAAGCGCTCGTTTCCAGCGTTTCGCTCGTTTGCGCCGTCGAGATGAGCATTTCGCGCATCTCCGACCTGGTGATGGCGGTCAAGAAGTTCGCCTATGACGAGCGCTCGGCGGACAAAGACTTCGACATCCACGACAATCTGCAAAGCACGCTCACGATCCTGGGCCACAAGCTGCGCCTGAAGCAAATTGAGGTTGAAAAACGCTTTGATGCAAAGCCATCAGTAATTCGCACGCGGGGAGCGGCATTGAGCCAGGTGTGGACCAACCTGATCGATAACGCGGCGGACGCTTCGCCGGACAAAGGCCAGATTGAGATTGAAACTTGGAATGAGCCAGGACAAGATTCAAAACCTGCGCAAGTAGCAGTGAGCATCACGGATCATGGTTCGGGCATTCCTGCCGAGGTCTTGCCGCGCATCTTCGAACCGTTCTTCACAACCAAGCCGCAGGGATCCGGCACAGGACTGGGTCTGGAGATTGTGCACCGCATCGTAACCCAGAAGTTCGGGGGCACCATCGACGTTGAGTCGAAGCCCGGCCTGACCCGGTTCATCGTCCGGTTGCCGGTGACAAGCGCGGGCGCGAATCCGTCGACCAATTGAGGCGCTGGACCAACCTCCAAAACGATAAAGTTCAACAACTTATGATAGTGGTAGGACCACTGTGCCGTTGGAGAGTATGATGAGAGGGCTGAATTTTACTTGCCCTCGAGGAACCTCCATGAACCGACACAGAAAATCACTTCAGAAACTCTTGTTTGTATGCGCTATCGCCTGCGGCTTTGCGGCAGTTTCCGCAAACTCCTTATATGCGGCGAAGACGTGCGATCCTCGCGGCCTTGGAGCGAAGGGCGACGGCAAGACCAAGGACACCGCTGCGTTGCAAGGCGCGATTGATGCGTGCGCTGCGCAGGGCGGCGGCACAGTGAACCTGATAGCCGGGACGTATGTGAGCGCACCGCTTGTGCTCAAGAGCAACGTGACGCTCCGGCTCGAAAAAGGCGCTACGATTCTCGGGTCGCCCGATCACGGCGATTATCCGGCGATGACGATGTTCAAATTGCCGGACCTGCAGCCGCTCATCAGCGCGGCCAATGCGTCGAACATCGCTATCGAAGGTGAAGGCACGATTGACGGCAATGGCGAAAGCTGGTGGCAGGAAGTTCGCTCAGTCAAGGACAAGGGTGTGCTCGGCAATCATCCGCGGCCGAAGCTCATCATCTTCGATCACTGCAAGAACGTTCGCGTGGAAGGGATTACGATCCAGAACTCGCCCATGTGGCAACTGGTGCCGTACTACACCGACAGCATGGTGATTCGCAACGTGAGGATCCTGGCGCCGCAGCACTCGCCGAACACCGACGCAATCGACCCGTTCTCCTCGTCGAATATCGTTATCGACAAAGTGTATTCAGATGTGGGCGATGACAATGTTGCCATCAAGTCCGGCCCTATCAATTCTCCGGGCCCCGACGATCCAAGCCGCAACATCACGATTACGGATTGCACGTTCATGCACGGGCATGGGCTTTCGATCGGCAGCGAACTGTCGGGCGGTGCGCAGAACATTCGCGCGGAGCGGATTCACTTTGAAGGCACCGACCAGGGCATTCGCGTGAAGGCGAACCGCGACCGCGGCAACGACGTGGGCAACTTTGTCTTCCGCGACATCACGATGAAGGATGTAAAGACCGCTATTTTGATCAGCGAGTACTACCCAAAAGTGTTGCCGCCGGAGAATGAAGCGCCGCAGCCTGTGGGCCGCCTTACGCCGCACTTCCACGACATAGTGATTGAGAACGTGACCGCAACCGGAAGCAAGACTGCGGGCGTGATCATCGGCCTGCCTGAATCGCCGGTAAAGAACGTAGTGCTGAACAACGTTAAGCTCAGCGCGGAGGAAGGACTCACCATCAGCAATGCGGAAGTCACGGGCAAGGGCGTGGTGGTGACGCCTGCAAAGGGTGATCCGATTACCAAGCTTGCGGGAGCAATAGTAACGCTCAAGTAGAAGCCTCCCCCTGCCTGGTATTTGTTCGGAGCCGGGTGAGGGGATTCAGCTCTTGTCCGCATTCAGCGGGACCGCTTGCAGATCCTTCCGGCTATGATTGATTGTTCAAGGAGGTCGGCGCCTTGCAACGAAGAGATCTGCTCAAAGGAGCCACGCTCGCCGTGGCTGCTCAGACTGCGGGAGCATTAGCTGCTGCGCACGCCGGTTCGATTACCTCGGAAACAAGCGGCATAAAGCAAATCGGAAAAATCGCTCTTGAAGAGCACTTCATGGTGCCCGACTTCGTCGAGTACTTCGCCGACACTTATCCGAACATCAGTCCTGAAATCGCAAAACTGGGTCTTGCGGCCTTGCAGGACCTTGGCGACAAACGCATCGAAATCATGGACCGGCACGGGGTGGATTTTGTTGTGTTGTCGCTTGCCGGTCCGGGTGTGCAGGTTGAGAAAGATCCGGCCAAAGCGCAGAAACGAGCGAGAGAAGTAAACGATTTTCTGGCCGCGGAGATCCAAAAAAGGCCCAAACGATTCGGCGGCTTTGCGCATCTGGCCATGCAGAACCCTGCAAAGGCGGCCGACGAACTTGAGCGATGCGTGAAGGAACTTGGCTTTCAGGGAGCCATGATCAACGGCCAGACAAACGGCGAGTATCTTGATCTGGATAAGCACTCAGTTTTTTGGGAACGCGTTGCTGCGCTCGAGGCCCCGATTTATCTTCACCCCGGAAATCCGATCGATCATCCGGCGGTGTATTCAGGCCATCCGGAGTTGTGGGGACCGGTATGCAGTTGGGCCTTCGAGACCGGTGCTCACGCATTGAGGCTGGTCTTCGGCGGCGTTTTCGAGCGTTATCCGAAGGCCAGAGTGATACTGGGTCACATGGGCGAGACTCTACCGTTGAATCTCTGGCGCTTCGATAGCCGCTGGCTGGTTTCTCATCGCGGCTCGATGACGCTTGCGGAGGCGCCATCGTTCTACATCAAGCG
>Ga0335085_10008752_pt1 | contig 15398 bp, 9 predicted proteins | sample Lox_Sample_45_FD_206712 | JGI IMG/M metagenome (GOLD analysis project Ga0335085, IMG submission 206712) | Soil microbial communities from Loxahatchee National Wildlife Refuge, Florida, United States - Lox_Sample_4.5 | ecosystem: Environmental > Terrestrial > Soil > Wetlands | place: USA: Florida... | reverse complement strand
TCCACTCCGCAGCCCACTTGCGAGACCGCCGGTGTGTTGAACGCGATCGTATCGGCAATCGCGTCGCTGCAGGTGGCCGCAGCTTTGAAAATCCTCACTGGCCATGCGGATGAGGTCGCCGCGCGCATCACCACCATCGATGTGTGGGAAGGCACTGTCCGCCAGATCGCCGCTCCCCCGCCGGATCCCGATTGCCCCACGTGCGCGCGCCGCGAGTTTCCATACCTCGAGGAAAGCCACCACCAGCCGCTGACTCTGTGCGGCCGGAATGCCGTGCAGGTGCACGAGCGTGGTCCGCTCGACCTGGCCGATCTGGAAGCGCGCCTGACGCCGCTCGGTGAAGTCCGCGCCAATCCGTTCGCCCTGCGCTTTATCGTCGCGCCCTACGAGTTGACCGTCTTTCCCGACGGGCGCACCATCGTCAAAGGCACGAGCGATCCCGGCGTCGCGCGGAGCCTGTACGCCCGCTACATCGGCTAGGTGTAGTGGAATCGCCAACCGCGAGGTCTATAGAAGTGTGGTGCGTCTGCTTGCCGTATGCTGGCTGGCGATTCCGTCTGTCGCGCAGCCTCTGAGCGTGGGAGTGGAAGGAGGCTTGCGCCTGACGGGCGACGCTCCGGCGAACGCTCGCCAGCGCGGACCATCCGGATAGACGCCTGGTTCGTGCGCGCCGTTTGAACGCGGGGGACTACCGCCTGCGGCGGCGTTTCCTCTTCTTCCTCATTCGTTGCTCGCGAACCGGTGGAGGTGCGGGTGCGCGCTCTTCCTTTACCAGCAATTCCAGGGTTCGCGCATCTCTTATGGCGTAGCCCGCAGCACTCAGGCTGGCCTTGCGGTAAGGCACGCTCTTGCCGTCCTTCTCGAAAATCGCTTCGGTCACATAGATCAGTCCTGCGCGCGCCATCGCGCCCAGCAACTGTTCGAACTCGCTGCGGGTCAGGTCGCCCTGCGGATAGAGGGCGCCATGAAGCTGTCCGGTGGATCGCGCACCGCCTTCGCGCAACGCCTCCAAAATTCGCGACGCATCTTCCAGTTCCATTGCGTTAGCCCGGCGGAAGCTCTGCCCGATGGATGCCATCGGGGCGCAGAAATCGCATTTGCCGCACGGCTTGCGCGCGTCGCGTAGGTCGCCGAAATGCCGCACCAGCGCGGCCATTCGGCATTCGCTGCTCATCACGAAGCGCTGCATTTGCTGAAGCTGCAGTTTCTTCTGCTCGCTCTGGGCGAGGTAGGATTCGCGCCAGTGGTCGTGTCCGCGGGTGACGTTTTCGGAGAAGTCCACCATCGCGCCACCGTGAATCCACAGCTTCTCGAGCGCCTTGTCGAATTCCTCGGAGATGCTGGGGAGTTGGTCCTGCAGTTCTTCTTTGTCTACCGGCGTCTTGCCGAGCTTGGCGAAGATCGCGTCCAGAAACGAAACATCGGGATAGTCGCGGTTAAAGAAGAAGTCGTGCGTCTTGCGGTCGGCCCAAGCGTGCATCAGCAGCGTGCGGCTGGGCCGTCCGTCGCGGCCGGCGCGGCCGATCTCCTGGTAGAACTGCTCCAGGCTTCCGGGCAACCCCGTGTGGATGACCGTGCGGATGTCCGGTTTGTCGATGCCCATGCCGAATGCGATGGTCGCGACCATCACTTCGATACGCCCGTTGAGAAAATCCTGCTGTACGCGGTTGCGGCGCGCCGAGTCCAGCCCCGCGTGGTACGCCTCGCATGGGAATTGTTTGATCAGACGCGCTGCCAGTTTCTCGGTCTGCCCGCGCGTGGGCGCGTACACAATGGCCGGCCGCCGCGCCGGGTCGCGCAGCAAGCGTTCGACCAAATCGGCCCGTTCATACTCGGCCACCTCTGCTACTTCCACCGCCAGATTCTCGCGGCGGAAGCCCTGGATGAAACGCGCCGCTTGCTCCATGCCGAGTTGCGCGGCGATATCGTCTTGCACCACCGGCGTGGCGGTGGCCGTGAGGGCAATCACGGGGCACGGCCGCAAAGACGGCAGATACTGCCCGAGCATGCGATAATCCGGGCGAAAATCGTGACCCCACTGCGAAATGCAATGCGCCTCGTCGATGGCCACGAGACCCGGCCGCCGCTTGGCCAACATCTCGGGAAATCCGGTGACGCGCAGCCGCTCCGGTGCGATGAAGAGGAATTGCAGCCGCCCGTTCAGATAATCGATGCAGGCCTGCCGCGATTCGCCGCGGTCTCGGCCGGAGTGGATGCGAGCCGCCGCGAAGCCGCGCGCCGTGAGCTTGGCGGCCTGATCTTCCATCAGCGAAATGAGCGGGCTGATCACCAGCGTGGTGCCTCCGCACGCGACTCCCGGCAGTTGGTAACACAGCGACTTGCCCGCGCCTGTCGGCATGACGAGCAGCACATCGCGTCCCGCCATCACGGCGCGGCAGACTTCCTCCTGCCCCGGACGGAACGAGGAGAAGCCGAACTCGGGCAGCAGCGAGGCGGGGTCCTGCGCGGCGGGCGATTCGACCGCGGCCCAAACGGCGGTGGGCAACGGCGAAGCAGGTGGATTAGAGGCGCGGTTCCCGGCTGATGGGGCCGGCGCACCCGGTCCATCACGACGCTGCCGCGGTTTCGTGAGGGCAGACCGAGCCGCGTTCGTTTCGGAAGGCTCAATGTCCGACGGCGGCGGATCGTCTTGTCGTGGCGCAGCGGGTGGGGATGGTCGCGGCGCTCGTGGGGCCGGAAGTTGCGCTTCGGCCGGCGTCGTCTCCCAGGGCGGCAAATCGTCCTGCGGAGGTGCAGCGGGTGGGGATGGCCGTGGAGCATGTCGCGGCGGAAGTTGCGCTTCGGCCGGCGTCGTCTCCCAGGGCGGCAAATCGTCGTGCGGTGCAGCGGGTGGGGATGGTCGCGGCGCATGTCGCGGCGGATGTTGCGCTTCGGCCGGCGTCGTCTCCCACGGCGGCAAATCGTCGTGCGGAGGTGCAGCGGGTGGCGATGGCCGCGGCGCAGGGCGCACCGTCTCGTCCGTCGGGATCGGCTGAGGCAGTGGCGCATCGCGCGCCGGCGTCCGCGCGCCCCGTCCAACCGCTCCACACAGCGCTACCGTCTTCACCACGTACTCCTCAATTCCGTTCAGAAACGGCCCGAGTTGCGCGGCGCCCTTCTGGATACGATTCAGGTACGCTTCCCACTGGCCCGTCATCGCCGGACTCTTCACCTCGGGGTGCACCACCTCGATCAGCCGGATGCCCTTTTCGGTGGCTTCCAGGCTTTTGCCGCTGCGCACCACGTAGTTGCGCTTCAGCAGCACCTCGATGATCGCCGCGCGCGTCGCGGGCGTGCCGAGGCCGTTCTCTTTCATCGCGTCGGAGAGTTCCTTCTCGTCGAGCGTGCGGCCGGCCGTCTCCATGGCGGTCAGCAGAGTCGCCTCGGTGAACCGCCTCGGCGGACGCGTCTTTTTGGCCACCACCTCCACCTTCACCACGTCCTGCGGTTGTCCGCGTTCGAGTCCGGGCGGCAGGCTCTGCGCCGGTTCCTGCTCTGGCGCGCTCTTCGCTTCGCCCTTCGCCTTGCGAGTCTTCGCCGGCACGATGTCCAGGGCTTTCCAGCCGACTTGTTGCACCACGCTGCCGGTCGTCTGATAGCGATCCACGATCGCGCCATTGCGGATCGCTGTGATGACCGTAGTCACCTGCCAGATGTGATCGTCATGCCACGCGCTCAGCAGGCGCCGGCAGATCAGGTCGTAGATCCTGCTCTCGTCCGGCGAAAGCGAGACGCGCTCGGGCGATACGGTAGTCGGAATGATGGCATGGTGATCGCTGACCTTCGCGTCGTCTACGAACCGCCGCCCCAGCGGACGCTCGCCCGTGCCCGGCGCCAGCGACTGCGCGTACGGCGCCTGAATCACCTTAACGATTCGCGGCAGAGTGCGCTCGACATCCTGCGAAAGATGCCGGCTGTCGGTACGCGGATAGCTGATCAGCTTGTGCTTCTCGTAGAGCGCCTGCGCCAGGTCGAGGGTCTTCTGCGCGCTGAAGCCGTACAGGCGATTGGCGTGGCGCTGCAGTTCGGTCAAATCGTAGAGCGCCGGCGGCGGCATGCGCTGGGTTTCCGATTCGATGGATTCGATGGCCGCTTGCCCGGTGCGCGCCCGCGCTTCGATCCGCCGGGCCTCTTCCCCGTCGGGCGGCAGACGTGCGGCATTCTCCGCGCCGCGCTCGCGTACCCAGGTACCTTGGTACGTATTCTGCTTCGGCGTGCCTTTGGGATGGAAGGTCGCGACGACTTCCAGGTAATCCTCGGGCACGAAGCGGCGGATGGCCAATTCGCGTTCCACCACCATCGCCAGCGTGGGCGTCTGCACGCGACCGACCGACAGATCCTTCTCGCCGTACGCCAGCGCATAGGCGCGCGAGAGATTCATCCCCACGAGCCAATCGGCGCGGCTGCGCCCGCGGGCGGCATCGGCCAGCCCGTCGTACGCGCCGGATGGCTTCAGCGACGCGAAGCCGTTGCGAATGGCCTCGGGTGTCAGCGAGGAGATCCATAGCCGGCGGAACGGTTTCGAGCAGCCCGCGGCTTCGTAGATGTAGCGGAAGATCAACTCGCCTTCGCGCCCCGCGTCGGTGGCGCACACCACCTCGCCGATGCGAGGGGAAGTCAGGATGCGACGCACCACCTCGAACTGCGGCTTGGTTTTTTCGTAGACTACCAGCGGCCATTCGCGCGGCAGCATCGGCAGCAGGTCGCGGCGCCAGTGGCGCCACTCGGGGTTGATCTCGTGCGGTTGCGCCAGCGCGGCCAGGTGCCCGATAGCCCAGGTCACCACGTATCCGTTGCCGTGCAGGTAGCCTTGGCCCGATTTCGACGCGCCCAGCACGCGCGCGATGTCCCGCGCTACCGAAGGCTTCTCGGCCAGTACGGCGACATTGCCGGCTTCATGCTCCGCCATCCCGGTCCACCCGATGCCCGCCGAAGGCATGAATTGTGCGCGTTCCCGCCTCGACTTCGCCCGCGTGGGCGGTGCCGCGCGGGATGACGTACTCGTCGCCTGCTGTCAGGCGGACACGCTCGCTGCCGAGGAGCAGCGTATAGCAGCCTTCCACCACGAGCATGTACTCGTCGAAGTCGTGCGTATGGGCGCTCGATGCGGCCGTCTGCCGGCACGTCCAGAAGGCCATCTGGCTGCCGTCGGCGCCGTCGAATACGTAGCCTTCCACGCCCGGCGTAGCCTGGTCGCGTACCGCGATGCGGTTGGCGGGCTGTTGCATGAATGCGGGAAAATGTTTTATACCGCGCCTCCCACCGATCGCGGGCAGACCAGCCTGGAAGCTTGCAGACCGCGCCCTGAAGGTCGCCGCTCAAATACAGTGCGCGTTCCGAGCCAACTTAGGCAAGAAGAGCGCCGGCAAGAGTGCCGACGCGGCTCGCAGAAGTGCGTGCGCCACGGCGTCATGCGACGCCTCCCACCGACCGTTCATACACCAGCCCGGCGGCAATCACATCCTCCACCGCCAAGCCGTTGGACTTGAACAACGTAATCTCGCCCGCGGTTTGCCGGCCGGTATGGCCCGCGACCACCTCCTGCAACTCCACGACGCGCTGCCAGTCGGGTTCCTGAAACGCCAGCAGCAGGTCGCCCGATTCCATGCGGCTCTGCTCGATGCTGTCCACCGCGATGAGCCCCGCGCGGCTCACCAACTCCGACGGCAATTCGCGGCGCCGCGCCTGGTTCGATCCCATGGCATTGATGTGTGCGCCGGGCGCCACCCACGCCGCTTCCACCACAGGCTCCGCCGAGTTCGTCGCGGTTGTCAGAATGTCGGCCCCGCGGACGGCCTCTTCTGCGGTCGCCATGGCTTCCACCGGCCGTCCGAAATCCCGTGTGGCTTCCTGCGCAAACATCTCGCGCTTCTCCGCCGACCGGCTCCACACGCGCACCCGCTCGATGTCCGGCATCGCCGCGAGCATCGCCTCTAACTGCGTGCGCGCCTGAAATCCGCTGCCGATCAGCGCCAGCGCGCGCGACTCGGGTCGCGCCATCAGGCTGGTGGCTAAGCCGCTGGCCGCGCCCGTGCGAATCTGCCCCAGCGCATTCGCCTCGATCGTCGCCAGCGGCGCCGCGTCCTCCGCCCGGTACAGCAGAAACAGAAAGTGCGCTCCGCGTTTGGGATTGGTGGCGTATATTTTGGCGCCGAAATAGCGCCCGTCCGACCCGGCCATGTAGTGCAGCGTCGAGCGCGTCGGCAGGATCAGCCGGCGCCGCGGCTGATTGATCGCCTCGCCGGCCGCCAGCCGCGTGAAGATCGTGCGCATCAGCCCGATGCAGTCGGCCATCGGCAGTCGCTCGCGAACCTGCGCCTCGGTGATGTACAGCATGTCAGCGGTTGGCCTCCAGCGTTTGGGCGACCTCCTCCCACTCGGTCATGAGCGCCGCCAGATCGGACTTGCGCGCCTCGAGCTGACCTTGCAACCGGCGCGTCTCCTCAACACTCACGAAGTGCCCCAGGCTGGCTTCGTAATCGGCGATCTCGATCTCCAGCCTGGTGATTTCATCTTCGATCTCGCGCTGCCGCTCCTTCATGCGCCGCAGCTTGATCGGATTGAGCCGTCCCGGCTTTTCGGCGGGCGCCGGCTTGGGCTGCTGCTTCGGAGCCTGCTTTTGTGTCGCGGGCTGTTGGGGCGGGGAAGCCGCGGTCAGGGCTTCACCGACCAAATCACCGTTGGACGACTCCGGCACTTTCACTTCCGGAGCCACACTCAGCGGCGTCCCCGGACCGCCGGACTTGCGCCACAGGTAGTCCTCGTAGTTGCCCGGAAAAACGTGTACCCGCCCGTCCTCGACTTCGAACACGCGCGTGGCCAGCTTGTCGATGAAATAGCGATCGTGCGAAACGAACACCACCGTGCCGGTGTATTCCTGCAGCGCGGTCAACAGCACTTCTTTAGCGCGCATGTCCAGGTGGTTGGTGGGCTCGTCGAGCAGCAGAAAATTCGACGGCATCATCAGCATGCGGGCCAGCGCGTAGCGGTTGCGCTCGCCGCCCGAAAGCACCCCGATGGTCTTGAACACGTCGTCTTCGGAAAACAGGAAGCACCCCAAGATGCTGCGCAGTTCGGTGTTGGTGGCGCGCGGCGCGACGGTGGCCAGGTCGTCGATCATGCGCGCGTTCTGGTCGAGTTCCTTGTACTGATCCTGGGCGAAGTAGTCCGGCTGCGCGTTGTGGCCCAGCGTGTACGATCCTGCCGTCACGGCTTCGGTGCCCGCCAGAATCTTGATCAGCGTGGATTTGCCCGCTCCGTTCACACCCACCAGCGCTACCCGGTCGCCACGCTCGATGAAGAACTCCACGCCCGAGAACACCGTGTGGTCGCCGTAACTCTTCGCCACGCCCTTGAACTCGGCCACAATGCGGCCGCTCGGCTTGGGCTGCGGGAAGCTGAAGTGGATGGTCTTCTCTTCCGGCGGAATGTCGATCCGCTCGATGCGATCCAGTTCCTTGATGCGGCTCTGCACCTGCTTGGCTTTGGTGGCCTGATAGCGGAAGCGGGTGATGAAGGCTTCCAGTTGCTGGATGCGCTCCTGCTGATTGTTGAAAGCTGCCTGAAGCTGCGTGCGGCGCTCGGTCCGCTGCGTTTCATAACGGCTGTAACCGCCGGTGTAGAAATGCAGGCTCTTGTTCCATAATTCGGCAATCTTCCGCACCGTCACATCCAGGAAGTAGCGGTCGTGCGACACCAGCACAAAAGCGTACGGATACGCCCCGAGGTAATCCTCCAGCCAGTTCCGCGCTTCCAGATCCAGGTGATTGGTCGGTTCGTCCAGCAGCAGCAGGTTGGGTTTTTCGAGCAGCAGTTTGGCCAGCGCGATGCGCATCTGCCAGCCGCCCGAAAACTCCTCCGTGCGGCGCTTCCAATCGCGCTGCGGAAAGCCGAGGCCGGAGAGCACCGCGCCCACCTGCGCTTCAATCGTGTAACCGTCGCGGGCGCGAAATTCCGTTTCGGCCTGGTGGAAGCGGTCGGACACCTGGGCATAGGCCGTGCTGGCCGGATCGAGCTCGGCCATTTGGCGCGCCAAATCTTCCTGCTCGTCTTCGAGCGCCCGCAGATCCGCGAACACCGTCATGCACTCGGCAAACACCGTGCGGCCGGAAAGGGATAAACCCTCCTGCGGCAGGTAGCCGAGGGTGGCGCCCTTTTGCGTCACGATGGTGCCCGAATCGAGTCCCTCGATGCCCGCCAGCACCTTGAGCATGGAGGACTTCCCGGTCCCGTTGGCGCCCACAATCCCGGCGCGCTCGTTGGGCGTCACCAGCCAATCGACATTTTCAAACAGAATCTTGGGACCGTAGTGTTTCCCGGCCCCGGTGAGTTGAATCATGAAGGGTCAGCTTTTATTCTAACGTGCCCGTTCGGCAAACCTGATTCCCGGATATTTCACTTGACCACAGGCGGCTGTTGGGGGCGATTCGGTTCGGTTGGAGCGTCCAAGGCGTCCACTACCAGGAAATCCAACGAGCGCATTTCGAGCTTCAGTTCGAGATTGAGCTGATCGCGCAGGGCCTTCTCAAGATCTCCCGGCTTAGCCGGATCCCACTGCAGCTTGAAGGTGAATTTGGCGGAAGGAGCGGCATCCAGCACCACCGTCGCACCAGCCGCCATTTCGATATAGTTGCGCACCATATCAGGCGTGGCTCCCTCAACCGAAATGTCGCCGGGCTTGAACCCGCCTTGGGCAAGCGCGTAGGGAGACGACGCCACCAGTTTGCCGGGCATTCCGCTGAGAACCAGTACATTGGCTTGGCGCTGCTCGTGTCGAACGCGGATCGAGGCACCGGCAACCAAGGCTGTCTGCAACAACGGCTTCAATATTTCGGGATGCCGTGGCGGGACCCAGGCTTGAACGGCGTAGATCTCGTTTGCCAGGTACGGTGGCATTTCGATCTGCAGCGCCGGTATGCCGTATGCGTCAGCCAGCAGCGATCGTAATTCATTGCCGACGCTTTCATACTGGTCGTCTCCCGATAGAGATCCGCGCGACTGTTCGGCGCGGCGGACCACCACGCGAGCCGTGGCGTCCTCGTCCGCAATGGCGGCGCCGGCGACCAGGGAGTGGCGTTTCACCGTGCGGGTATCTGTTTCCATCCGGCCCAGCGGTAATGGCGCATGGTCCAGCAGCGCTTTCAAAACGGCAGAATGGACCATCGCCGGATGAGTGATGGCAGCAATTGTGCCGCGGTTGTCGATCAAAACGGTGGTCGGAAGCCCGACTGCGCCAAATGCGTTCGCCATAGCTCCATCGGGGTCAAGAGCGACGGTCCCGTGCATCGGGTGGTCCTGCAAGAAACCCGTTACGGTTTCCCGAGGTTCGCTGGTGAGTGACAGAAAATCGATCGCGCTGCTCCTGAACTCGTCGGCAAGTTGGTTCAGGTGCGGGATATTCTCGCGGCACGGCATGCACCAGGTCGCCCAGAATTCAATCAGCAGCGCACGGCCGGAATGGAGAGCTGGATCTCCGCCCTGCAACACTTCACCCAGCCGAACGGCGGGAGCCTGCTGGCCGGGCCTGGGTTGGCCGTGGGCCGACGCCGCAACCAGCAACATCAGGGGGGCCCGCGACCAGCCCACAAATTTGTGCTGAGCCATCTTCTCCTGTATACACCAGGAGATGCCGCGCGGCATAAAGAACGAGAAAGCCCTGGAGAGCGGGCCCGACGACCGCCCTCCAGGGCCAATGACAAGGGAGAAGGAAGATCCTCTACGCCTGTCACAATGTGAGACGCGCCCCGAGCGTTTCCGGTTATAGCCAGTACTGCCATTGATTCGCCGCAAGAACGTACAAAGACAGTAAGCCGTTGGTTACGCTGTGCGCCACTATACAATCGGCGAGGTTACACGTGCGGATCATCCACCAGTTGTACAGAACGCCGGCCGCCAAGCCAACTTCCCAATACGGTCCGTGCTCGCTCGCGAACATCGCCGCCACCGTCCAGAATGAGAGTGAGGTGAAACTCCCCAGCGGCACCTTCCAGAACCGGCCGTCGATCAGCCAGCGCATCAGCCACCCTCGCCAGAACAACTCCTCCAGAATCGGCACCAGCACGGTGCAGCCCAGCGTGCGCACCACGCGAAACGACAGGCTGCCCTGCAGGTCGGGTGGAACCGAACTGCTGACCTTGCCGAACAGCGCATTTTCGAACAGCCAGAAATGCCGGTAATCGAACAGCCAGTCGGGGGCTACCCAGATGAGGAAGACCAATGCGCCCAGCAAAGCCGAAGCCAGCGGTCGCGACGGACGCCAGGAACAAACGTCGCGCGAAAGCATGATCAACGCCAGGGCCGAGGCGGCGCAGCGGACGGGATAAAAGATCCGCGGCGGCAGCCCCAGTGCATGCTCGATCCCCATCAGCCCCACGTAGACCACGAACGGAGCCACGTACGCCGCGGTGGCGTGCGCGGGCGCAGATCCGATACGGTGGTCTGCGGAGTCGGGCATACGGCTCCGCGTCAGCGGCTGCGGCGGGGCTGGAGAACCGGAGGCCGCACGCGGATCACGGGCAGCAGGCTGTTGCGCTCGTCCAAGTCCGGCGGACGCGCGCTCCGCGAGGCCAACTCGCGGTTCAGCGTCGCAATGAACTGCTGGATCTGCGCCTGCATCTCCCCCATTTTCTCGCGCATGTTGAGGATGATCTCGACGCCTGCCAGGTTCACGCCCAGGTCGCGTGTGAGGTGCAGGATCACCTCCAGCCGCTCGATATCCTCCTCCGTATACAGGCGCGTATTGCCTTCGCTGCGTGAGGGCTTCAGCAGGCCCTCGCGCTCGTACAGGCGCAGCGTCTGGGGATGAATGGCGTACTGGTCGGCGACGGCAGAGATCATGTAAGCCGCTTTCGATTTCGTCTTGGGCACGTCATCGCTCCTCGAATCAGATCTTCGACCAGATTGCGGCGCGTGGATCCTCGGTCTGCAGGTGGCTGAGCTCGCGCAGGATCTCACGCGTCCTTTCGTCGCGCGGGTCGGGGGCTTCAATCGAAACCTCCACGATCTGGTCTCCACGCTGATTGGTCCGTTGGTTCAGAACACCCTTCTCACGAAGGCGGAAGCGCTGTCCGTTGCGGGTGCCCTGCGGAATCTTCAACAGGGTACGGCCGTCAATCGTCGGCACCTCGATCTTAGCGCCCAGGGCCGCCTCCCACACCGCCACCGGCACGGTGATCTCGATGTTGTCGCCTTCGCGCCGGAAGAACGGATGCTCGGCCACCCGTGTGGTGATATAGAGATCGCCCGGAAGCCCGCCCATCGCACCGGCATTACCTTTTCCGGGAACGCGCAGCCGCGATCCGTTGCGCGCCCCCGGCGGAATGCGCACTTCCACCATTTCCGTATGCGGCACGCGTCCATCGCCGCCACACGTGGGGCAGGCATTGCGCAGCTTGCCGGAGCCGCCGCAGCGCGGACATGTCAGGTTAAACTTCATCGCCCCAGCCATCTGGCTGACGTTGCCGGTGCCCTTACACTGCGGGCAAGTGACGGTGCCCTGGCCGCTCGACCCGGTCCCATGGCAGGTTTCGCAGACTTCGTAGCGTGTGATGCTGAGCTTGGCCTGGGTGCCCCGGATGGCCTGCCAGAAGTCGATGTCCATGGCGTATTCCAGGTCACTGCCGGCTTCCGCTTGCGGCTCCGCCGCGGTGCTCGACCGGCCGCCGAAGAATTGGGAGAAGATGTCGCGGAAGCCGCCGCCGCTCTCCTGCGTGCGGCGCTTCCCACCGCCGGCGCCCGCCCCGAAATCGGCGAAATCCGAAAAATCGAACCCGCTGAAATCCATGTTGGGCTGCCCTTGGCGGCCGGCGCCGCCTGCGCCCGCGCCCGGAAAGCCGTTCTCCGAATAGAAGCCGAACTGATCGTACATCTGGCGCTTCTTCGGATCGCTCAGAACGTCATAGGCTTCCTGCACGTTCTTGAAGCGTTCTTCGGCCGATTTGTCGCCAGGATTCAGATCCGGGTGATATTTCCGCGCCAGCTTGCGGTACGCCTTGCGGATGTCGTCGGCCGCCGCCTTGCGGTCGATCCCGAGGGTTTCGTAATAATCGTGCTTGGGGGACATGCAATTACCCGGGAGATCGCGCCGGCCGCGCTTTCCACCCCGCGGCCGGCGCCCGATCGCTTACTTCTTATCGTCGACGTCCACGAATTCGGCGTCAACGACGTTATCCTTACCATCCTTCCCTTGGTCTTTCGGGCCGCCCGAAGGGCCGGAGGATCCATCGCCCTGCGGTGGCGGAGTGCCGCCCGGTTGTGAGGACGACTTGTACATGGCTTCGGCCAGCTTGTGGCTGGCGCTGGTCAGACGATCCACGGCCGCCGTGATCTTCTCGGGGTCGTTATCGTTCATGGCCTTCTTGGTGTCGGCGATGGCCGTCTCGATCTCCTTGGCTTCGGCCTCGGAAATCTTACTGCGGTGGTCTTTCAACGTCTTCTCGACGTTATATACCATTGCATCGGCGCGGTTGCGCGCTTCAATCGTGTCGCGCTGCTTGCGGTCGTCCGCCGAATGCGATTCGGCGTCCCTGGCCATCTTCTCCACCTCGTCCTTCGACAGGCCGGAGGAAGACGTGATGGTGATCTTCTGCTCGTTGTTGGTGGCGCGATCCTTGGCGGTCACGTTCAGAATGCCGTTGGCGTCAATATCGAAGGTCACCTCGATCTGCGGGATGCCGCGCGGCGCCGGCGGAATGTTGGCCAACTGGAACACGCCCAGCAAGCGGTTGTCCCGCGCCATCGCACGCTCGCCCTGGTAGACCTTGATCTCCACCGACGACTGGTTGTCCGATGCCGTCGAGAACACATCCGTCTTGCGGGTCGGAATGGTGGTGTTGCGCTCGATCAGCTTGGTGAACACGCCGCCCATGGTCTCGATGCCGAGCGAGAGCGGGGTCACGTCGAGGAGGAGCACGTCTTTCACTTCGCCGCCCAACACGCCGCCCTGCACCGCCGCGCCCACGGCCACGACTTCGTCCGGGTTCACACCCTTGTGCGGTTCGCGGTTGAACAGGTCGCGCACCATGGCCTGGATGCGCGGCATGCGGGTCTGTCCGCCGACCAGCACGACTTCATCGATCTGCGCCGGCGTCACCGCGGCATCCGTCATGGCCTGCTTGCAGGGTCCCACCGAGCGCTGCAGAATGTCTTCCACCATCTGCTCGAAGCGCGCCCGCGTGAGTTTCATCTGCAGGTGCTTCGGCCCGCTGGCGTCGGCGGTGATGAACGGCAGGTTGATCTCGCTCTCGAGCAGCGTCGAAAGCTCCATCTTGGTCTTCTCGGCGGCTTCTTTCAGCCGCTGCAGAGCCATCTGGTCGCGCGACAGGTCGATGCCGTTCTCGCGCTTGAATTCGGTGACGATCCAGTCGATGATGCGCTGGTCGATGTTGTCGCCGCCCAGGTGCGTGTCGCCGTTGGTGGACTTCACCTCCACCACGCCGTCGCCTACTTCCAGCACCGAAATATCGAACGTGCCGCCGCCGAAATCGTACACCGCGATGGTTTCGTTCTTCTTCTTATCCAGGCCGTAAGCCAGCGCGGCCGCGGTCGGCTCATTGATGATGCGCATGACTTCCAGTCCGGCGATCTTGCCGGCGTCCTTGGTGGCCTGCCGCTGCGCATCATTAAAATAGGCAGGCACCGTGATCACCGCCTGGGTGACCTTTTCGCCCAAATAGGATTCGGCCGCTTCCTTCAGCTTGGTGAGGATCATGGCCGAGATCTCCGGCGGCGAGTACTTCTTGCCGCTGATCTCCACGCGGGCATCGCCGTTCTCCCCGCGCACTACCTTGTAGGGGACCATCTTCATTTCTTCACTGACTTCGTCGTAGCGCCGGCCCATGAACCGCTTAATCGAGAAAATCGTGTTCTCCGGATTGGTAATGGCCTGGCGCTTGGCCACCTGGCCTACGAGGCGCTCGCCGCTCTTGGTAAACGCCACCACGGAAGGAGTGGTCCGGGCGCCTTCCTGGTTCGCGATGACGGTGGGCTGGCCCGCCTCCATGACGGCGACTACCGAGTTGGTGGTGCCGAGGTCGATGCCAATAATTTTTCCCATGCGATTTGAAAAACCTCCTGAAATAGATAGAAACCGTGCTGTCGGGCCGGATGGGACCCTGACCGTTATTTAGTCCAACCCCATTATCAAAGTTTAGTGTGTTGTTGTCAAGTTCTGATTAGCGTGAAGGCCGCTGATCCTTGGCCGGAGCCGACGGTGCTCCCTCGCCTCGCCCGCTTTTCCGCCGCATCTCTTCGGCCGGCGACGGCTTTTCGCCTTCAGGCTCGTCCCGTCCGCTCTTGCGCCGCATTTCTCCGGCGGCGGACGCCCGGCCGGTCGAAGCGATCGACGGTCCGCCCGCCGGTTCGTCGGGTCCTTTTTGCGGTGCGCCGGGAGGGGTGGGCGCTTGCGTCTGCGGGTCCGGCCCGAGGTCCCGGGTATGGGATGCCTGCCCCTGATTTTCCGCCGCCGGTTGGTCAGGAGTCCCAGGTGCTTCCCCCAAATCCTTGATTCGAGGAGCTTTCTCCTTTGGCGCCGAGCCTTGCTGCGGGGTCGCCGGTGCCGGCCCGGTCAGCTCCCGGACATGTTGCTTTTCCCCGACCCGAGGACGTGCCGTCGATTCCCCGCTCTCGTGCTGAGGATCGGATTGCCGCTCAATCACTTTCGGCTTAGCCCGTTCGGACTGAGCCACCTCGAGGCTTCGCCCGCTCGTCGCAGGCTGATGCTGTCCGGCTTTGGCTGAGCCAGTTTCGAGCTGAGCCGGTTGGGACTTGGCGTCGGGCTGCAAAGGGTGCCGCTGAGCAGGCGCAGCTTTAGAGTCCGAGGGCGCTTGGTGCTCGGTGGATTTGGCGGAGCCAGTTTCCTGCTGAGCAGCCTGGACTTTCGTTTCCGGCTGTGACTGTGTCGTCTGGCGGTCGGTGGGTTTGGTCGTGCCAGTTTCGTGCTGAGCCGGTTGGACCCTAGTGTCGGGCTGCTGAGCAGGCGCAGCTTTAGAGTCCGAGGGCGCTTGGTTCTCGGTAGCTTTGGCTGTGGTAGTTCTCTGCTGGGCAGGCTCGACTTTCGGATCCGGCTGTGACTGCGTGGCCTGGCGCTCAGTGGGTTTGGTTGTGCCAGTTTCGTGCTGAGCCGGTTGGACCTTAGTATCGGGCTGCTGAGCAGGCGCAGCTTTAGAGTCCGAGGGCGCTTGGTGCTCGGTGGCTTTGCCTGAGCCATTCTCCTGCTGGGCAGGCTGGACTTTCGTTTCCGGCTGTGACTGCGTCGCCTGCCGCTCGGTGGGTTTCGTTGTGCCAGTTTCGTGCTGAGTCGGTTGGGACTTGGCGTCGGGCTGCTGGCCAGGCGCAGCTTTAGAGTCCGAGGGCGCTTGGTGCTCGGTAGCTTTGGCTGTGGTAGTTCTCTGCTGGGCAGG
>Ga0335085_10008750_pt1 | contig 15399 bp, 12 predicted proteins | sample Lox_Sample_45_FD_206712 | JGI IMG/M metagenome (GOLD analysis project Ga0335085, IMG submission 206712) | Soil microbial communities from Loxahatchee National Wildlife Refuge, Florida, United States - Lox_Sample_4.5 | ecosystem: Environmental > Terrestrial > Soil > Wetlands | place: USA... | reverse complement strand
GAGACTGGTCGAATTTTCAGTTTCGAGGTCGAAACACAATCGAGGGAGAATTGGCATGCAAGAGAACATGATAATCGTATCTCTCGACGGTCATGCGCAGATGCCCAATGACCGTTGGGCAGACTATCTGCCGAAGACGTATCATGATCACCTGCCAAAGCTGCAGCAGGAGAATGCCTGGTTCACAAGGATGATGAGCCACTTCAATGACCTCAAGCTCGATGCGTCGAACTACGACGTGTTCGATCTGGAGCATGCGCTGCGTAATGGCGGCAAGAAGGGTCTCTATGACCGCGATGTCCGTATCCAGGAAATGAACCGCGACGGAATTGCTGCTGAGTGGATCATTGCAGGCGACAACGGTTTCGTTGGTCTCTTCTATCAATCCTCGAACCAAGAGCATCCTCAGCAGCTTTGTCAGGCCGGAGTAAAAGGCTACGATCGCTGGCTCTTTGACACGTTTGGCAAAGACCAGGACCGCTGCTTTCTAATCGGCCTGCTGGGGTCGGCGCCCTGGCGCTCGATGAAGGAGATGATCGAGGAACTCGATTGGTGCCGCGAGCGTGGGTTCCGTGCGGGCACGATGCCGAACTTCGTCACCTATCCTGGGCAGCCGGCGCTCTACGACCGCTACTGGGATCCATATTGGGCGCGGCTCGAGGAAGCCGGGATGCCGGTCTGGATGCATGCCGGGCAGGGCGAACGCCAGGGTGAGCTCGGCGCGATGATGAAGCGCATCAATGACCAGATCGAAAAGCAGGAGGGCTCGACCTTCGAGCACAAGATCGAGAGCCTCGCGAAAGAATTCCTGTTCGGCAAGGTGTTCTCTAGCGTGAAGCCGCGCCGCGCGATGTGGCAAATGATGTTGGGCGGAGTGTTTGACCGCTTTCCGAACCTGAAGCTCGTTTTGAGTGAGATCTATGGCGACTGGATGCCGCCCACACTGCAAATGCTCGATGCGGAGTTCGAACGGAATCGCGCGAGCATTCCGGCCAAGCGTAAACCGAGCGAATACTGGCAAACGAACGGAATTAACGGCCTGTCCTTCATTCGTAGGTGCGAAGTTGCGATGCGTAATGAAATCGGTGTGGATACGCTCGGCTTCGGCCGCGATTATCCGCATGCCGAGGGCACTTGGCCCAACACCCGCATGTGGATCCGCGACGCGTTGAAGGGGCTAAGTGAGCAGGATGCCCGCAAGATCATGGGCGAGAATGCGATCCGCATACTCGGCCTCAACAGGAATGCGCTGACCAGGATCGCGGCCCAGTATGGCCCGACCATGAACGACATACTGGGCGAAGGTCCAGAAGTGCCGGACAGCCTGATTGCACATTTCAACCGGCGCGGTCACTATTCGGAGCCGCCGGAAGGCCTTTCCCGCGTGCCTGAAATGAAGCCGATGCTCGAGGAAGATCTTTGGCGAGTTAGCGCCGCGGCCTGAGGGTTTCCCCCTTCTTTGCGCCACGTTACCTGGCCGGCGCTTCGTCTGACTAGTCGAAGCGACGGACCATTTTTGGGCACGCGAGGTCGTGCGTCCATACCTTCTGGTCTGGCGCTAGCGTGGTTTCGCTAGAATATCCTCGCCGAAACACGCAGCGCTGTCGCACCATTCGGCACGGCATTTTCCTTCGAGACTGACAGCCGACTCGGAAACTCCGATTTCGCTGAAGCGGCCGATCTTTTCCAGCAATGATTCCGGTGTCCACTTTTCTCCGGGCCAAGTGAGCCCGCTCAGCACGACCCTTGGCGGCTTTTCGCGACCGATTTTGGCGCTGTACTCGTTCATGTAGGCGATCGCCTCCGCCACGTCCGTGAGGCTGCTCAATTCAGCAGTGCGCGATGTGGCGGCGACGGGACCGGAGACCAAAAACGGGTTCCATGCATCGCCCAATTCCACGGCACGGCGGATGGCGCTCCTGGAATTGCCGCCGATCATGAGAGGAGGATGGGGCTGCTGCAGGGGGCGAGGCAGAATTCTGTTCCCTTGGGCGTGAAAAGTTTCGCCTTGGAAACTGAACTCATCATTGGTCCAGGCCGAAATCATGGCTTTGAGATATTCGTCCATGATCTGGTTTCGCTTGTCGAAGTCGACGCCGAGCGCGCGGTATTCGCCCTTGAGGTAGCCAGCGCCGACGCCGAGCGATACCCGCCCGCCTGAAAACACATCGAGCGTGGCGACCGCACGCGCAGTAATGAATGGATTGCGATAGGGCAGAACGAGAATACTGGTTTTGAGCCGAACTTTCGTCGTGTGCGCGGCGAAGAGCGCCAGCATCACAAAGGGATCTTGTGCGTGGTGGCCGCCCGCGTCGAGCCAGCGCCCGGTCGGTGCCGGGTGATCGGTGACATTGCCGCCATTAAAGCCAGCACGCTCTACTGCGGCGCCAATCTCGTGCACGGCTTGCATGCTGGTGAATTCGCCGGGCTTGTCGATGTGGTCGAACGGTAGGATCGCATTGATTTTCATGGGTTGATTATTCCTTTCGAGAGCGGTCAATCGCTCATGAGGCCCCATGGTCCGGCCATTGTTCGAACCCAGCCGCCCGCCGCCCAGGTGCCACCATCGATGGGAATCGTCGCGCCGGTGATATAGGCGCTGTTGTCTGAGGCGAGAAAGACCGCGAGATCGCCGCACTCAGAATCAGCGCCGCCGCGCTGGAGCGGAATGCGCCGCCGGATAGCGTCGGCGCGTTGCGGCGTAATTTGCACTTCAGATTCATTGAAGCCGAGGGGGTCCAATCCGAGAATACCTGGCGTGACAGTGTAGTCTGGCGCGATGGCGTTTACCCGAATCCTATCGGCTGCGAGCTCAACGGCCATGGTGCGCGTGAAGTTGAGCATTGCGGCTTTGCAGGCGGCATAAACTGCAAAGCCTGGCGCTGCGCGGCTCGCTTCGATGCTGGCGACATTGATGATCGCGCCGCCCCGACTGTTTTTGATCATAATCGGAGCAACGCATGAAGTTGCTGCGAGCATGCTTACAAGATTAAGGTCGATATGTTTTCGCCAGGACCGTTCGGATTGTTGCAAGAACGGGCGATGGCTCACGCCTCCTGCGTTGTTTACCAGGATGTCGATACGACCAAATTTTTGCTCGGCCTGTTCGACCATGGCGCGGACTTGATCCGTGTTCATCACATCCGTCTGCACGCCCAGACACGTGCGGCCGAGCTGTGTAATACGTTCGACAGCCTCTTCGCACAGTACTGTTTTGATGTCGGCAACAACCACATCGGCGCCAGCGCTTGCGAGCGCGAGGGCTATAGCGCGTCCAATACCGCTGCCGCCACCTGTGACGACGGCGACCCGATCTGTGAGTTGCGCATTTCCATTGGTCATGGTCGTTATTCCCGTCGCGTATCGAAGCGGCTGCCAGGGCCCGCCCAACCCTCGAGGAGCGCATGCTTGAATGTCAGATGCGGCAGGCTGATTCGCTTGCCCAGCAGGCGTTGCGCTCCCTCGTTTTCGGCCAGCCAAACGATCGCAGGTCCAACCGCCTCGGGCGGTGAAATGGGCGCGCTGGGATACTTGCGCAGCTTTGCGTCAAAGTCTGCTCCATAAGCGACAAAGCCTGGTTCCACGGTGAATGCCTTGATGCCCCTATCTCTAAGCTCGACATTGATAATGCTCGCCATTTGGTCGATCCCTGCTTTGGCAGCAACATAGGCCAAGCTCCAGCCGCTGTTCTTGACGGTACCCGGCGGATCGAGGAACACAGAAGATGAGCTCATATTGATGATGGTTCCGACGCCTCGCATCAGCATTCCGTCCAGCGCTCGCCGAAGCAGCACGAACGCGGCTACGACGTCACCAGTGTAATGCGCGACGAGATCCTCCGGTTCGGTTTCAAGGATAAGCTCAGTCTGACCGCGGCCTTTGTAGATTCCAATATTGCAAAGTAGGTCGCATCTCCCGAACGTCGCAATGGCGGCGTCGGCGAAGGCGTTGACAGAAGCGAGGTCGGTCAAATCCGAAGGGAATGGCAGGGCGCGCATGCCGCGCGCGCGGACCTCGCCGGCCACCGCGGCAAGACGCGTGGCGTCGCGCGCTGTCAATGCGATGTCGTAACCCGCAGCGGCGAGGCAAATTGCGGTCTCCGCGCCCATCCCCCGGTTCGCACCGGTGATCCAGGCGACCTTGCGCTGAGCGTTCTCAGCAGTCGGCACTGGTGCTGCTCCCGCGGATCGAACTTTCGGTTTCGTAATCTGGTTGGAGCCGTCGCCCTTTTAGCCGGCGATTGCGACTGGCGACCGCGCCAAGAGCGTGAGGCAGTCTAGTCATTGGCTAGCAAGAGCGCGGCAGCCATGTTTCCGCCTCCCGATGCGGCTACAGCCAGCCGAGGGGCGTTCGGCAGTTGCCGGTCGCCTGCTGCGCCGCGAAGTTGTGAGACGGCCTCGTGTGCAAAGCCGAAACCGTGCAGGCGGCCCGCGCCGAGTTGGCCGCCATGAGTGTTAAGCGGAAGTTCGCCGTCGAATGCGATTCTGTTGCCGCCCTCGATAAAGCGATGGCCTTCGCCGCGCTCGCAGAACCCTAGGCCCTCGAGCCATGTTATCACGAAAAACGAAAATCCGTCGTAGAGCTGCGCTGTGTCGACCTGATCCGGCTTGTAATCACAGCGCGCCCAAAGGGCGGGGCCGGCGTAGTAGGGAGCCGTCCATTCATCCTGATCATAGGTTGGTCGGCTGATACTGCCGGACATCGCTGCGATACGAATTGGCCTTGAGGACACTTCGTCCAACGCATCCTGCGCCGATACGATGAGCACTGTCGATCCGTCTGAAAACCTGTCACAATCGTAAATGCACAGCGGAGAAGAGATCGTCTTCGACCGCATGTACTTCCCGAGGGTAAGCTCCTCTTTGGTGAATGCCTTCGCACGCGGATTGCGGAGCGCATTTCGCGAGGCGTTTATGGCAATCTGCCCAAGCTGCTCGCGCGTCATGCCGTAGCGAACTACGTGTTGCATGGCGTACTGTGCTGTCCAGCACGCTGCAGAGAGCGCTCCGTAAGGCAACAGCCATTGCATCGGGCCGTCCGCATAGCCCGATGAGAGCCGAGGAAAGTCTTCTGGCCGGGTGGGCGCGGCGGCTTCATAGACTGTCCGGAAACAGATCACGTGCCGACATATTCCCGCCTTCACGGCCATGGCGGCGACCCCGATGGCACTGAGTTGCGCGGGCTGTTCGAGCCCGCCCATATGCCATCTCGACCGAATCCCAAGTGCGTCCATCACATCGTCCGCGCCGAGTGGTGAGAATCCCGGATTGCTTGACAGCTTGCCTGGAAAAGTCATCACGCCGTCAATCTGTTCGATGGAGAGGCCTGCATCATCGAGTGCCATACGTACGGCATCGAGTGTCAGCAGCAGCGGGGAACGGGCGGTCCGGATAGCGACTTCGGATTGTCCTATTCCCGTAATGTAGGCTTCGCTCTGCGCCATCGGATCAGCGCATCTTTTCAAACATTGGCAAATAGATGCCTCGATCCGCCTCGAACAGCACGCGAACGCGGTCACCGAATTGAATTTCGTCGGGATCACAATTGACGATATTGGTTGTCAGGATGATGCCTGGTGCTTCATCGAGCCTGACGCGCGCAATAATGAAAGGAACCGCCATGCCAGGAGACCATGGCTGGTGATTTACGGTGAAAGTTTCGACTGCGCCGTTGCCTTCCACCGCCCTCGGAGAGACTCGCTCGGAACGACAATGGCGGCAGATCGGTTTGGGGGGATGCGTAAATTGACCACAATCCTCACAGCAGGCCAGATGCAGCTTGCCGTCCGCGCCACCCGTCCAGAAGGCACGATTTTCCGAGTCGAGACGCGGCAGAAGGCGAGCATTTTCGCTCAAGTGATTTTCCCCATGGCGAAATTCTATCCTCTTCCGTCCGAGCGCCCAGTTCCGTCCGAGCGCCCAGCCAATCGGGAAACATTGGCGCCTCACTCCGGGCTGGCGGGAGCTGTCGTCGCCGAGCCTGTCCGCCCGAGTTGCGATCAGCGAGCACTTACCCTGATACTGTCGCTATGAGATACGTATAGTCCGGTCCAACATCAACAAGATTGTCAGGCGACTGACACTGTGCGAAGGGGCTTTTTGAAGGAGAACGCGCGCGTTTTCGGGCGGTTGGGCGTAACGGCGCATTGCCCCATGCGGGTTTCGCATAGTGCCGATTGCCGATTGTGCGCCACAATATTTGCCTGGGAAGTTTGACCGTTTCGGCGCCATGACGCATGAATGGAATAGCGGCGCCGTGCCGATGAGGGAGCGTATTATGAAAATGAATGACATGGTGCTCATCAGTGTCGATGATCACATGAGCGAGCCACCCCATGTGTTCGACAGGCACTTATCGGCTGATGCTCTAGCGACGGCGCCGAAATTCAACACGACCAAGACCGGTACTAGCTATTGGAGCTATCAGGGACGCAAGGTTCCATCGGTCGGGCTCAACGCGGTGGTCGGCCGCCCGCCAAATGAATATGGCATGGAGCCGACATCGTTCGACCAATTGCGCAAGGGCGTTTACAACGTCCATGAGCGCGTCAACGACATGAACGTGAACGGCATTGCGGCATCGATCTGCTTCGGCAGCTTTGTCGGCTTTGATGGCGGCCTGTTTCAGAAGGTGCCTGACAAGGCTCAGGCGCTCGTGCATCTACGCGCCTACAATGACTGGCACATTTCGGAATGGTGCGCGGCCCATCCCGGTCGCTTTATTCCCATGGCAATCATGCCGACCTGGGACATGAACGCGACTGTAGCGGAACTCCACCGCGTCGCTAAGCTTGGTGCGAAGTGCATATCGATCAACGACAATCCCACGGTTTACAAGTTGCCAAGCATCCACAATGAGTATTGGGAACCGTTCTGGAAGACGATCAACGAAACCGACCTGACAATCAATCTGCATATCGGCGGCGGTAACCCTGCGCCTCACGCGTCGATGGAAACGCCGATTGAGGCCTGGATTACGACAATGCCGATAGCGATCGCGGTTGGCGCCGCCGACTGGCTGCAGCTGGCGGCGCTTCAGAAATACCCCCATCTCCGAATCGCCCTGTCCGAAGGGAGTATTGGATGGGTTCCGTATTTTACGGAGCGGGCGAATTTCAGTCACTCGCGCCACAAAGCGTGGACGAATTCGGGTTTCGAAGGTACGACGCCGCGAGACGTATTCAAGAAGCACTTTATGAACTGCTTCATCGACGATGAGTTCGGACTCCAAAATCTGGATGCGATCGGTGAGGACGTGGTTTCCTATGAATGCGACTATCCGCATTCGGATTGCCTTTGGCCGGAATCGCCAGAATTCCTATGGAAGACCGTGCAGCACCTGACGGACAAGCAGATCGACAAAGTCACTCACGCGAACGCGATGCGCTGGTTCAATTTCGATCTGTTCAGCTATCACCCCCGCGCAGACCTCACCGTGGGAGCGCTGCGCGCAAAGGCGAAGGCCGCAGGTGTCGACACGACGCCGCGTTCCTCTGGTGGCGCCAGGCCGCTCGCGAGGGGCGAGACGCGCCGCGTAACGTCCGGCGACATAATGCAGATGATGGCAGGGTACGCGGCTGCAACTGAGTGAGGCCGAAGGGACGCTCACCATAGCGAAGACCTTGTGTGTTGCAGTTTCACCCTGATCTTCGAGCGATGGCGGTAGGGTGAGTAGACGCAGCCTGTCCGCGGCTCGATTTTCAGTTGGGGGACGGCGCGTTGGAGCTCTGAGAAGGGTAGGGCATGGGTGAGAAGCAAGACGTTTTGGTTGAGGCGGACGGTGCGATCCTGATCCTCACCTTCAACAGGCCTGAAAAATTCAACGCTCTCAGCAACGCAATGATGCGCACTTTCTCGGATGCGGTAGATCGGCTCCGCGATACGCCGGCGCTCAAGGTCATGCTTATCCGATCCACTGGAAAGTATTTTTCTGCTGGCGCCGATCTCAAGGAGCCAGGTGTAGATCCACGGCCGGAGACGGGCTCGGGCCTGCGTGAGATGCATCGGCGCATGCCGGCCGATATGCGCCGGATCTGGGACGAGATGGAGGCGATCGAAAAGCCCTTTGTCGTCGCGCATCAGGGTCGGTGCATCGGCGGTTCGCTAGAAATGTCGCTCTCCTGCGATTTCCGGCTTGCCTCCAGCGAGGCGCGGTACGCCTTTCCGGAAGGGCGCTTCGGCATACTTCCGGCCACGAATGGCGTCAGCCGTTTGACCAGGATTGTCGGCACAGCCTGGGCGCGTTATCTCGTCATGGGAAATTTCGAGATGGACGCGGACGAGGCGCGGCTTTGCGGACTGGTCCACAAGGTGTTCCCGGCGGAGACGTTCGAGGAGCAGGTCATGGCCTTCTGCCGCCATCTCGCGCAGCAGAATGGAGAGCAGATGGGCGCGGCGAAAATCGCCATCGAGCTGGCGCACGACCTGGGCGCGCATCAAGCGGCCTCGGTTGAGCGCCTGGCCAATAGTGCGCTGATGCTCGATCCAAACTATCTTAAGGGGCGCGCGGCCTATATCGCAAATATCGGGGGCAAAAAGCCCGCCGACTGATGTTCGCCGGCGCTGGCGGCGGAATTCGCAGATACACTTCGAGGGATTTTATGACGGACATGAACAACGGCGATGTGCTCGATCTGGAGGGGCAAGTTGCGCTCGTCACCGGCGCCGGTCGTGGCGCTGGTCGCGCGATGGCGCTGGAGCTTGCCAGGCACAATGCGGGCGGCATCGCCGTCAACGACTTTGACCCGCAAAGAGCGGAGGAGGTCGCCGCTGAAATTCGCGCAATGGGCGTAAAGGCCATCGCGGTTCCCTTTGACGTCGGCGACCTTGAGTTGGTACGGGTGGCCGACGCGAAGGCGAAAAGGGAAATCGGCGCGGTTACGATCCTCGTCAACAATGCGGGCAATGCCGGGCCGACCGGCACGATTGGTTTCGATGATTTTTTCTGGCAAGAGGACCCGGCGGGCTGGGACAAGTTTTTTCGTACGAACTTGTTCGGCGTGATGAACTGCTGTCACGCATTTATCCCGAACATGGTCGAGGCGCGGCGCGGACGCATCGTGACTATCGTGTCCGATGCCGGGCGGGTGGGAGAAGCCCGGCTCGCCGTTTATGCCGCCGCCAAAGCGGGCGCAGCGGGTTTCGTCAGATCCATCGCGAAGGAAGTCGGACGCTTCAACGTGACCTGCAATGCGATATCGCTTTCAACGCTTGAGCCGCCAATGCCGCCCGAGCAGCTTGAGGCGTACCTGAAGTCGGACAGGGCAAAAACCTATACGTCGCGCTATGTCGTGCGCCGCTACGGCAAGCCCCAGGATGTTGCGCCGATGGTTGCGTTCCTGTGCTCGAAATCGGCAAGCTGGATCACCGGACAGACTTATCCCGTCAATGGCGGCTACACTTTTGCGATCTGATCCAAGTGCCACCCGGATCTGATATTCAGCCTCAGGCGATGGCGCCCTTGGCTTTCAGTTCCTCGATACGGTCCCAGCCAATTCCCAGTTCCATCAGCACAAGCTCGGTGTGCTCGGACGCTTGCGGGGCGCGGGTCGTCTGAAGCGGTTCTCCATTGAACTGCACCGGCCCCCGGACGATCTTGAAAGGCTTGCCGTCAGACCCTTCAACCTCGACGATCATGTCATTGGCGATTGTCTGCTCGTCCGACAGGAAGTCGTCCGTGTTCTGTACTGGCGCCCATTGGCCGCGCATGGTCCTCAGATGCTTGCGCCAATAGGCGAAGGCCTTCTTGGAAATCGCATCGACGATGTAGGGACTGCAGACTTCCGCATTGGCGAGGAGTGCATCGACCGTCGCAAAGCGAGGGTCGTCCGCCAGCTCGGGCAAGCCCAGATGTTCGAACGTGTCGCGAATATAGGCAGCCGGCGACGTCATTTGCAGGTTGATGGTGCCGCGATCCGAGGTCTGGAAGTAGCCGATGAATGGATTGAACGGTTGGCTCCCCGAGCGCGGCATCTTGTTGGGCGCCATATAGCCTGTTTCCATGTACTGCGTGAGCAGCAGTCCCTGCGCCCACCAGGCGGTGCTGAGTAGAGAGACGTCGACCTCGATCGCTTCTCCCGTCCGCTCACGATGCAGCAGCGCGGCGGAAATGCCGCCGGCGATGAACATGCCACCCGTGGAATCGCCGAAGGCAGGAATCCCTTGGCCGAGAACGCCGTCCAGTTCCGGCGGCGTAATGGCTTTCGCGATACCGCTGCGCGCCCAAAAGCACGATCCGTCGAAACCGCCGACTTCGCGCTCCGGTCCCTTTTCGCCGAGCGCCGAACCGCGCGCGTAGATTATGTTCGGGTTGACCGCGCGGATGTGTTCGACATCGATCCGGTTCTTCTGTCGAACCTGCGGAAGATAGTTGGTCAGGAACACGTCGGATTGCTTGGCGAGTTCGTAGATGATTTCCTGACCCTCGGGTGTCGAGATGTCGACGCCGACGCTGCGTTTGCCGCGATTGGGATGCTCCATCATTGTATGGCGCTTAGGGTCGAGCTTGACGCCGCCGATATTGATGAAGCCGCGCTGGGCGTCGCCGCGAACGGGATGCTCGATCTTTATGACATCCGCGCCCCAGTCGGCGAGGATGCCGCCGGCCGCCGGAACGAATGTGAATTGTGCCACTTCGAGCACCTTGAACCCTGACATTACTTTGATGGTCATCGCGTCTTCCTGTCCGTTGCCGTGCTTTCAGACCCGCTCGATAACGAGGGCCGGCGCCATGCCGCCGCCGGTGCACATGGTGATGAGCGCATAGCGACCGCCGCTGCGCTCGAGTTCGTCGAGGGCTGTGCCGACAAGGATCGCCCCCGAGGCGCCGATAGGATGCCCGAGCGCGATTGCGCCGCCATTGGGATTGACCTTGGCGCGATCGAGTTCGTGCTCGCGGATGGCCAGTTCGACGATGGCGGCGAAGGCCTCGTTGATTTCGAAGACGTCGATATCGTTTTTGGTCAGACCAGCCTTGGCAAGTACTTTGGCGATTGCGCCGGGGGGCGCACCAAGCATCAGTGTAGGGTCGTTCGCGTGATTGGCCATCGCAACGATTCGTGCGCGGGGCTGGAGGCCGTGCTTTTCAACTCCTTTGCTCGACGCGAGCAGGATCGCGGCAGCGCCGTCCACCATGCCCGAGGATGTACCGGCGTGGTGAACTGGTTCGAACGCGATATCTGGATAAACTTTGGCAACGAGTTGGCCGAAGGTCGGCTGGCCCGGGCCGGAAGGCATATCCTTGAAGGCCGCGAAAGCGGGCTTCATCTGCGCAAGCGCCTCCAGTGTCGTACCGGGACGCGGGTGTTCGTCGCGGGCCAGGATGACGGCGCCGGAGTCGTCCACTACGGGGATGATCGACTTGTCGAAGCGGCCTTCCTGGATTGCGGTGGCCGCGCGGCGCTGGCTCTCAACGCCGTAGGCGTCAAGCTCCTGGCGCGTGGCGCCGATTTTTGCTGCGATAAAATCGGCTGCGACCCCCTGGTGGCCTTGCGGGTAACGGTCCTGCAGCTTCTGATTTCCGCCAAAAGCGTTGGTGCCGAAACCGGCCTCGCGCAAGCGTCCGCCGAAATCGGCAGTGAATGACATCATCTCGGAGCCGCCGGCAATAATGAGATCATCCGTGCCCGACATGGCCGACGCCGCGGCCAGGTTCGTCGCGGTGAGGCTGGCGCCGCAGAACCGGTCGAGGGTAACCCCGCTGGTCGCGATGCCGAGTCCGCCGTAGAGCGCGGCCTGGCGGCCAATGTCGGCGCCTTGCAAACCGTATTGCGAACTGGTGCCCCAAATCACATCCTCGACCACGTCTTCAGCGAGCGACTGGCGCGCCTTAAGCGCACGCAGCACCGTCGCGGCCAGCTCCTGCGGGTGGAGGTCGGCGAGGGCGCCCTTGCCCTTTTTGCCAATTCCACGCGGAGTGCGCACCGCATCGACGATATACGCTTGCGTCATGTTCATTCGTTCCTTGCGGCTAGCCGCGGCTGCGCGGGAGGCCCAGTGCTTGCTCGGCAATGATTGAGCGGTGGATTTCGCTGGTGCCCGCCCAGGTGGTCGCGCCGTGCGCATAACGATAGTTGAGGTTGATTGTTTCGGCCGCGCCTTCACGCATTGAGAGCGAGGCCGGCGCTGTCAGGTTCATCATATCGCTCGTCTGCCAGAGCAGGGCTTCGGATGAGAACAGCTTCGTCATCGATCCCGCCGCGGGGACATGGATCTTGTTCTCTGCAGCCCACAACGCCCTCAGACTGAGCATCTGGGACAGATAGTGATAGGCCATGGTCGCGGCGATGCGCTTCTGCGCAGTCGGCTGCTCAATCAGCGGCCTGCCTCCGCGCACGATGTCCTTGCATAGCGTGGCCGTCGCCTCGGCCACGCGACGGAGCGCCGGTGCGAAGCCGCCGCCCGAGTGCTCCATCTCGAGCGCTGCCGACATGGTCCGCACGCCGCCATCGACATCGCCGAGCCGATAGTCGTCGGGGATGTAGACATTGTCGTAGAAGGTGATGTTGGTGCGCTCGTCCTGGAAGGTCTCGACCTTCTGCACCGTGACGCCTGGCGCATCAAGCGGCGTCAGGAACATTGTCAGCCCCTTATGTTTGGGCAAATTGGGATTCGTTCGCACCAACATGAGCACGAACTGGGCGATGTTGGCGCCGCTCGTGAACATCTTGGTTCCATTGATCCGCCATCCGTCGCCATCGCGCGTGGCCCGGGTCTTGACAGCGAAGACATCTGATCCCGACCCCGGCTCGGAATAGCCGAGGGAACATATGATATCGCCGGCGAGAATCGGCTCCATGATGTCCCGGCGCGCCTTTTCGCTACCGAACTTTTCGATCATCGCGGCGATCTGTAAAGTTACTTGGACTGCGTGTGTTGACCAGTTGTTTTCGAGCCAGACATTGTGCGCCGCGTAGCGCGCATAGGGGCTTGCGCCGCGCCCGCCCTTGTCCTTGGGCCAGGCCGGGAACAGCAGGTTGGCCTGAGCGAGTTTCTTGTGCACTTCGGCAACGTGCCCGTCCCAGGAATGGTGAGCGCGTTTTCTCAGTTCGGGCGTTAGCGTCGCCGCGAAGAACTGCCGCACCTCCTCGGCAAGCTGTCTTGCGTCCTCACCGAGATCGAACTCGATTGCAGCATCGCCGACATCCGGCAGCGACGCTGTCTCGCCGCCATAGAGCCTGCGGCCGGCTTCCTCGAGATAGATGTCTGGATCGCCATGGATTAAGCCTAGGGCCTTTGCCCTCACATTGTAGAGATGGATGTCGTACTCGGTAGAAAGTCCGTATCCGCCGAACGTGCGCGTCGACTGAATGCCCACCTTCCCGGCAGTGCTCGTCATCCACCACATCGCGAGCGATGTGCAGGCTCCTGCTTCGGCGTCGCGGTGCGCAATGGCATGTACCGCTTTCCAAACCAGCAGCCTGCCGGCGTCGACATCGGTGACGAGATTGGCGAGCGGATGCGAGATGCCTTGGAATGTACCGATTTTGACGCCGAAAGCTTCGCGCTCGCTCGCATAATTGGCAGCAAGAACGAGCGCACGTTTCGCCAAGCCGCCGAGCATGGCGGCAGTGAGCAGCTTCCACTCTTCCATGGTTGCCATAAACGCACCAACCGCATCGCCGCCGCTTCCCAATACGCGCTTCGCCGATCCGGAAACGTTCACTTCCCCAATGCCATTCGACGCGAGGCTAGGCTCGATCTTGCGGTCTTGCGGATTCAGCTGGAGGAGTACGACTTTGTCGCGTTCGCGGGCAATCACCAGCCGCGCATGCGCGCCGCCCGACAGCCACTGCGACGAAGAATCGGCGATATCATGAGGAGCAAGCGTCGCGATCGTCTTGCCCTCGATGACCGGCGTAAGCTCGGACGCGCCGAATCTCGCCAGCAGAGCGGCGCTCAGGATTGTCTCGATCAACGGCCCCGTGGCCAAAGTGCGGCCAGCTTCCTCCATTAATATTGCGGCGTCGAGGGTCCCAAGCCCCATTCCGCCGCAGGCCGTCGGCACGCGAAGGGCGAAGACGCCCATCTCGGCCAAGCCATAGCAGAGCGTTTGATCGAACCCCGATTTCTGTGCGGCGCGGATGCGTTCGGGATTGCTGAGATCGTCGAGGGTGCGCGCGAAAGATTCGCGCATCAGTCTTTGATCGGCCGTCGGCTCGAAGTTCATCTTCTGCTCAAGAGCCCGAAAATTGAGCCCCACTGCTTAGCCTGCTGCGCAACGCGTTCGCTTCGCACATTCCTGCCCGCGAAGCTGCAACCGATCAAGTTTGTACGATTAGTCCTTCGCCAGAGTTATATCATTGATAATAAGCGATAATATCGCGATTGGGACAGTAAATCGCATAGTCGGGTGTCTACTTGGCCTCGGTATTCCGCAGCGTCGGGCTTCAGCTGGCCTCAGCTTGATAGGCCTGGACAAGGCGATGGGAAAAGCGTACATTGATGTACGGTTATGGGTGCGCTCTGTCTCGCATGATGCGCAATCCGCCAAAGATTGAGCCCCATTAAACTGAATCCGGGAGAGAGAGAGATGGCGACGAAAAAGATCACGATCGTTTCGATGGACGGACATGCGCAGATGCCGCCCGAGGCTTGGCCAAAATATCTGGACAAGCGCTTTCATGATCAGTTGCCAGCCCTCAACGTGGAGAACAGTGATTTCGTTGGGGTCAGCAGCCACTTCTTCAATCGGATGCACAATGCCAGTCTCTACGATATCTACGACCACGAGAATGCGGTCCGTAACGGGTATGGGCTAGGCGTTTGGGATCACAAGATCCGTATGCAGGAGATGGACCGCGAGGGCATCGCCGCAGAATTTATCCATAGTGGCGATCCGCGTGCGATCGGCCTATTCTTTCAGTCGTCGAACCGCGACCATACGATGGACCGCTGCCAGGCGGGCGTAAAGGCGTATAACCGCTGGCTCCATGACACATTCGGTTCTGAGCCCGACCGCCTCTACTTGATTGGGATTTTGGGCTCGGCGCCGTGGCGAGACGTAGACGAGCTCGTCGAGGAGCTCGATTGGATCGCAGACCATGGCTTCAAGGCTGCCACGCTGCCGGGCTTTACCACTTATCCCGGGCAGCCGCCGCTTTTCGACAAATACTGGGATCCGTACTGGGCGCGCTGCGAAGAGCGGGGCATCTTCCTTTGGATGCATGCCGGACAGGGCGAACGCCAGGGCGAACTGGGCGCAATGTTCCACCGCATCGGTGAGTCCATTCGCGAGGAACAGTACGACATCCCCACCGCGATAGAGAAGCTCTCGAAGCAATTCTTCAACGGCAAGGTGTTCTCAAGTGTAAAGCCGCGCCGAGCGATGTGGCAACTGATGATGGGCGGCGTGTTCGATCGCTATCCAAAACTGCGCCTCATCCTCAGCGAAATTTACGGC
>Ga0335085_10008749_pt1 | contig 15400 bp, 21 predicted proteins | sample Lox_Sample_45_FD_206712 | JGI IMG/M metagenome (GOLD analysis project Ga0335085, IMG submission 206712) | Soil microbial communities from Loxahatchee National Wildlife Refuge, Florida, United States - Lox_Sample_4.5 | ecosystem: Environmental > Terrestrial > Soil > Wetlands | place: USA... | reverse complement strand
TACGAGCCGCGGATCCTGCGGCCGCCGATTGGCGGCGAGCACGAGAACAATCGGCCGATGGGCCTGGGCGCGGTGATTGCCGGCATTGCCAGCGACCGGGCGGACATAAAGAAGGGCGGCCCACCCAAGGAGGACGACCGGCAGTTGCAGCTATTCAGCAACGGACTGGACCAGCTCTTTGTGCGCGCGGCGCGGCTGAGTCCGGAGGCGCTGCGCCGGCAGGTGCGAAGTTGGTTCGACGCGAAGGACGAAAAGGATTTGTTCGCCGACGAGGATCTCGACCAGATCGAGCAGCTCGCCGAGACGCTCAAGACCGAAGTGAAGCAACGGCGGAGGGCAAAGCAATGACAACTGCTTTACCCAACGGCCCTCACCCGGTCTGCGAGGGACACCTCACCCCAGCCCTCTCCCCATCGCTTCGCGACGCGGAGAGGGAGGAGAATGATTTCGTTGGCAATGCAAGGACTGGCAGTGCCGAGCCAGGGGAACGGTGCGCCAACGGAAGCCCGGCAACCACAGGCACCGTTTCCGTTTCATACCCGGCCGCGGCCGCCGGGCAAGAGGCACAGACCGAAGCCGGCGGAGGGCGACCGACCTCCGCCGGCACCTTTAATGGGACCGGAGCAGCGGCGAAGACTGAACAGCGGTGGAAGATCACGCACTCGGCGTGGCTCAAGATCAAGGACCAATTTCCCGAGCTCTCCATTTCCCAGGGCGCCGATCTGCTGGGCGTGCCGGTGCCCACGCTCTGGCGCATCGTGAACGAGTACGCGCCAAAAGGGTTCAAGAGCGACATGGACAACTGCGGCAGTGAATCGGCCTGGGCGTTTGTGCTCAAGGACGAGAAGTTCACCGCCAAGCTGACCGAAATTTACCTGGCCACCATTGGCGGCAGCGGTGGCAACGTGATTGCCGGCCGTCGCACGGCCAAGATGGCCACCGCGCTCACGTGCATGGCAGAGGAACCCGAATGCCCCGAGGAGTTGGCGCGCAAATTCAAAGCCGGCAGGTTCCCGGTGTGCTTCCGGCGCTGGCTCAAGCAGATCACCCCAGAGATGGAGCAGCGCGCGCGCGGGGCAAAACATTTCCAGCTCAATGGCGTGACCAGTCGGCGCGACCTGACAGTGCGGTTCCCGGACGGCAGCCGCGGTGATCTGCCGGCGGGATTCAAGTGGGTGTTCGATGACATGAGCCTCAATCAGCCTTTTTGGGCGGCTGTGGATGGCCGAATTCTTTTCTCGCGCCAGGGGCTGTATGCGCTCGACCACCGGTCACTGAGGTGGCTGGGCAAGATGCTGGTGCTGCGTCCGCGCGAGGCGTACCGGGCGGAGGACATCCTGCGATTTCTGCGGCTCCTTTTCCAACAGTACGGCAAGCCGGACATGCTGGTGTTCGAGCGCGGCGTGTGGCACAGCCGGAAGATCCGCGGGTTCCGCATTACCGAGACCGAGGCGGTGATGGAGGATGAGTTCGAGCGGCCGGAGATGGACCCGGCGGCGCGCAACGACCTGGCCGACGGCCTGGCGGCGATCGGCGTGCAGGTGGTGTTCGCCAACAGTGCACACGGGAAAATAATCGAGACCTGCTTCAACCATTTTCAGGACGTGGCGGCGATTAAGCTGCGCCGGTTTGTGAACATCGGGCGGCACGCCGGCGAGTTCGAGGCGGCGGCCAAACGGTTGCGCCAGGTGCGCACGTTCACGCGCAGCGCGGGCGAGTTGGGACGGTCGCCGGCGAGCACCGGTTTTGCGCCGGCGCAGGAGGCCAGCGACCTGATCGACCAGGTTTTTGCGCACATCAATGGCAAGGTCAACTCGCGCGGCGAGGTGCCGGATGAAGTGTGGGCGGCGGCGGTTGGTGCGGGCGAGGGACAGCAGGGCACGCGGCCGTTGCCGGCGTATCAGCCAACGGACCTGCACGTGTTCCTGCCAGAGAAACGCGAGCAGATCATCCGCGCTGGCAAGGTGACGGTGCAGGTAAATGGCGAGCCGCACGATTTCCGGGCGGCGTGGATGGTCCAGCTCGGGCACGGGTACAAGGTGTATCTCCGTTTTGATCCGGCCGAGCCGACGCTGGGCGCGGCCATTTACAACCGCGAGGCCGGCTCGAATAACCGCCGGCTGGAGGATCCTGCGCGCGGGTACCGCCAGGGCGAACTGATCGGGTACGCCTCGTGGGAGATGCCGGCGCCGAGTTTGGACGTGACGCACGCGCGCGGCGTCGAGGCGCAACCCATCGAGCAATTTTACGGAGCGGGCGTGGTGGACCAGGGGGACACGATCCGCAAACGGCAGGAGAAACTGGTGGCCACGTTTTACAGCGCCATGCCGCGGCCGGGTTTGCCGGCGGTCAAATCGCGCGAGGCGAGGGATGGGGCGGGGAGGGTGGTGAGGGTGGAAGATGAATCACCAAGTACCAAGCACCAAGCACCAATAGCCAACCGGCAGCGGCCGATTGCACCGCCGCTGCAGGCGCCCGCGCGCAACGTGCTGAACCGCGCACTCACCCCGGACCAGCGCCGTCTCCAGAGCGAAGATTTTTCCAGGCAAGCCCAGTTGGCTAACCAACTACGGGCCTTGGCTGGAGCCTAAACCAAAGTCGTACAACCAGAGGAACCAAGTGATGAGAAAAGAACTATTACGCGCGGAAGAAAAACTGATCGCCGAGAGCGAACGGTTTAAACAACTGGCCAGGGAGCTGGCGCTTAAAAGCCTGCTCAATCCCGGCAACACTGATGCGGCGCAAAAAGCACGCGAGCATTTGATCCGGGCCGAGACGTTCCAGTCGGCGGCAACCCTGGTGACTACTTAACCCCCAGCCGCACAACCAAAAAACTCTCATGCCAAACCAGGACCAATCTCTTCAACTTGAAGTCAGCAAGATCGAGGCGACCACGGCGCATTATCCCGAACAAGTCCAACTCGATGCCCGATGGCTGGCTGGTTTCCTGCGCGAACGCTGCAGCCGCAACCTTTCCGCGCTGTGTGCCATTACGCGAAAGAGAAAGTTTAACACCGACGAGACCACGTTCAGCCGCATCCTGCGCGGAAAAATGTTCGACGATGCAGGCAAACCCGTCATTAAATTGAAGACTTTTGAGCAGATCGTTCAGGCGCTTCGTCAAGAGGATAAACTGGCCGACCTGGCCGGCCGGGTGCCTTTTATAGAAACCACCACCTGGGAAGACATAAAAAATTACATCGATTTCAAACGCGCGCCGGACACCGTCTGCAAATTTGGGCTCATCATCGGTCCGACCGGCGCGCAAAAGGGCGCCTGCGAGAAACAATACACGCTACGCAACAACCACGGAGCCTGCATATACATAGAAAGTCCTGAAACACCCACCATGGGAAAATTCATCACGAAAATCGGCGTGGCCTACGGTGTAAGTGAGTTCCACAACTGCGAAAAGAAACGCCAGCGGATCAACGAGTGCGTGAACGACAGATCGACGATCATTGTAGCAAATATCCAGCGCATGTACCGAGATCGCCGCGGCTGGGACCAGCCCATTTTTAACTATTTGCAGCAACTCCAGGACGACACCAATTGCACAATCATCCTGGAGTGTGTGCCTCAGTTTGAGCAGACCCTCTCACGTGGAATGGACAAGGGCTACTTCGAGCAGTTTGAGGGTCGGGTGGGAGGCGCAAGCGAATTTTTGATCCTTCCGGAATTCGCTCCGTCCGATGATGTCCTGATGATCGCCGAGGCGTTCAAGGTCCAAGATGCCGAGAAAAACCTGGAAGAGCTACAAACCATTGCGAACCGCCGCGGCCGGATTCGGATATTGTTCAATGCGCTGCAAAAAGCCAAACGTGATTGCGGAAATCGGCCGCTGACCATGGCGGCCATTCACAAAACCCTCAAGGAAAAAGAAGGAGACGGACAATGAGCGCACGAGTTTTAAGGCTAACCACCTCACCCCGGCCCTCTCTCCCAAGGGCGGAGAGGGAGTTTAAAAATGCGCCGGCGATGCTGGCGGTGTTTGAACGCATCGCCCAGGAGCGGCTCCGGCAGAAACAACTCCTCAAGGCCGGCCGGATCCTGTTCAACTGCGATTCGCCGATCGTGAGCGACGACCGGAAGCTGCGCGTGGCCACCGAGGAGCTGGGGGAAGTGGCCCGCGAGATCGACCTGATCGAACAGGTACGGTCCGGCCGGCGAATGCAGCACAGCCCGACCGTTGGATTGGTCAACGAGATCACGCAATTGGCGGCCGTGTGCGTGGCGTGGTTGGAGACGTTTGAGAACACCGCCAGAGGGAGGAAAGCGTGAGCTCGAAAAAGGAACGCACCTGTCTTGTATGTGGCTGCACCGACCGTCACGCCTGCAGCGGCGGCTGTAGTTGGTTTTCTGAGTCGGTGGACATTTGCACCAAATGTCTGACACCACTTGAGGCAACACTGCTCTTTGAACTGCTGGAAAATATTGCCGCTGTGAAAAACGACCTGGACCGTGCCGAGGGTCAACTGGTGCTTTACACCAGAATTTTGAAAGAGAGGAAAGCATGAAACCAAAACTTGAACCGCCGCCGATCCATACTTGTCTGGCGCCACGAAGAAAGGCTGAAGGCCAAAGGCTAAATGCTAAAGGCGAAATTTCCAGCGCCGATGACATCCGCCGCTTTGCCGAGAGGCACTACGGGCCCCGGCCAATCGAGGACGAAGCCAGCGGTATTGAGGAGCTGAACGTCCGCGCGCAGCGCGAGAAGCGGGTGCGGCTGGTGGAGGCGATCACCATCGCGGCCGCTGTGTTCGTGATGTTGTTCCTGGTGGACTTTTGCGTGCGGCTGTTGCTGGCCGCGTTAACCCGATGAGAGCCGCCCTCACCCTGGCCCTCTCCCATCCGATGGGCGAGGGAATATTTCCCGGCGGCCGTGAAAGTTAAAAAGTCAATGACTAATCGTAATCAACCGTCCGGCGCCTGTTGCGCCGGGCAAACGGCCGCCGGGGAAATTTTTAACCAAGAATAGACACGAATGACACGAAAATGAAGACCCAACCGAACATGAAAAAGCAGTGGCGCGCCGAGCTGCGCGGACTGCAAAAGCAGCAGTGCGGCGTGGAGAGAGAAGTTCAGTCCGAACTAAAGAGACTCAACCGCGAACAAATAAAATTGGACCGCGCCTTTATCAACGCAAACAACCGCGCCGTGCGCGCCACCCGAGCCATTGACCGGCGCATTGCCATCGTGGAAGGAAGGCTGGGCTGAAAGGCTGAAGGCTGAACGCTAAACGCTGAAAGGAAAATTATGAGCATGAGAGAAGACGTGGACCGCGGGCTGGCCATCCGCGCGCAGATGGAGAAGCTCGACGCCGAGCTGAAGGACATCGAGACCCGCCTTCAGATGGCCGGGCTGAAACATCCCGAGCAGCACGTGGATCTGGTGGATCCCGAGCGCGAGGGCAAACGCTGGCTGGCCCACGGCAGCGACCGCGTGGTGCCGGTCATCTTCACCGCCGACATAATCATTGGCGAGTTTGGCGCGGCCACGCCGCGGGCGCAGACCATCCGGACGGCCGCGCGCGGCAAGCTGGTGGATTTTTTCAAGCCAGTGAACAAGTTTGAGAACCGGTTCGACAACGGCAAAAAGTTCCGCGCCGCGGCCGCTCAGTTGCTGGCCGAGGCCGCGCCAAACTTTATTACCGCCTGCCTGGCGCGGGACAAGGAAGGCCAGCCCAGGAGCCGCATCGTGGTGGCGTGGAAGGAAACCGAGCCGGTAAAATCATGATCAATCCGTGGACAGTTTATATCTGCGGCAAAGAGTGCCGGACCATCGACGCAGACAGCCGGATAGATCGGATCCGGTACGCCACCAACATCGAATGGCTGCGGCACGTGGTGTCCTGGCGGGACAATCAAAAAACCGTGCAGCAGGCCGCTGAAAGTCGGCTGCGAAAACTCGAAAAAGAAAAGCAGTCATGACTCACCACTATTCCCAGGAGACGATTGCGCGGCGGCTGGCCTATGGCCGGCGCCACCGCCGGGCATTTGTGAAGGCCGGGCTGCGGAGCGATGGCAATCCGCGCGCCAAACGCAAGCCCTGCGGCTGCCTGTCCGGCTGGTGCCTGAAATGTTGTCGGCGCGGGAACAAGCGGGCCATACCGTCGGCCGAGGTACAAAGAATGCACCGGCTTTATATGACCGGGATTTCACTTTCGGACGTGGGGCGGCGGTTCCCGCAGCGCAACGGCAAACCGCGCGTGCATGGCGAGGTCCAGAATATTTTCCGCCGGAGAGGAATGTATGTGCGCCCATATCGGCAACATCACGCGCGAAACGTGGCCGGGCGTTTTGTGGCCGATCCGCCCATGAAGGCGGCGGAGATCAACGCTTTGATCGCCGGGCTCAGGCGCGTGGCCGTGCCGGGCCCATTGCACCGCGAGTGGCGTCTCTGGCCGTTGAAACGGCGCGCGTGGTTCATAAAAAAAGTCCGGGTACACCTGGCAAAAAAAACCGGCAAGAAGTTCGCGCCGGCCGGCCCGCACTCGGCCAACGTGCGGCCGTTCGATTATACCACGACCGAGGCGCGGGAGATCGTTGACCGGTTGAATAAGGGGCGCAATTCCAGGAACAAGGTGGCCAATCTCAAACCCAGCAGCCAGGGAATGATTTACGAGGGCCGGTTGTATTTCTGGGCGGGCGAATGTTATTGGCGCCAGACGCATCCTTATCGCGGGTACCTCCTGCTGCATCGAGAGATTTACAAACAGCACCGCGGGCCGATCCCGGCCGGCATGACGGTGATTCACCTGGACGGCAACAAAAACAATTTCAACCCGGCCAACCTGGGTCTGCGGTCCATGGCCGATTGCGCGCGACAGAACGCCTGGCATCGTCGCCGGGACAAGTTTCCCGGCCTGGCCGGGCGCATTGCCGATAAATCGTGGACCACGCGCGTTCGGAAGCAGGCGGCGCGGGCGCGTTCCACCACGGCATTGCTGGTGCAGAACTTCCGGACCGGGCGCGGGCGCCTGTTGCCGGTCTTGAGGGAGGCGGGCCAATGAGCGGACAGAAACAACTGCGGCGCCGGATCCGGGAGTTGGAATCCCAGGTGAGCCTGTTGCGGCTGGCGCTGCTGGACACCAGCCGCGTTTCCACGCGATCGGCGCTGGCGAGGCTGGCGAAAGCCCTGCAGTTTATTCGCGCCGGCGAATTTCCCAGCGCCACGAAGATCGCGGAGAGCCTGGGCACCAGCACCAAGACGATCCACGGGGATTTGACCTTTATGCGCGATTCGCTCCGGCTGCCGGTTTACTTTGACGCCAAGAAGAACGGCTGGGGGATGAGCCGGGCGGTGGCCTTCAACTTTTTCGACCGGGACGGCCCTTCGGACCGCCTGCGCGAGCAGCAGCTCAAAGAAATTATCCAAGCCCATAACGCGAAAGGAACAATATGAACACGCTCGAATTGCCCAGCCCGGAGGTCATCAAAAAATACGCGCGGCCGACCGTAGTGCCGGCGCCGGTTGAAAAAAACGGGACGCCGGTGGAACCGGCCGGCGGAGAAGCGCGGCCGGACAAGTTGCTCTCGCAGTGGGTGGAGGTTACGCCGGCGATGGCGGCGCGCTGGCTTAAAAACAATTTTACGAACCGGCCGATGAGTGATGACGTGGTGACGGCCTACGCCCGCGACATGGCGGCCGGCACGTGGGTGCCCACGCACCAGGGCATCGCCTTCAATGATCGCGACGAGCTGATCGACGGGCAGCATCGCCTGGCGGCGATTGTTCGCAGCGGCAAGACCATCCGCATGATGGTCACGTTTGGGCTGCCGGCCAAGGTGGAGGGCCACGAGATGACGACGATGGATTGCGTGGATCGGGGCCGGCCGAGGAGCGTGGCGGACCAGCTCAAGATTCAGCACGGGCTCAAATCCGGCACGCAGATCGCCCAAGTCTGTTCGGTGCTGGCATTTCTTTGTTACGGTGAGAAGGTCCGGCGATTGAGCGTGGGCCAGACGCTGGAGATTTATCGGGCATTCCAGGCGAGCGTGGATTTTGTGATCGAGCACCGGTCGAAGGAGCATGGGCTGCGGAGCGCCGGCGTGCTGGCGGCGTTTGCGTTTGTACACGCGGCCGTTCCCGGCAAGGAACTGGAGATGATGTTCCAGCGCCTGAACCGCGGCGAAGAGTTGGAGCACAATCCCGGCATCCAGGCGCTTTACGAGTTTCTCACCGGCCAGCAGGCGGGGCTGATTATAGCGAGCATGAACAAGGGCATCTCGGAGCTGGCGGTGCATACGCTCTGGCTGGCGCTGCAGGGCGGAAAACAGACCAGGTTGGAGGAGTCTCCGGACGCCTGGCAAAAGACGCTGGACGAGGTGCGCGGAAAATTGTCCGGGCGAGTGACCAAGGTGGCGGCGTTGTTCCGGTTGCCGGAGAAGCAAAGCGAGCAGGCCGCCGTGAAGAATCAACCTGAGGCGGCGGCCGCGCCGGCCAAAGCGCAGCGGCCGGGCATCGAACAGATCCTGCAGGCCGCCGAGGCCCATTTTAAATTGGCGATCTTCATGTTCACCTGCCGAGGCCGAGGCATTCCGCAGGTGGAACGGGCCAGGGAAGTGATTGTGGTCTGCGCCCGCGGTTACGGCCACACCATCGAGGCCATTGCCGAGGTGTTCAAACGCGACCCGGAATCCATGAAAATTTACGACGTGCAGCCGGAAATGATGCGGGAAGCTCAGTTGACCGCGCTCCACAAAATCAAACTGAAATTGTCAAAGTGACAACGGCCCAGGAAAAAAAGTATTGGCGGCGATGGAATGCCGTGAGCGGCTGGCTCGGCTGGTTCATGCGAGCGGGGAGGCTGGTCCACGGTCCTGAGTCCACGGTCCACGGTCCACAGTCGGAACATCACGCGCGGGTGTGGCAGATCGCGCAGACGCTGGCCGCGGCCGGCGCGCGGGCGGTGGTGCCGGAGGACCTGCGGCACGCCTGCCACATATACGCCATCGGGCGCGACCGCAGCCACAAGGATTTCAGCAATGCACAATTCAGCCGCGTTCTGGTCCTCTGGGGAAATGAGTTGCCGCGTGGCGCCTCCGGCGCTTTACGCGGACTGCTGCTGGATCCGGAGGACCTGGCCTCGATTGTTGCCTGGGACAACAGCGAGGTGGCGCAGCGCCGGGCCCTGGTGGAGGGCATCCGCCGCTCGGCGCCGTTCGCCATGATCGACACGATCGCACGCCGGAACTGCCGCGAGCATTATCAGGCGCCGTTTTACGAGGACCTCCCGCTGCCCGAACTCCGCGGCGTGCTGGCCGCGCTCCGGAGCATGAAGGAGAGGGAGCTGGAGGCGGTTAACGACGGAGCTATGCCGCGCCGTCAAACTGAAAGGAAACATGAACAGCACTGAACTCCAAGCCTGCCTGCGCGAAACTCTCAATGAGCTTCGGACGCTGGTAATCGAACATCATGCCTACAGCGTCATGCACGACGAGCACACTATCTGCCCTGTCTGCACTAAACCGGAATGGGATGCGATACTGAACAAAGCCGCGAAGCTCGGAGAGGCAGGCCGACAACCCGTGACGCCCGAAGTGGTCGCGCAAAAGGCGTTGGTATCAGCGACTGGTTGGTCTGCGCTCGTGGCGAGATGGCGATACAAGGCCGGAATCATACGAGCCATCCAACCGCTGGCAAGCCTCGTGGACGAGCGAATCCACAAGATGACCGGATGCGTGGCTGATGCGTGGGAGTGTGCGGCGAACGAACTCGAAGAATCCCAGCAGCCCAACGAAAAAGCTCACCCACAGCCGGTGGCGGCAGTGGTGGGGCGCAACCAAAGGAATTGAAATGACTAAAACGCTTGAACGGACTGGGACATCGGCTGTTGCGGTGCAGCGCGGTGTTCGGCCATTCTGGGTAAGCTGGGAACAGACGCCCGAAATGACGCCATACACAATCCACTCTCCGTGGTGGACATCTGGACACATACCGCACCCAGATGGAACTCGCTTCACAATCTGCTGTGCAATCATGGCAGAAGATGAGGACGACGCCAAAAACAGAATCCTCCTCAGCTTTGACGCGAAGCCAGAAAATATCGAATGGAGATTTGTCACAGAAAAACCTGCTGGCTGGTCTCCATTCTGCGAACGCTTTCCGCGAGCGGGCTGGATGATTTGGCCGAACGAAAAAAGCTGAGGCACGCCGGACTAAAAACTTTATGAAACCAAAAACTCGTAGCGAACAAAAGAAACCGTCCAACCGGCGTTGCCTCCGGCGCTTTGTTAGGCGGATACGTCCGACAATCTGGCTGGATGTCGAAGTAAGCCCTGCCAGCGACATAAGCGAAACCTGCCAAGATGCGATAGGTCTGGCTGAACAACTCGGAATAACCATCTGGTTTGAATTTAACGGCGTGAACTGCGGAGCGCGCCCAGGTGATGACTGGAAGCGACTCGTCGAAGTCTGGAAAGGGTGTCTGGACAGTAAATCTCCGCATAAAATCGCGTGCGCCAATCCGCCTAACAGTTAATTCTACCAACCACGTTGGCATAACCACATGACGCTCACGCAAAGATTCGATGAGGCAATGGTCTTGGAGAGTTGCCTGCCAAACACGCGCAAGACCTATCATACCTGGGTGAAGCGTTTTTACGAGCACTGCAAAAAACCGGCTTCTCAATGGCTACCAGCAGACGTCCGCGCTTGGATGCTGGAACTGCACCGCCAGAATTATCCCGCCACCACTCGCAAGCAGGCGTTGTGCGCCGTTAAATTTGTCTTCGACCACGTCCTGCGGCTGGAGTTGGGCCGGCTGGATCTGCCGCCAATGCCGCGCGTGCGCCAGACTCTCAAGATCATTCCCACAGTCGAGGAGATCGGCCGGATTTTTGCCGGGATGAAAGGGCTGTCCAGGACCATGGCCCAGCTCATGTTCGGCTCCGGCCTGCGCGTGAGTGAATGCTGCCATCTCCGGGTCCAGGATATTGACCTGGCCGCGCTCACCGTGCGCGTAAATGCCGGCAAAGGATTCAAATCCCGGCTCACGGTTCTGCCGGCGGTATTGGTGCCGGCCATGCAGCGGCATCTGGCGCTCCGCCAGGCTTTGCACAACTGCGACCTGGCTGCCGGTTGGGGACTCGTCGAATTGCCCGGCCGCCTGGATCGCAAATACAAAAACGCCAGCCGCGAATTCCGTTGGCAATGGCTTTTTCCCTCGACCAAAATCCGCGGCCAATATCGGTGGCACGCCACGGATGAATGCGTGGCCAAATCCATGCGTGCCGCGGTCACAGCCGCTGGCATCATCAAGCGCGTCACCCCGCACACACTCCGCCACGCCTTTGTTACCTACGGCCTGCGCTGTGGCAACGACATCAAAACCATGATGGACCTCGTCGGCCACGAGGACCCGAACACCACCATGATCTACGCCCACGGCGATGCCGCACGCGGCCTCAGCCCGATGGACGCCCTGGCCCGCCCGCTTCCGACCGTTCAACCACCTCAGCTCCTCACCGCATGAAAACCGCCCAACAGATCAACGCGCCGCAGATCGGCCACTCCGAACTTCATCCGGCGGCGGCGCCGTCCAAACCATTTCAGCCTTTAGCCCTTAGCCTTCAGCCTTCGCTTTTCGACGTCCGCCCAGGCGATGCAAATGTGGTGTGGCTGGAGAACCTGCTCAAGCAGCACGCCCGCTGGATCAAGGCTGCAGAGCTGCTGCAATGGCTCGGCCGGGACGATACCGAGGACGGCAAACGGCTCATCCGCAGTCTGGCCGGCGCCAGCACCTGGATCATCTCCGGCCAGAAGGGCTACAAACATCTGGAGCACGCCACGCCCGAGGAGAGCACCCACGCCGTCAACTGGCTCATCAGCCAGGGCCGAGAGATGATCCGCCGCGGCATCGCGCTCAAGAAAAATGCGCACCGGAGGATTGGTTAACCATGGATGGACACGGATGAACACGGATGTTAAAAAACAACAGGGCCGAAAATGATATTTGACCAACCAACGCCGCCGGAAGATGCCATCAGCTTCGCCAACAAGATCCTGGTGGGATCGCCGCTGTCGAGCAGCGAGTGGCAGGATGTGCCGGCCGAGTTGCGCACCCGCGCCTTCTTTTCGTCCGAGGTCGAGAACGTGCAGCTCCTGCAGCGGGCGCGGGATGTGATCGGCGATTTCCTGGCCAATAATCGCACGACGCTGGAGGACGGCACCACCATGCTCAAGGCCGGCAGCCGGTCCGCCTTCGTGGACCAGATGCAGGCCTGGCTGGAGACCAATGGGTTTGTCCGCGAGGACGGCGGCCTGACAGACATCACCAGCCAGACCAGGCTGAGCCTGATCTTCAACACGCTGACCACGCAGGCCGATGGCTACGGCTGGTACCGCACCGGCATGGACGGGGACGTGCTCGACGAGTTCCCGGCGCAACGGTTCATCCGCGTGATGGCCGTGAAGGAGCCGCGCAACAGCCACATCCAGTACGAGGACCAGGTGTACCTCAAGACGGATCCGATCTGGTACCTGGTGATCAACGAGGACTTTGGCGTGCCTTGGGGGCCGTGGGCCTGGGGCTGCGGCCACGACGTGGAGGACGTGGACCGCGACGAGTCGGACAAGTTGCATCTGACGACGCCCGGCGCGCCGGTGGCGCCGCCGGCCAAGGATTGGACCTTCAACACCGGCCTGCAGGCCAGCACCAAGAACCTGGATCCGGACCTGCTGGCGAAGCTCAAAAAAGTTTTTGGCGACAAGATCGTGATCGAGGGGGACACGATGCGGTGGAAGGCCGAAGGCCAAAGGCTGAATGCTGAAGTTGAAACTGCGGCGCCGGCGGCGCCGGAGACTCGCGGGGGAAATCAATCGCCGGTTTCTGACGCGCTGGAGTTGCACGTGAGCGGCAGCTTGAAGACGCAGGTGCAGACGGCGCTGGCGGCGATTGACCAGGTGCATGACGATGGGGATCTACCAACCATCCCCTTGACATCCACGCGGCGTTCGTATCTGGGCTTCCTCAGCTACAACCGGACTGATGACGGCCTGGCAGCGAGTGAAATGGCCGTGCGCGGCACCGGCCATTGGCCGGCGCTGACGACGGTGCATGAGGCCGGCCACTTCCTGGACCTGGAGGCGATCGGGACCAAGGGCAATTTTTCCACACTCGCGGGAGATCCGGATATGCGAAAGTTTCTGGCGGCGGCCGAGGAAACGGATGCGATCAAGGGACTGCGATCCAAGCTGACCGAGGCCACCGGGTTCGAGAGCCGGCGCGGGCTGCAATATTTTTTGAAGCCGGAGGAGATCTGGGCGCGGGCCTATGCGCAATTCATCACCGAGGAGTCCGGGCAGCCGCTGCTCGTCCGGCAACTGGCCGACGCGCGGCAGGTGGATCCGCTGCGGCAATGGAGCACCGATGACTTCGCGCCCGTAAAACAAACGATCAAAGAGATGTTTACCAATTTGGGGTGGATATGAACGAGGAACAATCATTCCTGACTGAACTGGCGCGGGAGATCATGGCACAAGGCTACGATGAACTGACGGCGTCAAATTACGCCGTGATGATCGGCGACACTCCCTGCCGCGATCGGGATGGCAACGTACTGGTGCTGGACGGCCGCCGCGAAGTGGTGAAGCTCAAGCCGTTGAAAATTTTCGAGACAGAATCCGATTAGATTCAGATCGGACTCCCAAAAGGGTTTTGACAGGGTGTGGTACAGTGATGGCTCGCGGTGGGGGCGCCGACACAAACACTGCCCCGGTGCCCCGGCAAGCAGGCCGGCGCTGCCCACCAAATAAAAAAATGCAGACCAACCTGCTCGCGCCCAACTGGCAGCTCACAAACCTGCCGCCATTGATCCCGCTGGAATTCCTGGCGGTGGCCCGGCGCGAGAAAATGTCTTCCCTCATCGCCGCGTGCGACGGAGCCGTGTTTCACCACGTCTGGGACATTGGCTCGCGCGCCGGCCGCGGCGCCCGCCGCGAGCTGCGCGTGTTCTACCTGGACGTGGACGCCATACTCACCAATCGGTCGATCCCCAAACTCACGCACGCCGAATGCCTGGCACAATTCATTCCCGGCAGCCGCGGGCTCAAGGGCACCGAGCTGCAGCGGCTCTGGACGTGCGGGCCGGATCTGATCCACGACCTGGACGCGGCCGGGGCCATAGCAGTGGAACGCGACAGGCAGGCAGCCGTGGGCCCGCGCGCATCCCGCCTCTACTCGCGCCAGAGCATCGTAGCCTTCCTGGTCAGCCGGTTCCTGGGCGATCCCCGGAAGAACTGACACCCTTTCCGAATTATTCGCCGGGCGAATAACGGTTCCCCGTGGAACGTGGCAGAGTCGTCCGCAGATGAGCGGCACGATCAAACCACTCCACCAAACCGGAAATTTATCGCGTGAGGGTGCAAGCCCTTTTACGCGAGGGCCGGTGCCTGCCAACTTCATCGAGTCCGCTCATCACGGCTTGGTTCCTCTGGTTGGTGCCGGCCTCTATTTACCAAGGCTCAAGGCTAAACGCTAAAGGCTGAATGAAAAAACTCCACCCCAATAAATCCATGAAAACAAAAATCATCGTCCTGCTTTACTGTCTCTGCGCCTTTGCGCCTTTGCGTGAGGCTCGGGCCCAGACCGAACTGCCCATCTCGCCGCCATCGGGCGCGGCCGCCTTCGATACCAACGGGCTTGATTTCACCAACGTCACGTTCAAGGCCGCCGCCGGCGCGGAAGTGTTGAGCGGCCTGGAGAGCGGCACGCTCACCTATTTGCAGGGCGACGTGGACGCCTTCAAGATCGGCAAAGCCTTCGACCTGGGTTTTGGCGTTGAACTCACGGAGAGCTCGGCGAATGTGGGCCTGCAGTCGGCCAACTTCGACATCGAGGCCATCAAAAACCTGAGCAACTTCCAGCTCGTGATCAAGCTCGGCTACGGCCGGGAATTTCAGGGCAACAACGTCGGCAACTACGGCCGCGTGGGCGTTGACATCAACTACAACCTCACCCGCGGGCTGCATCTGGCCTGGCTCGGCAACTCCAGCGGCGGCTTTACCTACGTGGGCTTCGGACTGGACTGGGGCTCGAAAGATTTCGACGCACTGATCAAACAGAAAGACGTGGAGAAGTCCGTGCGTGTGTATGCCGGGTTCGCCTTTTGATTTTTTAACCACGGATGAACACGGATTAACACGGATGTTAAAGCTCGATCCAACCAAAACCGGTTACTCCTGGTCCAACGCCAGGGCGTTGGCCGAGCGTTGCGCCGAGGCGTACCTGGGCGGCACACCTTACACGCTGCCCGGTGACCGCATCATCACCAACGCACAGACGGATACGCAGGCGGTGGTGATGGACGAGGGCAACTGCATCAGCGTGGCCTTCCGTGGCTCGCGCAATTTGAAGGACTGGATTCAGGACTTCAAGGTGGCCAAGGAACATCCCAGC
>Ga0335085_10008748_pt1 | contig 15400 bp, 13 predicted proteins | sample Lox_Sample_45_FD_206712 | JGI IMG/M metagenome (GOLD analysis project Ga0335085, IMG submission 206712) | Soil microbial communities from Loxahatchee National Wildlife Refuge, Florida, United States - Lox_Sample_4.5 | ecosystem: Environmental > Terrestrial > Soil > Wetlands | place: USA... | reverse complement strand
CGCCAAGAGCCCGTACCACGTTTCCATTTCCCAACCGGGCAGGCCGGCCTCGGCGGCGGCCGGGACATCGGGCAGATACGGCAGGCGCCTCGGACCGGCAACGGCGAGAACGCGCAGTTTGCCGGCCTCGACGAACGGCGCGACCGTGCCATAGCCGATCGCCAGCATCTGCACGTTGCCGGCGACGAGATCGGTCGTGGCGGGCGCCGCTCCGCGGTAGGGCACGTGCACCATGTTGACGCCTGCGAGATGCGCAAACAGCGCGCCCGCCAGATGCGGCGTCGTGCCCGGTCCCGCCGAGCCGTAATCGATTTTACCCGGCTGCGCTTTTGCCAGCGCGACGAATTCCTTAAGCGTGCGGGCCGGAACTGCGGCATTGACGACGAGAAGATTCGCGGTGGTTGCCACCGGCGCGACCGGAACGAGTTCGAGCGGATCGACTGCCAGGTTCTTCATGATCGTGCGATTGATGGTGATGGTGCCGTTGGTGGCGAAGAGCAGCGTGTAACCGTCGGGCTCGGCGCGGGCGACCGTCTCTACCGCTAAAGTTCCGCCGGCGCCGGCTCGGTTTTCGACAATGACGGGCTGGCCGCCTTGCTTGCCGAGCCATTCGGCGGTGAGCCGGGCGAGAACATCAGTTGCGGCGCCAGCGGCAACCGGAACGATAAGCCGAACGGGACGCACGGGATAGGATTCGGCTGCGGCGGCGAGGGCGCCGGCGAATAGAAACGTCATCGCTGCGGCGAGCGCGCCAAGTGCCCTCAAGCTCGAACTGGCAAATCTGCGGCTGCGACCAATTAGCATCGATTTCCCGGGAACTTATCCGATCCTGTGTCATTTGACAGGTGGCCAGGGGCTAGGCAATGGCACGTATCTTCATCGTCGAAGACGAAGCGCAAGTTCTCACATTGGCAGAATCGGTGCTGCAAGAGGCCGGCCACGATACCATTTCGGCGAGCACCGTCGCGGAAGCGCAAGCGATCGTCCACTCGGTAGAGGAATTCGACCTGGTTTTCACCGATATCGGCTTGGCGGATCAGCTGGAAGGCGGGATTACCATCGGTCAAGCGGTGGGGCAGGCGCGCTCCGGGATGCCTGTCGTTTATACCAGCGGACGTGCGCTCACCGACGGCATGCAGTCGCTGTTTGCCGAGCGGAGCGCTTTTTTGCCGAAGCCATATACCGCGCAGCAATTGATCGAGGTCGTGGACGACATTCTGGAGCGATCAGCCTAGACTGAAGCAGATATAGGCGCCGGCGCGCGCTCCCAGCGCCCGGCTAGAGCCGCCGCGGAACAACGGCGTGATCCCATCAGGAAGCTGCGTGTCACTTCCCGGAAACGACATTCTCGCAGCCTGGGGCATTGCGGGATTGGCGACGGCCGGCGTGATCGCGCGGCCTTTCCGCCTGCCGGAGGCGATTTGGGCGGTGATGGGCGCCGCAGCGCTTGTCCTATTCGGCCTGCTGCCTTGGACGGACGCATTGGCCGGAGTGCGCAAGGGCCTCGATGTTTACCTCTTTCTTGCCGGCATGATGCTGATCGCCGAAGTGGCGCGGCAGGAAGGCGTGTTCGATTGGCTCGCGGCGCTTGCCGTCGAACATGCACACGGCTCGCCACAGCGGCTCTTCGCACTGGTCTATGCGGTAGGCACCGCCGTCACGGTGTTGTTGTCGAATGACGCGACGGCCGTCGTGCTGACGCCCGCCGTCTATGCAGCGACGCGCGCGGCCGGCGCCGCGCCGCTGCCTTATCTCTTTGTCTGCGCCTTCATCGCCAATGCGGCGAGCTTCGTGCTGCCGATTTCGAATCCCGCCAATCTGGTCGTGTTCGGCAGCCGCATGCCGCATCTTACGGCGTGGCTCGGACAATTCGGCGTGCCGTCCGTGATTTCCATCGTCGTAACCTATGCGGCGCTGCGCTTCATGCAGCGCCGCGCGCTGGCGCAAGAAAAGATCGCGCGCGATGTTTTGCGGCCGCCGCTCGGTCGCGGCGGCCGGCTCACGCTTTACGGCATCGGCGCCGTCGCGGTGGCGCTGCTCGGCTGCTCAGCGCTCGATGTGCAGCTGGGCTGGCCCACATTCATTTGCGGCGGCATGACAACGGCAATCGTACTGGCGCTCAATCGCCAGTCGCCCCGGCCGGTGATCGAGGGCGTCTCCTGGAGCGTGCTGCCGCTGGTCGCCGGCCTGTTCGTGTTGGTGCAAATGCTCGATCGCACCGGCGTCATAGCCGGTTTGAGCGGGCTCCTTCACGATGCCTTGGCGAAATCGACGGCGGACGCCGTGTTCGCCGCCGGCATGCTGGTGGGGATCGCGTCCAACCTCGCGAACAATCTCCCGGTCGGACTGATCGTCGGATCGGTGGTGACGGCAGACCAACTGCCGTCGCAAATGAATGGCGCCATGCTGATCGGCGTCGATTTGGGGCCGAACCTCTCGGTGACCGGTTCTCTGGCAACGATCCTATGGCTTGTCGTTCTTCGCCGCGAGGGTGTCGAGGTTGGGACTTGGCAATTCCTGCGGATAGGCACGCTGGTTATGCTTCCGGCGCTGATTCTCGCGATCAGCGCCGTAGCTTTGTTGGGCAATGTGCGGTAGTTCCAAAATGGCAGTCCGGCGGTTTTAGTTCGATGCCTCCTTGAGCGGGTCCTTGACCGCCTCGAAGGTGGCGAATTCGATGGCCCACGGCGCGCCGTCCTTCTTCTCAACCTTGCGGATGTAGACGTTCTGCACGATGTCGCGGGTGCGCGGGTCGATCGAGATCGGGCCGCGCGGGCTTTCCCACTTCATGCCCTTCATGGTGCCGACCACCGTCTCGGCATCGGTGTTGCCGTTGGTCTTTTTCAGCGCTTCGTAGATCAGGTGCATGCCGTCATAGCCGCCGACCGAAATGAAGTTGGCGCGGTGGCCGCTCGCCTTCTGATAGGCGGCGACATAGTCCTTGTTGATCTGCGAGGGATGCGCGGCCGAATAGATGCCCGCGGTGACGACGCCAAGGAGCGTGTCGCCGGTCGTCGGCAGATCGTCGTCGTCGGTGATGTCGCCGGGACCGATCAGCTTGATGCCCGACTTGTCGAGGCCGCGCTCGGCGAACTGCCTGGCGAAGGTGCCGGCCTGTCCGGCCGGCACGAAAACGAACAACGTGTCCGGATGCAGGTCGGCGGCGCGCTGCAGGAACGGCGCAAAGTCCGGATTGTTGAGCGGCACCTTCAATGTCTCGAGCACTTGGCCGCCGCCTTTGGTGAAGCTTGCTTCAAAAACTTTGCCGGCTTCGGCGCCTGGCGCCCAATCGGACAGAACCGACACCGCTTTCTTGCTGCCGTTCTTGATCGCCCAGTCGGCGATGATGCCGGACTGCTGGCCGAGCGTGAAACTGGTGCGCACGTAATAGGGCGACTTCTCGGTGACGATCGAGGTCCCAGACACCATCACCACGGTGGCCACCTTGCCTTCGGTCGCGATCGGCGCCATCGACATCGCGCTCGGCGTCAGCGCGGCGCCGAGAAAGCTGACATGATCGTTGACGATCATCTCCTGGGCGAGCCGCTTGGCGTTGTCGGGCACGCTGGCGTCATCCCGGATGATGAGCTGGATCTTCTTGCCGGCAACGGTGTCGCCGTGCTGCGCCATATAGAGCTTGGTCGCGTCGGAAATCTCGCGGCCGACCGCCGCCGACGTTCCCGTCATCGGCGCGACGATGCCGATCTTGACCACGTCTTCTGCGGCGGCGCTTCCGGCACCGATGCCTGCCAAGGCGACAACCGCAAAGCAGGCCGCAAAAGGTGAATAGCGCATGATGTTTTCCTCTCCGGAATTTCGTTGATTGCCTGCCCATTGAACGGCCGCGCCTCGCCGATTGCAAGCGCGGCAATGTCGTGTGGTTTACTCGATAACCTCGTCGGCTTCGGCGATGAGGTTCTGCGGCAACTTCAGACCGATGGCATTGGCGGTCTTAAGATTGACGGACAGGATGTATTTGGCCGGCTCCTGCACCGGAAGATCGCTCGGGCGCGTACCTTTGAGAATGCGATCGACGTAAGTTGCCGACCGCCCGAAAATATCCGGATAGTCGGCCGAATAGGCCATCAGTCCGCCGCTTGCGATATAGGCCCGCGATCCGTAAATCGCCGGCAGCCGATACCGGCTCGCAAGCTCGATGACGACATCGCGGTGCTCGACAAGAAAACTGTCGACCATGACGATCACTCCCGCGCCGCCCTCGCGCGCGTGCGCGGCCAGCGTGGTCTCGATGTCCGCTATGCTGCTGCAAGGCGCGGCCGTGAGCGAAGCGCCAACGGACTGCGCCGCGGCTTGAGCCGCTCTCAGGTAGCCTTGCGCATAGGGCGCCGTCGCCGGATTGAACAACAGTGCGACCCGCAAAACTTGCGGTGCGGCTTCCTTCAGAAGCTCAAGCCATTTGCCGCCGACCGTGACCTCGAAATTCGAGAATCCGGTGATGTTGCCGCCGGGTCGTCCGAGCCTTTCGACCAATCCCGAACTGACCGGATCGGCGACCAGCGTGAACACGACCGGCAAACCGGAATCCTTGAGCGCCATGGTTGCAGGGGTCGTGCGGCTGAGGACGACGTCCGGCTTGGCGCTTACGATCTCTTTTGCAGCGGCGCGCACTTGATCGAGCTCCGCGCCAGGCCAGCGGTAGTTAATCTCGATATTGACGCCGGGCTTCCAGCCCAAGGCCTTCATGGCGCTTTCGAACGCGGCGGCTTCCGCCTCTCCGCCGGTGTCTCCTTGAACAAGACCGCCCATCAGCACAGCGACGCGGTGCTTTTGCTGCGCGTGGGCGGCCAGCGGCCATGCGGCTGCGATACCACCGATAAGCGTGATGAATTCGCGGCGTTTCATCTGCCGGTCAGTCCCGAAATTACCGGTCCTGACGGAAGCCTACCACAGGCCGCGCTCGCCGTACGCGTTGGAACGACGATCACGCCGCCGTGGTGCGCCGGTCGCCCTTGAGGCGCTTGTCGAGATAGCCGCTGATGGCGGTCATCAACGGCTCGACCTTGCCGTCGAAGAAGTGGTTGGCGCCCGGGACGACCTTCTGCTCGATGACGATACCCTTTTGGGTCTTGAGCTTCTCGACCAGCGTGGTCACGTCGCGGTGCGGCACCACCGCGTCCTTGTCGCCATGAATGATGAGGCCCGAGGACGGGCAGGGCGCCAGAAACGAGAAGTCGTAGAGGTTGGCGGGCGGCGCGATAGAGATGAAGCCCTCGATTTCCGGCCGCCGCATCAGGAGCTGCATGCCGATCCAGGCGCCGAATGAAAAGCCAGCGATCCAGCAGCTGCGCGCCTCGGTGTTGACGGTCTGCGCCCAGTCGAGGGCGGCTGCCGCGTCGGACAATTCGCCGATGCCGTGGTCGAAACCGCCCTGGCTGCGCCCGACGCCGCGGAAGTTGAAGCGCAGCGCCGAGAAGCCGCGGTGCACAAAGGCGTAATAGATCTGATAGACGATCGGATGATTCATCGTGCCGCCGAACTGCGGATGCGGATGCAGCACGATGCCGATCGGCGCGTTTTTCTGCCGTGCCGGATGATAACGGCCTTCAATGCGGCCGCCGGGTCCCGTGAAGATGACCTCGGGCATGTTTGTCGAACCTCGATCAGGTTGTTGAGCGGCCTATACGGCAGACTCAAAGTGTGCGCTTGACGCTATCGCCCGGCACGCGTAAGTATTTATATCCACTTCTAAATTTCGCAACTGGCAGCGTGCATTGTCCGGCGCGGGCATTGGGTCGCGACTTCTAGCACAGGCCGGGGGACGAAAAGCAAGCATAACCGGCATGTCCGAACGCAGCTATTTCGATTGGAACGCCACCACGCCGATGCGGGAAGAGGCGCAACGGGCGTTCGCCGACGCAATGGCGGTGGTCGGCAATCCCTCCTCGGTTCACGCCGAGGGGCGCTCCGCGCGCCGTCTCGTCGAGCATGCACGCGACGACGTCGCCGCACTGGTCGGCGCGCGCCCGGCTGACGTGTTTTTCACTTCAAGCGGCACCGAAGCCAACATGCTGGCGCTGACGCCAGCGATCGAGACCGTGGGCGAAAGACGCGTGCGCGACAGGCTGCTGATGTCCGCAATCGAGCATTCTTCGGTGCGGAGCGGCGGGCGGTTTCTGCGCGACGCGATCTTCGATATTCCGGTGGGCGGCGATGGTCAGATCGATCTTGATGCCCTCTCGGATGCCGTCGCCAAGGCGTCGCGGCCGCTCGTTTCAATCATGCTGGCCAACAATGAAACCGGCGTCCTGCAGCCGGTTGCGGCAGCAGCAGCCATCGTCCATGCGGCCGGGGGTCTCCTTCACGTCGATGCAGTGCAGGCCGCGGGCCGCATTCCGTGCGATATGGGCGCGCTCGGCGCCGACCTGCTGACGCTGTCCGCCCACAAGATCGGCGGCGCCAAGGGCGTCGGCGCCCTGGTCCGGCGCGGCGACGATATTCACATTGCCGATCCGCTTATCCGCGGCGGTGGCCAGGAGCGCAGCATGCGGGCCGGCACCGAGAATGTCGCCGGGATCGCAGCTTTCGGTGCGGCTGCCGCGGCGGCGCGCAATGGGCGGGCCGTGGAAGCCGAACGCATGTCGGCGTTGCGGAGCGCTTTGGAAGCGGGCCTGAAGACCATCTCGCCCCAAGCCGTGATCTTCGGGGCCGGTGCGGAACGGCTGCCGAATACGACGCTTTTCGCCCTCGAAGGTGTAAAGGCCGAGACGGCGGTCATCGCTTTCGATCTTGAGGGCGTTGCGGTGTCGTCAGGCGCGGCGTGCTCATCGGGAAAGGTCCAACCTTCCCATGTGCTTGCCGCCATGGGGATTTCCCCTGCGCTGCTACGCGGCGGGGTCCGCGTCAGCCTTGGCTGGACCACCACCGAAGCCGACATAGAACGGTTCCATAGTGCTTGGAGAAAGCTTGCAACTGCATTATCTAAGGAGCGGCAAGGCGTTGCCGCCTGAAAAGGCCGGCGAGAGTAACCTAAACGATTGATACAATTGCCGTTTGAGCGGTTCGGACGGCTAAGAATGGGGTGACCCGGCACCGGACACCGACCATAACCGACTAAATCCAACCCGCGGCCCTTGAAACCGTGAGCGGAGGGACGAATGCCGGCAGTACAAGAGACCGTTGATCAGGTCCGCCGTATTGACGTTGACCAGTACAAATATGGATTCGAGACGCTGATCGAATCCGAGAAGGCCCCCAAGGGCCTTTCGGAGGATACGGTCCGTTTCATCTCGGCGAAGAAGAACGAGCCCGAATGGATGCTGGCTTGGCGGCTCGACGCCTATAAGCGCTGGCTCACCATGCACGAGCCGAAATGGGCCAAGGTCGAGTATGGCCCCATCGACTATCAGAACACCTATTACTATTCCGCGCCCAAGAAGAAGGACGGGCCGAAGTCGCTCGACGAGATCGACCCGGAAATTCTCAAGACCTACGAGAAGCTCGGCATTCCGCTGCGCGAGCGCGAAGCGCTGCTCGGCATCGAGAAGCCGTCCGGCGAAGAGGATGACGGCGCTGCCGAGGGTGGCAACGGTTACGGCCGCGTGGCGGTCGACGCGGTGTTCGATTCCGTTTCGGTCGCGACCACGTTCAAGGCCGAGCTCGCCAAGGCCGGCGTGTTGTTCATGCCGATCTCGGAAGCGATTCAGGAGCATCCCGATCTGGTGAAGAAGTATCTCGGCTCGGTAGTGCCGGTGAGCGACAACTTCTTCGCCACGCTCAATTCGGCGGTGTTCTCCGACGGCTCGTTCGTCTATGTGCCGCCGGGGGTGCGCTGTCCCATGGAGCTGTCGACCTATTTCCGCATCAATGAGCGCAACACCGGCCAGTTCGAGCGTACGCTGATCATCGCCGACAAGGGCTCCTATGTGAGCTACCTCGAAGGCTGCACCGCGCCGGTGCGCGACGAGAACCAGCTTCATGCCGCGGTGGTCGAGCTCGTCGCGCTCGACGACGCGGAGATCAAATACTCGACCATCCAGAACTGGTATCCGGGCGATGCCGCAGGCCGCGGCGGCGTCTATAACTTCGTCACCAAGCGCGGCGATTGCCGCGGCAGGAACGCGAAGATCTCCTGGACCCAGCTCGAGACCGGCTCGGCCATCACCTGGAAATATCCGAGCTGCATCCTGCGCGGCGACAATGCGCGCGGCGAGTTCTATTCGATCGCCATCTCCAACGGCTATCAGCAGGTCGATTCCGGCACCAAGATGCTGCATCTCGGCAAGAACACGACAAGCCGCATCATCTCCAAGGGCATCGCTGCCGGACACTCCAACAACACCTATCGGGGCCTTGTCACCGCGCACCGGCGCGCCGGCGGCGCGCGCAACTTCACCAATTGCGATTCGCTGCTCATCGGCGACAAGTGCGGCGCCCATACGGTGCCGTATATCGAGGCGAAGAATTCCTCGACCGTGTTCGAGCACGAGGCCACCACCTCGAAGATTTCCGAGGACATGCTGTTCTATTGCCGCCAGCGCGGCCTTTCCGCCGAGGAGGCGACGGCGCTCGTGGTCAACGGCTTCGTCAAGGACGTCTTGCAGCAATTGCCGATGGAATTCGCCGTCGAGGCGCAGAAGCTGATCTCGGTCTCGCTCGAAGGCTCGGTCGGATAAGCGGACTGCGTCCGACCTACTGAAAGAAATGCCAACGCCATGCCGCTATTGGAAATCAAGAACCTGCACGTCGAGATCGACGGCAAGCCCATTCTCAAGGGCCTCGACCTCACGGTGAACGCCGGCGAGGTGCACGCCATCATGGGCCCGAACGGCTCGGGCAAATCGACGCTCGCTTATGTGCTGGCCGGCAAGGACGATTACACCGTCACCGATGGCGAGGTCCTGTTCAACAACCGCAATATCTTCGACATGGCGCCCGACGAGCGCGCCGCGGCCGGGCTGTTCCTCGCTTTCCAGTATCCGCTGGAAATCCCCGGTGTCGCCACCATGACGTTCCTGCGCACCGCGCTTAACGCGCAGCGCAAGAAACGCGGCGAGGCCGAGCTGTCGACGCCGGAATTCCTCAAGAAGGTGCGCGAGGTCGCCGGCCGGCTGAGCATCGAGCAGGAGATGCTGCGCCGGGCGGTGAATGTCGGCTTTTCCGGCGGCGAGAAGAAGCGCAATGAGGTGTTGCAGATGGCGCTGCTCGAGCCGCGGCTCGCGGTGCTCGACGAGACCGATTCCGGCCTCGACATCGACGCGTTGAAGATCGTCGCCGACGGCGTCAATCATCTGCGCGCGAGCAGCCGCGCCTTCGTCGTCATCACCCATTATCAGCGGCTGCTCGACTACATCGTGCCCGACATTGTGCACGTGCTCTCGCGCGGCCGCATCGTGAAGACCGGCGGCAAGGAATTGGCGCTCGAGCTCGAAGCGCGCGGCTATGCCGAATATCAGGAGGAGGCCGCGGCGTGAATGCCGAAGTCGCCAAGGTTGCGATGATCAAGACGGCAGCCGAGACCGCGCTGACGCGCACCTATACGCAGGCGCGCGACCAGCTGCCCGGCGACGATGCGATCGCCGCGCAGCGCGCGGCGGCGTTCGACGTGTTTGCCCGCGAAGGCCTGCCGCACCGGCGCATCGAGGACTGGAAATACACCGACCTGCGCGCGCTGATGCGCGACGCCAAGCCGCTTGCGGGGCCGCCCGATGCCGCGGCGAAGGCGTGCGCCAAGACCGCGGGTGCGATGCTTGGCGACGTCGAAACGCGGCGCTTGGTTTTCGTTGACGGCGCTTTCGTGCCTGAATTGTCCGATACGGCTAATCTGGAACGCGGCCTTACAGTGCGCTCGCTTGCGGATGCGCTAACCGCGGGTGACGCAGCGCTCGCCGGGCATCTCGGCAAGCTCGCGCCGGCCGACGACGTGGCCGTGGCGCTCAACACCGCGCTGATGGGCGACGGTGCGGTCATCCGCATCGCGGCCAACAGCACGATCGAGCGGCCGCTGCATCTTGTCTTCGTGTCGTCGGGCAAGCCGGCGGCGACATTCATGCGGTCGCTGGTCGTCGTCGAGCCCGGCGCGCGCGCCATGCTGATCGAAAGCCACGAAGGCCCGGCGGGCGGCGATTATCAGGTCAACGCGGCAGTCGAGCTCTTCGTCGGCGACGGCGCCCATATGGACCATGTCAAGGTGATCGGCGAGGGCGCCGATGCGCTCCATGTTTCGACGCTCGCCGCGGCCATCGGCGCGCGGTCGCGGTTCAATGCGTTCACGTTCACCGCCGGCGGCGCGGTGGTGCGCAACCAGTTATTCCTGCGCTTCGATGGCGAGGACACCGTTGCCGGCGTTCGCGGCGCAACGCTGATCAAGGGCGCCCAGCACGCCGATACGACGCTCGTCGCCAGCCACATCGCGCGCGGCTGCCAGAGCCGCGAGATGTTCAAGACCGTGCTCGACGGCGAGGCGCACGGCGTGTTCCAGGGCCGCATCATTGTGCGCCCGGGCGCGCAAAAGACCGACGCCAAGATGATGACCCAGGCGCTGCTGCTGTCTGAGCGCGCGGAAGCCGATAACAAGCCCGAACTTGAAATCTATGCCGATGACGTCCAGTGCGGTCACGGCGCGACGGCCGGCGCGCTCGATGACGACCTCAAATTCTATCTGATGGCGCGCGGTATTCCGGCGCACGAAGCGGAAGCTTTGCTGATCCGGGCGTTTCTGGGCGAGGCGATCGAGGGCATCGAGCATGCCGGTTTGCGGGAAGCGCTGATGGATGCGGCCACGGCGTGGCTCGCAGCGCGCGGCGGCGAGGCGGCTCATGCGTGATCCGGTCACCAACGGCGCCTACGACGTGGACCGCGTTCGCGCCGATTTCCCGATCCTGGCGACGCAGGTTTACGGCAAGCCGCTCGTCTATCTCGACAATGCCGCCTCGGCGCAGAAACCGCAGGCCGTGCTCGACCGCCTGCACAAGGCCTACACGACGCAATACGCTAACGTGCATCGCGGCCTGCACTATCTCGCCAACGAGGCGACGGAGGCCTACGAGGGCGCGCGCGAGAAAGTCGCGGCTTACCTCAACGCCGCCCGCAAGGAAGAGATCGTCTTCACTCGCAACGCTACGGAAGCCATTAACCTCGTCGCCTACACGTTCGGCCGCGAGCGCATCAAGGCCGGTGACGAGATCGTGCTCTCCATCATGGAGCACCATTCCAACATCGTGCCGTGGCATTTCCTGCGCGAGCGGCAGGGTGCAGTGATCAAATGGGCGCCGGTCGACGACGAGGGCCATTTCCTTATCGACGAGTTCGAGAAGCTGTTGACGCCGCGTACCAGGATGGTCGCCATCACCCACATGTCCAATATGCTGGGTACCTTGGTTCCGGTGAAAGAGGTCGTCCGGCTCGCTCACGCGCGCGACATTCCGGTGCTGATCGACGGCGCCCAGGCCGCCGTGCATCTCGACATCGACGTGCAGGATATCGGCTGCGATTTCTACGCTTGCACCGGTCATAAGATTTACGGCCCGACCGGGATCGGCGTGCTCTACGGCAAATATCAGCACCTCGACGCGATGCCGCCGTTCAACGGCGGCGGCGAGATGATCCGCGAAGTGTCCGAGGACCGCGTCAGCTACGGCGAGCCGCCGCACAAGTTTGAGGCCGGCACGCCACCGATCGTTCAGGCGATCGGGCTCGGCGCCGCCATCGACTATGTGAATTCGATCGGCAAGGCGCGCGTCCACGAGCATGAGGCCGGGCTGATGCGCTACGCGCACGATCGGCTCGGCGAGATCAATTCGCTGCGCATTTTCGGCACCACCGGGGACAAGGGGCCGATCGTGTCGTTCGAGATGAAGGGCGCCCATCCGCACGACGTGGCGACCATCATCGATCGTTCCGGCGTCGCGGTCCGTGCCGGCACCCATTGCGTCATGCCGCTCTTGGCGCGGTTCGGCGTGTCGGCCACCTGCCGGGCCTCCTTCGCCATGTACAATACGCGCCAGGAGATCGATTGCCTGGCGCAGGCACTCATGAAAGCCCAGGACTTCTTCACATGACCGAGGAAGCAAAACCCGGCGCAGAGAGCATTGCCGTTACGGAAACCGAGGAACGGCCGGCCGCGATTCCGGCCGACGAGATGGGACGGTTGACCGACGACATCGTCAGCGCGCTCAAGACCGTCTATGACCCGGAAATTCCCGCCGACATTTATGAGCTGGGCCTGATCTATAAAGTCGACATCGGCGACGACCGCATGGTCAACATCGACATGACGCTGACAACGCCGAATTGCCCATCGGCTGCAGAGTTGCCGGCGCAAGTGGAGAGCGCGGTTGCCGGCGTCAGCGGCGTGCGCGAGGCCAAGGTGAACATCGTCTGGGACCCGCCGTGGGACCCGAGCCGCATGTCGGACGAGGCCCGTACCGTCCTCAATATGTGGTGAGCATCGATGGGCGCGTTGCGCAGCGCGCAACGGCGTCTTAGATAAATGAGTGAAGTCATTAGGATTCTTGAGTTATTTTAATCCTAGCAACGGTCGCCCCAACGCGGGCGCAAGGAGATGAAAGCAATGGCCGCTTCCCGGCCGAGACCTCAGGTGATGCGGCTCACGGATGCCGCCGCGGAGCGCATCAAGGCGGTGATGGCGAAGGCCGATCATCCGATCGAGGCGGTGCGCGTCGGCGTCAAGAATGGCGGTTGCGCCGGCATGAGTTACTTCATGGAATATGCCGACACGATCAATCCGCTCGATGAGGTGATCGAGGACAAGGGCGTGCGCATATTGGTCGATCCGAAGGCGGTTCTGTTCCTGCTCGGCACCGAGATGGACTACAAGGTCGAGAAACTGTCGGCGCAGTTCGTGTTCAACAACCCCAACCAGACCGCGGCCTGCGGCTGCGGCGAGTCGGTGCAGATCGAGCCGGCAACCGGCGTATCCGGGGCGGACGCGCGCTGATCAGGCGGGGCACAGAGCAATCGATCTACGCCACCTGCGCCGCTATCGGCGCATGACCGCCAGCTTCGACTTCGGGGTCAGCTTCGCAAACCACGCGATTGCGGCCGTTGCGCTTGGCGGCATAAAGGCATCTGTCGGCGCGCTCGAGCAAAGACTGCGGCGTATCCTGCGGATTGAGCACCGCCGCGCCGATGGAGATCGTCACCCGGCCGAGCCGCTCGCCGGTCGATCGCTTCACCAATTCCTTGGTCATGACGGAGCGGCGAATATGGTCGGCGACAGTGATCGCCGATTGCAGGGTCGTGTTCGGCAACGCAACCGCGAATTCCTCGCCGCCGTAACGCGCGGCGACGTCCTGACCTTTGACGTTTTGCTTGACCGACAGGGCGACAAGCCGCAGCACCTGGTCGCCGGTGAGATGGCCGAATTTATCGTTGAAGCTCTTGAAATGGTCAATATCGGTCATCAGCAGCGTAAGCGGCTCTTTCTTGAGCTTGGCATCGGTAATCGCCTGATCGAGCGCGACATCGAAGTATTTGCGGTTGGACAGCGTCGTGAGCGGATCGGTGAGGCTCTCGGAGCGCGCAAGCTCTAGATTCTTTTGAAGCTGCTCGATCTCCTGGCGCGAGGTCGACAGTCTGGCTTCGAGCTTCTTGTTGTTGGACTCCATCTCTTTGGTGACATAGACGAGACGCTCGATGACCAGTCGCAGCGCCTCGCTATCCTTCGCTCCGGCGAGTTTCTCGCTCGCTTCCGCCAGGCTTTCAGAATAGCTCGTCGCGGTGCCGGCGGCGGCGCCGATCATGTCCAAGACTTGCTTGATTTCGTCGAGCGCGCGCGCGTTGACCGAATCGAGCCGTTCGCCGATCCGATTCGTCGCGATATAATTGGTGTAGATCTGCTCGAGTTCAGCTTCGGTCAGCGTGCCGTTTTGCTCGATCGTTTTGTTGATGATTTGGTTGAGCGCCTGATTGTAGCCGGTCGCGTAGTTGTACCAGACCTCGAAATTTCGCGGCGACGCGAGCAGCGACAGGGCCTTGATCTGGCCCAGTGCAATCTCGGCGAAGGCGAGCGTTCGCTCGTGCTCGGTGCGAGCCGCGTCCATCAATCGTCTCCAATCGCTTGGAAAATGTCGACGTTTCTTCTGACAGCGAGGAGCCGTCGCGATTTCACGCCGAAACTTAGGAGATAGCGATGAAGGACCGGTAAATAAGACATGCCGATCGCGGAACGCTTGTCAGGAAAAACCTTACGGCAGCGCCGCGCCGCGATAATTTCTGCGGCTATGCTTTGAGCGTCACCGGCCGCAACAAAAATGCCGGTAAGTGCGATGCGTCGCTGTCGTCGGCGCGCAGCGGCGTCGGCGGCGCTGTGCGGCGCGGCCGCGTCTCATCGGCTGCGGCGACGGAAACGGCCGGGGGATGGGCATGGCGCGGATCGTCCTGGCGATGATGATTCTGGCGAGGACCGCTACCCTGACGGTGACCGTTGCGGCGATGACCGTCTTGCCGCCCGCGGTGGTGTTGCCGAGCCGCATGGCGTTGCGGGGAATCGGCGTGCTCCTGCTCCGCGGGGGCGGCGCCCGGCGGCTCGCCCATCCACGGAATGGTCTGACCGATGAGCTTTTCGATGGCGCCGACCGCCTTGGTGTCGATTGCGCCTGAAACGATGGTGATGGCGGTGCCGCTGCGTCCGGCGCGGCCGGTGCGGCCGATGCGGTGGACGTAGTCGTCGGGGTGATGCGGCACGTCGAAATTGTAGATGTGGCTCACGTCCGGAATATCGAGGCCGCGGGCGGCGACGTCGGATGCGACCAGCAACGTCACCTCGCCCTTGCGGAATTGTTCGAGCGCGGCCGTGCGCGCCGGCTGGTCCATGTCGCCGTGGAGCGCCTGCACCGAAAAGCCGTGGCGGGCGAGCGAGCGATGCAGCGTCGCAACCTCGCGCTTGCGATTGCAGAAGATGATGGCGTTCTTCATGCCTTCGGCGGAGCGGATCAGGCGGCGCAGCGTGTCGCGCTTGTCATGGGACTCGCGTCCCGACTTGACCAGAAGCTGGGTGATCGCCGCCACTGTGGTGGCGGGCCGGGAGACTTCGACGCGGACAGGATTGCTCAGGAATTGTTCGGTGATGCGCCGGATTTCCGGCGGCATGGTCGCGGTGAAGAACAGCGTCTGCCGGGTGAACGGCACCAGCTTGCAGATGCGCTCGATATCGGGAATGAAGCCCATGTCGAGCATGCGGTCGGCCTCGTCGATGACCAGGAGTTCGACGCCGCTGAGCAGCAGACGGCCGCGCTCGAAGTGATCGAGGAGGCGGCCGGGCGTTGCGATCAGCACGTCGACGCCGCGCATCAGCTTGGAATCCTGATCGCCGAAGGAGACGCCGCCGATGATCAGCGCGACGTTGAGCTTGTGGTTGGCGCCGTACTTGGCGAAACTTTCCTCGACCTGCGCCGCGAGCTCGCGCGTCGGCTCAAGGATT
>Ga0335085_10008747_pt1 | contig 15402 bp, 8 predicted proteins | sample Lox_Sample_45_FD_206712 | JGI IMG/M metagenome (GOLD analysis project Ga0335085, IMG submission 206712) | Soil microbial communities from Loxahatchee National Wildlife Refuge, Florida, United States - Lox_Sample_4.5 | ecosystem: Environmental > Terrestrial > Soil > Wetlands | place: USA: Florida... | reverse complement strand
TGTCAGGTCTTCGTCCACGTGCTGCCGGCGAAAGCTCTGGCTGTAGAGTGCCGCGTCGCATCCCGGAACCGGAATCCGCTCCGCCCGCTTGTGATCGAAGAAGCGGATGTGATCGGGCCACGGCAGACCGGCCGTCATGCGGTTGGCGGCGTCGTGATTCCCGAGGGCGATGTACGCCATGATGCCGGCGTCGCGGAGCCTCTTCATCTCGGAGATGAAATACAGGCCGGTGTTGCAATCGCGCCATTCACCATCGAACAGGTCGCCGGCGATGACCACGAAGGCGGCCTCGCTTTCGATCGAGAAATCCACTAGCCTGCCGAGGGCCTTTCGCGTTGCCAGGCGGATCTCTTCCACTGGCGCGCCAGGGTATTCATCCAGCGACAGCAGCGGGCTGTCCAGGTGGATATCGGCCGCGTGAACGAAACGAAACGCCATGAGTCCTCCCCTACACCGCTGATATTGCCGTACTGCCCGGCTCCACTTCGCGCCAGCCGCCGAGCAGCGGAAAATACAACCCCATGCGGACCGGTCGCGTTTCGAATGCCGCGAACAGGCGCTGGTATCGTTCCAACTGCTCGCGATACCTTTCGCGCTCGTTGTCCAGGAAAGTCTCGAGGCCCGACCCTCCATGCGAGCTGGTTTTGTAGTCGATAATCCAGCGCGTATCGTGCTCGTCGATGAACGTGCGATCGATGCGAGCGTTGACCAGTTCTCCCGCGACGATGCCGCTGAGCGAATACTCGCATGCGGCGCTGGAATAGCCGCCGCCTAACAGCCAACTGCCACGTTCGTCTCCGACCGTCATGACCAGAGCTTCTGCCACGATCTCCACCGCGCCCCCGAGATCCGATGCGGGTACCCCCCTCGCCTTCAGCGCGGAAGCGTATGCCCCGCGCTGCTGTTGGATGCGTTCGCTGGTCCACTCGGATAGGCCATCCTCGGCGATGCGGCGAAGCATCTGGTGGACCACCGTTCCAATATGGCGCAGCGTATCTCCCACCCAGGTGAAAGTCACTGTTTTCCCGGGATCGTCGGCCGCGGCCATCGTTTGAGCAACAACCACGGATCGCGGCAGCGCCGGCAGTTGCCAATCCGACACCAAACGCTGGATGGCTTGAGGTTTCCGCTCCGTTTCGGCTTCGGTCTTGGGGGGATGGACCGTCAGCGCGGCGTCCTTGAATTCCGGTTCGGCCACGCTCCAAATCCGCTTGAGCAGCGAACTGGAATCGGGCTGTTTCAGTTCGATCGCGCCGTCCTTGACTTCGAAATCCGTGTGTCCGAGCAGGTGCAGTTCCGATTTTGCACGCGTCGCCGCCACATAGAGCAGGCGGCCCAATTCGTAATCGGACTTGCGGGAATCGATCAGCTTCAAGTAGGCATAGGTGGCGTCCGAATCGGCCCCCGTGGCATGGATGGGCGCCATGAGCAGCTCCGGTGTCACGCCAAGCCGCGGGCGTTCGAGCCATAACATCAGGCGCGACTCGTCGCCGCGGGACCTGCGTCCGAGTCCGGGCACGATCACCACGTCAAACTCCAGGCCCTTGGCCTTGTGGATCGAGAGGATCTGCAGACTGTCGTCTGCTTCAGGGTCCGGATTGGCGTGCAGGTCTTCAATCCGTTGGGTAAGCGCAGCCGTATCTAGCCGCCCCCCGTCATCCATTTCCTCGATCAGTTCGAAAAATGCGCCGGCATTGTCGTGATCCGCCGGGCCGCCGGCGCAAGCCGGACCGCCGAGCGCCAACCACGCGCCTTCCACCAGCGCACGCAATGATGCCGGCCGCTGCCGCATCGCGGCTTCGAGTACTGCGCGCACGCGCGTCAGCCTGCCGCGGGCATCCACGCCCACGAGCGCCGCTTTGGAGTCGTCATGGATCAGATCCCAAACGGCAGCGTGCGGTTCCGCGCCAACCAGGGTGTGCAAGTCTGCCAGAGTGAGACCGCACCACGGAGCGCGGAGGACGCTCAACCAGGCCGTCCGATCGCCCGTATGAAGCAACGCACGCGTCAGCGATGTGAGGTCGCGAATCACCGGTTGGTCCGCGAGCGAGTCGATCTCCACTGCGCGGAAGCGAATCCCGGCGGCTCGCAGAGCCGGCAGAATCCGGGTCAGGTGGCTGCGCGCACGCACCAGAATAGCCGTCTTGGCGCCGCGTTCCCGGGCTGCGCGGATCACGTCCACTACACGCGCCGCTTCCGCCGTGTCGTCCCGCCCGACGAACGGGTGGAGTGTCTTAGCCTGATGCGGTCCTTCCGGTTTTACGTGGACGGAGGGACAGAACGGAATCGCACCCGTGGTGATCTCCTCTTCGGCCGGCAGAACGGACGGAAACGTCGCGTTCACCCAATCGACGATTCCTTTGTCAGAACGGAAGTTCGCCGAAAGCCGGACCAGTTCGAGCGGGATCACGCCAATTCCGTCGTGGCACGCCTTCAGAAACAGGCCGACCTCTGCCTCGCGGAAGCGATAGATCGATTGCATCGGATCGCCGACGACGAAGATCGTGCGGCCGTCTCCGGGCTGCCATCCCGCCGTGAGTTTTTCCAGCAGCGAGAACTGGCTGACCGACGTGTCCTGAAATTCATCCACCAGCAAGTGCCGGATCTGGTAGTCCAGACTCAGCGCCAGGTCCGTGGGTTCCTCTGCTTCGCCCAAAGCACGTTGTGCGGCCATCGCCATCTCGGTGAAGTCGGCTTCTCCGCTTTGCTGGAACCCCACCGCCAGTTGGCTCACCGCAACAGGCAGCAGTTCCAGGAGTGCCGACAGGGCCTGCCATTGCATCTCGGCGAACCGCGCGTCGGGCAAACGGCGCAGTTCCGCGAGCGCCAGGCCGAGCGGCTCGTTGCCGCGCAGACCATCCATCAAGTCTTTCCACCGCTGCTTCAGCGCCTTGGCGGCCGGAGGAAATCCGTTGGCGACGGTCACGGTTGCGCGCCAGGCGTCATCCTTCTTGAGAAGCGTCTCGACGATCCCGATCCAGGCAGCGAGGTTCTCGGAGTCGGGCAGTTGGGTCATCCCGGCACACGGTGTGGCGCCTCCCGTCCGGTTATCAGCCAACAGATTCGTGCCCGCGGCAGCCACTACTGAAACGATTTCCGCAATAAGATCCCCGGGCAGCCTGCCGAGGGCCTCCTCCACGCTCTCGCGGATCACGTTCCGCAGCGCGCGCTCTAACGCTGAGCGTGCGCTTGCGAGATCCACGCCCGCTACATGCCGCAGCCACTGGTCCCGTCGAGCCAGCATCCCGGCAAGCAGCCCTTGCAGTTTCTGGAAATCGTTGTCGAGATGGACGAGCAGGGCAGCCACGGGCTCCGACCACTCCGCGGATTCCAGGAGTTCGATGGTCCGCCGGGCGGCGTCGGCGTACAGTTCGCGCGCATCCTCGACTACGTTCGGTGGAGCGCCCAGGCGCGACAGCCACGGCATCTGGCGCGTGAGTGAGGCACACAGGGAATCGATGGTCCGTATGCGCAGCCGGCTCGGGTTCCGGGAGAGGTCCCAGCCCAGCGCCTCGCTACGAGCCCGCACCGCGTGCGCCAGTTCCCAGGTCAATATTTCATGTTCCTTCGCCGGGCGCGGCCCTGCCGTAGCATGCAACGCCTTGACGACGCGCTGACGCATCTCGCCCGCCGCCTTCTTGGTAAAGGTGATCGCCACGACCGCTTCGGGCTGGTCCACGCGAGACAGGAGGGTCAGGTACCGCTGGATCAGCAGTTCCGTCTTGCCCGAACCCGCCGGCGCCTGCACGATGAACGACTGCGCCGGGTCCAGGGCTCGTCTTCTTTGCGCCGCATCCGGGATGCTCATTTATTCCACCTCCGCGTTCGCATAGGTCTCGCACTCGCCAATGCGGCACAGGCACGCAAGATTGCAGTACCGGCAGGTCTTGACCGGCGCCTTCGGGTCGGCCTCGGCATGGCCGGCGCGAAACTTCGCCGCCAGGTGCTCCATCACGTCGCGCCACTCGGTGATGCGCGCGGCCAGATCGCCGGAGTCCGCGCCGGGGATCACCACTGCGTCGTCGCGGACACCCTTGAATTTGAGATCGCCGGTTTTCAATTGTGCGAACAGAACCGCGGCCAGCGGCCTCTCGCCGTAAACCACGCTGTAGAGGGGCAACTGCGGCTCCTCGGGGCGCTCAGTTTCCCAGCTTCGGATGCTCGTCAGGCCGGTCTTGTAATCGATGATCACGTCCCGCTCGCCGTCCCCGTGGCCCGTGAGGCGGTCGATCCGGTCGATCTTGACCTTGAAGTGGATTCCGCCCACGCTGCCCTCGCGCTCGCCTTCGGGTTGAATCACTTCGAACGCTTCCCGCCGCCTTTCGAGTTCGAGCCAGGCGGTGAGGATCGCTTCCAGGCGTTGCCGCTCCAGTGCGGCGAAGCGTTCGGGCAGGGGCGCCCCGCGACGCTCTTCGACGCGGGCAACGGCCTGCGCCACGGACTGCTTAATCACTTCCGCGATATCGGCACGCGTGCACAACGCCTCGTGCGTGCGCACTTCGGTCCAGAACACTTCGAGGGCCGCGTGGACCAGGGTGCCGCGCTGCCGCGCATCCAAGCCCGGCACGGGAACCTCCAGGTCTTCCGCACCCAGGCGCAGTTCCACAAACGCGCGGAACGGGCAGGCGGCCTGATATTGAAATACTCTGGTGCCGCCGCGTGCCCACGCCTCCTCACTCAAAGGAGGTCCCACTTCGTCCACGATTTGTTCCACCGCGCGAGACAGGTGGATGGCGTCCGCGCAGGTGGCGACGTCCGAAACCGGCACGTCCGCCGCCGTCATTCGCGGAGTGGAGAGAATCAAAGGGCTGGGCGACAGTTCGCGGTCGCCCTCGTGCGTGGGGTAGCTGAGCACGATGTCCGGCGAACTCGCCAGCAATCTGTCCGTAACGAGCATCGCGAACGCCAGTTCCCGCTCCGGCGAACAGCGCGGCACGCCGGCTTCGCGTTGCAGCCGGATTGGGAGGAAGGGATCGGGGCTTGGCGGCCCGGGCCACGATTCGTCCGTCAAGCCCGTCACCCACAAGTGATCGAAATGGAGTCCGGTTGCCTCTAATGCTCCGAGCACTTGTACGGGAGCGTCGGGACTTTCCGGTTGGAAGCCGGCGCCCGCGGCGATTCTGGTTAACAGGGAGAGCGCGTCCGATGCGGACATGTCGCCGGCCAGGAAATCGGCACCCGCGAATGCGGAGAGCGCCTCTTTCCAGGCTTCGACGGTCTGGTATTCCACCGAGCTCAATGCCTCTCCAGGCCAGCCAGCAGCTTCGAGCATGGCGGAAAAGGTGGCGGCCCACTGCGCGGCCGTCTGCCTGTCTGGCGCGGATTCACGCACCCGATACCAGCCGCGAAGTCCGCGGACCAGCAGCGAGCAACACGGTTCGCGTCGAGCCTCGTCGATCACTTCCGTGATGGATAGCCGCGTCCGCCCGCTCTCCCGCAGGCGCGCGTCCAGTAAGCCCCGGACGGTTCGTTCGGTCTCCGCTCCGGCCAGATAGCGGTCGCGCACGAGGGCACTGATTTCGTCCCACTCGGTGCGATCCGTCGAGACACCCAGGATGCCGAGCGCACTGCGCACGATTGCGTAGCTCGCCAGAGGCAAGCCTGCAGAGAAGTTCACGAGGCGAGATGCCGGCTCCGCCCCCGGCATCTGCGACGCAGGTTCGAGGATCGCGCGAAACACACGTTCCACCGCGGCGCGGCGCGCGGCCAGATCCGGTACGATCACGCCAATGCTCGTGTCCGGGTTCGCCTCCAGTAACGTTCGCGCCCACCGCGCCGCGACTTCGAGTTCCTGGTCCGCATCGGCGAATGGCGCCCGCACCGCGTGCGCTGTTTGCAGCGGTGCATTCAGTCCTGCCGTTTGCACCTCGCAACCGGCGAGGCCGCAAGCGTTGATGAAATCGGCCTGCTGCGGCGTAAATTCGTCAAAGCCTGCCAGCAGTACGCCGGCAGGTAAGTGCAGGCCGGCCAGTGCCGCTCCCAGGCGATCCGGCATGCTCGCTGCGTCGAGCCATCCCCCTTTTCTGCACGCCTCTTCGAACTGCCGCGCCCACAGCGTGAACGTCCGCGCGTCCTCATTGCCTTCGGCTTCGATGCGAGCCAGATCCAAACGCCATTGGACCGCCAATGCCCACGATTTATTGACTGCCGCAGCCGTGGCGCCAGCCTGAAGCAGGTCACTCGCCTGAGGAGACCGGCGAATGATGCCGTCCCACAGCGCCCATTCCTGCCAGGTGTCGAGCCGAACGGGGGGCTCCGGCGTGGAGAACTGCAATTCCTCCCAGAGCGAATCCAACCACGCCGTCCACGGCAGGACAGTCGGCGTCTCCCAAGCAGCAGCGCCCCGCGCCGTCATCAGTTCGCCATATTGGTGGCTTAGGGTGCGGGCCAGGCGCCGACTGGCGGTTATGACTGGAATGCGCGCACGAATGGCGGTCAGGATCCGTTCATCCATAAGAGACCTTCTTATCGGTTGTGCAACCAATTTACGCCGGCCAGTGGCTCACAGCATGAGCCTGCTAGTCGATTTCTGAGGAATAGGCGGAAAGAGCCTTTTTGAGGGCGGCTGACACGCTCTCGCGGAGTTCTGGAGGACCAAGGACTTCCACCTCCGGTCCGAACCGCATGATATCCATCACCAATTCCCGCTCAGCCGAGTATGGGACTTTCAGAGTGTACGAGCCATTGGCGCCGAACGACCCTTCCTGAAGCCGGTGCCACTTCTCCCGTGATACCCATCGGGCCATCTCCGGGGTGAAGCGCAACACGGCGGTGCGCACCTGCTCACCTGAAAATATTCCGTAACCTGCGCCCAGTTCGCGGTCGAGCTGCTCTTCCGGAACCTGAAGCGCCGCTTCTTCCACTCCAACAGCGTCCAGAATAGCGTCCAGCGCAAAGCTCCGCAAACCGTTCTTGGTGTGACACCAGGCATCCAGGTACCAGTTGTCGCGATAATGCACGAGCCGCTGCGGCGAGACCACACGGTCCGTTTCCTGATCGCGCGCCCGGCTGTAGTACCGGATCCGAACCCTGCCGCGGCCCAACAACGCGCGGCAGACAATCTGAAAGTGACGTGAGGAAACCGGGCGTGACGCGACTTGCAGGATTCGGATGCGGCGTTCCAGGTTGGAATCGCGGTCGTTGGCTGGCCCCATCAGCTTGTGGAGGAGCTTGCGAAGCGGTTGCAGGTGTTCATCCAGGAAGGATGGTTGAATCCGGGCAACAAGTTGATTCAGGACCAGCAATGCGTGAATCTCGGCTTCGCTCAGGTAGAGTGCAGGCAGGGAGAACGGCCCGTCGAGCCGGTAGCCGCGTAGTTCGCGATCCCAGATAATTGGCGCCCGGAGGCGGTCCTTCATGTAAGTTAAATCGCGGATGATCGTTGCTCGCGATGCCGAGGTGTTCTCCATGAAGACCTCAAGGGCCGTTGCACTTCGGCTCTTCAGTAGCCGGTCGATCTCGTACATCCGCTCCATTTGGCTCATCGGACGACCCGCCACAAGGATTCATCGACTCGTAGCATTAACTCCTGACCTCGTCGCTGTGCCCTGTCGCTCCTTACCGCCACATCGGCTTCAGTCCAACTATTTCTTGACACTCCGGAACTCCTGCAGTGTTGTCCCTATTTCCGCGATTGCTTTTGTCCCGTGTACGAGGGCCATAATTTCAGCGCATTTATCGCGGTCATTCAAGTCGGACTCCTCAATTGCTTCAAGACACGCAAGCTCATCTTTGGCAATTTGTTCGGCACGACGATCGTCGGCTCGCAGCACGATCCGGTCATCGATGACATTCATTGCATCGAGCAACTCTTGCGGTTCGACCTTCAATCCTCGAAAGAAGAAGCCGTAGTCTTTGATCGCTTTCCGCGGGTATTCCGCTACCGATACAAGGAGCCGCCTGGCTACCGCCCAGTTCGCTGTAGAATTGTGCCCACGAGGTGCCCGAAAATTCGTACCGACCTCGCTCAGCTCGGGAACGAACTTTCCCGTCAGAGCTTTTTCAAACCTGCTCTCCAACGCTTCGAGGATTTTCCCTATGTACTCTTCAGGAATCTGCTCGCCAGGATTGAATTCGTGATAATGCTGCTGTGCGGCTTTGGCCACGACATCCCGCTTGCCTGTAACGAATGCCTTCGTGTCTCCACCAAGGACAGCCCGAAGCGTCTCGGATCCTGTTTCCTCCGCCCTCTTTAGCTCGATCTCATAGAGCTCTTTCGCGGCGAGGGGCATCCACCGATTGCCGTCCGCTAGGGCAAAGGTGAACTTCGGCAACAGCTCAGAAGGCGCTTTCCGATGCTTTTCGATCTCCTTGTTAGTTTTCTCATCGAGGATAGAGATGTTGTACTCCACCTTCCTCGATATCACTCCTCTTTGCCTAATTCGGTCAATCCCAAAAAACCGAGCACTGATCGACACCTCAAGGGGTGGAATGCGCGAGGCGTTGTCGAGCGTTACGTGGCAACCCTTCTGAAAGAGCTGCGAAATGACGGGCACAAGGAGATCTGGTTTCGGAAGCCCCGTTTCCTGTCGGACCTGGTCGGCAATCTCTTCGGGTGTTTCTTTGGTGGACTGCTCCCCTTCGCCGTCGGAGTTTGAGTGGCCCTCGGTGGCCGCGCTTTCGCCCTCACCACTGTTCACACAGGCTGTAATCTTGCACTTTTCGAGGTAAGCCTCCCAGGCCAGCCGACCCTCGATTGTCCCCTCCGCCGGCACGAGCGCGGGAATCTGGGAGGTGCGCTCGTCTAGCGGTTTCGCCTGGGATTCCACTCGCGAGTACCAAGTGACGAATTCCTCATCCATGCCGGCGTCTGGTGTGAGGAGGAGATGGCCACGATGTGGCTCGTGATGATCCTGGCCCAAGTTGCCGGCGGCGGCGATCCAAAGGAGCGGTGTAGAATCTTTCCCATAGTCAAAACGCGCCCACGTCAGTTCTTCGCCCCAACTTGAAAGAGGACGGACATAAAACTTCAGCTTGCCGGGGTGGCTCTCTGCGAGCCGCACCAAGGCACAGAGATCGTCACTGCGTGTCGGGCACGTAGCGTGGAGGAGCACCACCATTCGGATCGAGACGTCCCTCCCGTACTCAGCCCAATGGCGAATAGTGCTCACCCCTTGGGCGTCAAGCCTGGAAACGACCGCCAGGACATGTCGCGTGTTTGACGCAAACATCAGTGCCGGGTGCATGTCTTCCGGCCAAGGCAGCGGCGAATGGAGGATGCTTATTTTCGGGTGGGCGCCAAGCTCTGACTGAGTCTCATTCACCGTGGTACCTCAATTCGCGGTCCGCAGATTGCTACCTTTACCGGTGCACGGACTTGCTCTCTTGCTACCGCGAAGGTCCATCTTAACGCCCCGCACGCGCATCGCGTGCATTGTCGAGGCAGCTACCCGAATCATTGGCCGCACGTTGGCCCCAACACCAAAGAGGAAATGGAATATGAGCAACTCTATACCAGGAAGAATGCGACTTCTCGCCTTGGTTGCCGCCGTCGCCGCTACGGTCCAGTCTGCCGCACACGGACAGTCCGCGGCAATCAATGGCGAAATCATAGGAACCGTCACGGACCCGTCGGGGGCGGCCATAGCAGGAGCTGTCATCCAGGTTTCCAATGCGGCGACAGGCTTCAAACGAGAAACCAAGGTTACCGAGACGGGACTATATCGCTTCACCTTGCTGCCGTTGGGCACCTACGACGTCCTGGGTCAGGCGGTGGGATTCGCGGATGCCCGCCGTGTCGGCGTGACGGTGAATGCGGGCGCTACGGTCACGGTCAACATTTCCCTACAGATCGCCGGCGCGAGCACCGCAATCGATGTCTCCGGGACAACCGCCATCGCCGACCCCAGCCGAACGGACCTGGGCAGTACCCTCGACTCAAACGCAACTCAGAACCTGCCGCTTGTTTCCCGCAATCCCTACAATTTCATTCTTTTTCAGCCCAATGTCAGCGGTAGGGCGAATACTGAATTCGGTGTGCCACGAAGGGTGAATGCAAATGGTTTTAACGGCCGGATCAATTACCAGGTGGACGGCAGCAACAATACTGAGAGCGACCGCGCCGGCATCAGGCTCATCCCGATCTCAAACAGCTACGTGCAGGAAGTGCAGCAGGTGAGTAACGGCTTCGCTCCTGAGTTTGGTAATACGGTGGGCACGGTATTCAACACCATCACAAAATCGGGCAGCAACGACTTTCACGGGGACGCGTCCTACATCTTTCGGCGCACACCATTCAGCGCGCGCCCCAAACTCCTTACCAGCGACGCTCCAACCCCGGACGTGAATGTGGATTCATATGTGGCCGACGGCGCCGGACGGATCGTCCGAAACAAACTCTTTTTCTTCGGCTCCTTCGAGCACGTAAACCGCGATTTGCCCGCGCCGGTGACCGTGCCCGCACCGGTGATCGCCCAACTCGGACTCCCAGCCAGCTATGCGAACGCCATTCCGTTCAGGCAGAGCGTGTACTTCTATATGGCGCGGGCTGACTGGATGATCAATCCATCGAATCGGCTCCTTCTCCGCTACAATCATCACTCCAACGATTCGCCCTTCAACTACAGCAGCGGACCAGGTGGCCAAAACCTGGTGTCACGCACGTACAACTTCGTCGATCGCTCGCACGTCGGCGCGGCGCAATTGATCTCGAACTTCTCCAGCCGCGCGGTGAACGAATTACGATTCCAGTTCGCCACACGCAGTCAATCAAACATCAGCTTTAGCGCGACAGGCATCGGCCCCGCGATCACGGTTTTAGGTGTGGCAAACTTTGGCGGGCCAATCGACGTGGGCTTCGCGTACACAGAAACCGCGCCGGAGATTACAGACAGTTTTAGCTTCGTTGCGAGTGCCCATGAGTTCAAGATCGGATTCAACACGCGGTGGATCCGTGATGAACAGGTAGCGGCCACGGGCGCTCTATACGTTTTCCCGACCATCGCGGCATACCAGGCGGCCGTCACTGGCGTCGATCCGAAAGGCTACGTCAGCTTCACACAATCACTCGGAAACCCTGCGATCAAGTACGATTCGCTGTTTGCAAGTCTTTTCGCGCAGGACACGTGGAAGCCACGACGTAATCTCACCGTGACCTACGGGCTCCGATATGACGTCTACCGGCCACCGCAGGCAAATCGGGAAGCTCCTTTCGCCTATTCGCAGGACTTCCGAACGGACAACAACAATTTTGCGCCACGAATCGGCATTGCTTGGGGTCTCGGACCCGAGCAGAAGACAGTGGTTCGCGGCTCCACGGGCATCTTCTATGATCCGCTTCAAAGCGACCAGTACCGGCTTGCGCTCTTAGAGACCGGTTTGCCCGCGTTCTTCAGAATCTCCACGCTGCCGTGGCAGCCGTTTGCGCCGACCTTCCCGAACGTGGTCACTGCTCTGCCGACGGGCGTCAACCTGCCAGTTCAGAACCTCATGACTGTGTCGCCGGATTTCGCGACACTATACTCCTTCAACGCCAACGCCTCGATCAGCCGTGAACTGGGGAGCGGGTTCGTGTTGAGCGGTTCCTACCTATACACCAAGGGCACCCACCTTCCCGTATATCGAAATATCAACCTGGTGCCTTCCGGTGCATACCTGGCAGACGGACGGCCCATCTTCAGCACGTCCGCGCGAGTCTATCAGGGATTCAACAACATCCTGTCGGCCGAATCCGTCGGCAACTCGAACTACAACGCGCTGAACATGACCCTTCGGAAGCGCTGCGGCAAAGCCTGCCAACTGTATGCGACGTACACCTGGTCGCACGCAATAGACGATGCGCCAGAGCAGAACAACATCGACAGTTCAACTTTCCTTTCGGATCCGACAAACCGGCGCCGCGACCGCGCCAATTCGCTTACCGACAAGCGCCATGGATTTAGCATGACTGGCGTGTTCCTGCCGGAAGTTCACATCTCGCACGGTCTCGCGAATCGCATCCTTAACGGCAACCAGCTCTCGCTGACAATACAGGCGGCCAGCGGTGATCTGGTCAACATCGGCCGCAACCGCCAACTAAACCTGGACTCTTCAGAACCAGCTGCGTTCCAGCGCCCACTATTCGTTGGCCGGAACACACTCCGGGCGCCGGCGGTTTTCGAATTGAACGCCCGCTATTCACGATTCTTTCCGATCGCTGAGCGGTATGTCCTAGAATTTCTCGCTGAGACAACAAACGTCACGAACACCCTCAACGTTGTGGCAGTGAACGCCACTGCACTGATTGATCCGGTCGGAAACACGCTCGTTCCGGCCACAGGAACCGCCCTGGGCGCTCGGGACCAGCGCCTGGTGCAACTGGGGCTTCATCTTTCGTTCTGATTCGGTTATCGCAGCGCAACGGCAAGCACCGTTGAGGCAGCCACGCTCGGAACCAAGGCAAAGCCGTTTGCTCGCAATTGTGAGGAAAGAGCGCAATCGAATAGCCCCTCGATTAAGACGCGGTAGAGACCTGAAGCACCGCGTCCAGCCACTCCGGCATTCCTGCGGCGTCGGTACCTCGTATAGAATCGCCGTCTCTGCGTGTCCTCGCTAAGCGCGTACGACGCGTTGGGAAGAGCGTTGCTGCCGTTATGAGAAACGCGCCGGACGGTCTCCTCCGTCTTCAGCCCGCATAATTTCGCGAGGGGTGAACGCAATCTGTCCCTCCGGAGGCATAGCGGGATGGCAGCGAGTGATCAGCCGCAGGCGATTCGGATCACCGTCAACCCTCTCGGTACGAGCCGCGAAACGGCACTACACATTGAGCATGCGATGTCTCTCTGCAACCTCTGTCTCCAAGTATTGCGGGAGAAATCGCCGCAAACCCTAGGGGGAAACTCATCGCCCGTTGGGCACGCCCGAAGCCTTGAACAATCACTTGACTCGCCTCAGATTGATCGCCCATGCTCGGTAAACCCCGGCTTCTGCCGGCCACTTTACCGTTTGGCCCAGATACGAGGCTCTCTGCAGGATCATCTCCAACCAAGAGAACAGCGCGCACGAACCTTCGCGCGAGATTGAATCATAAATATGATATGATTCCGCCTATAAATGTTGCGAGGATCCTTTGTCGTACTATGCGTGAGTTCCTGCGCTATCGCAGTCGCTCAGGAGTCCGCTCAATTCAATATCGGCGGCAAAGTCATCGATGAATCATCTCCGACTCCCCTCGTCGGTGCGCGCGTGATCTTGGAGTTATGGGCCAATGTTCCGCCCACGACGACATTCACTACGCAATCGGGCCTTTTCTCATTCAGCGGAGTCGGACGCAAGAATGCCTTAGCCGGGCGCCTTATCATCACTCGTCGCAACTACGATAGAGCCGAAGTTGCAGTTGACGCGTCGGCAAACAAGCCTTTCGAAATACGTCTTAAGCGCCAGCCCTCGCAACCTGCCACGCGCGAGCAGCGAGAGGGTGTAGTTCGATCACAGCCCCTACAAAGTTTTCCGACCGCGAACTGGAGCGGCTGGGTTCGAGTGTGTTCCGCTGATCTGACGCCCGATGAACGCATCGGTGTTACCACCTTCCAACTACTCGGGGATCGACGTTGCGCGTCTTGGGGCGAATGCCGAGAAGTGGTCCACACTGACCGTCAAGCATGTTGGGAATTTCGGGTTCAAGGACATAACGAGTGGCGATTTCCAAGTGGCGCCGCGACTCAGGGCGAACTCAAGTACGAAATCATCAGAACTATAGATCCCGAGGCCGCTCAGAGTACGATTACGCAGCTCTGGATTCAGTTTAGAGACTCAAATCGCGGCCAGTTTGCGATCGGGCTGGTTGAAAGGCTTCGGCAAGCAGGAATCAAGGTCGCGGGCATAGACCGGATCGACAAGCCGTATGAGGACGCCGTCAAGTATTTTCACGAAGAGGATAGAGAGAGGGCGGAACGAGTCCTCGCCGAAACGTCGGCATATAGGAGCAGCGCCGGCTTACCTCTCGCCCTTCGACTTCAGTTTATTCCGGATTTCGGAAACGATGTTCCTTTACATCATATTGAATTGTGGATTCATTGATGTTTATCACTCAAAAGGTCGGGGCTGCCACCGGGCGGCTGAGAAGCCATCGACGCTCATGGATCGCCATCCTAGCAGTTTCCACGCTCACCGCTGTCGCCGCATCTGCAGACTGTCCAGTGGTCCGAACATCGATTGGCGACCAGGAGATTGACCCTTTGCAAACGCACGACGTGTTTGTCTGGATCGAACGATACTCGCGCTCCACCAACCTTCCAAGCACGATCACGTTGATATTCAACAATAATAGGTACGTCTCTACAGACAAGCGGGAGTTAGTATTACATATTCCGGCTTCGGAGGCGCGGGCCGGAGCTCTCACGTCGGGCAAGCGGGAGGTTATTAAAGTCTCGTTCTCGAAAGATGCTAGAGGGCTGGCCTCATTAAAAGGAAACGTGGTGACGGCGCTGCCGCCAGAGTGCAACAATAGCTTCGAACAAGTCATCAATATCGGCGGCTTCACCGGCACGGCTAAACTGACCACAAATCTAGTTCAAGTGGATTCCACCAGCGGTTCTCGAATCCCGTTCACTGGCGGGGACGTAAAGACGTTTACCATATTTGCAAAAGATAACGCCGATCAGCCATTCAAGCTTGGCGCCACGATAACGTTTATCGTTACGGCGCCGCCAGGCGCGTTACTTTCGACAGGTGACGGAAAATGGGTCTCGCAGCTTCCAGTTACCGGGGACGGACGCAGATTGGCTGATCTTCAGCTTAAGCTGCCGGAACGTAGCGCCGAAAAGAACGCTAAGCTCACGATAAACGGCACGCTTAGCGGCAACAATACCCAGACCTCCGCCAACAGCCACCCGGGCAGCATTCTGGACGCAGATATCCTTTTCGATTATGAATATATCTGGTGGATTCGTTTGCTGGCCATCATTGGAGGAGCGATCTGCTACTCGCTCGTTGACGCAGCGGACCTGAAGCTTCACGGAAAGTTCGAATGGGCGAGCTTCGGGTTCAAGATGTTCCTACTGGTTCTCGTGGGCTTGCTCGCCTTTTTGGTTGAGGATACAAAAATCCTCGGTTTTGCCGTTGATAAGACCACCATAAAGGGAAACATACTGTTTGGATTTCTCGTGGGTTGCCTTGGATTGGACGGCATCATTAATCGAGTTCGCGAATTCATCAATGCTGGCAAGCCGTCAGCATCCGGGGCGTCCGGTTCCGCGAATTGAACTAGATCATCTATTATGGCGCCATAGAAGACTAGCTCCTTGTCCGAGGTTGAAGGCAACGTCCAGCTTATGGGAGTGACGGCGACGAGGAATCAGCAACTTGGCATGCGGCCGTACGAAGGAACCGAAGAGAGCATTCGAACATCGAGTTTTCTGAGCGCTATAGGTCCATTACTTACCAGGCCTGATTCCAACAATTCAGCGATTCAATCATTGTATGGCG
>Ga0335085_10008746_pt1 | contig 15403 bp, 9 predicted proteins | sample Lox_Sample_45_FD_206712 | JGI IMG/M metagenome (GOLD analysis project Ga0335085, IMG submission 206712) | Soil microbial communities from Loxahatchee National Wildlife Refuge, Florida, United States - Lox_Sample_4.5 | ecosystem: Environmental > Terrestrial > Soil > Wetlands | place: USA: Florida... | reverse complement strand
TCCGCCCGGACGGCCTCAACCGCCAGGTCGTCGCGGAGATGTTCGCGCGCGCCGGCGCGATGCTCACCGGGCGGCGCACCTACGAGATCGCTCACGGCTGGAACGGCACGCACCCGGTCAACGCCATCCCCGTGGTGGTGCTGACCCACGTGCCCCCGGCGCACCCGCCGCAGGGCCGCTCGCGGCTCGTGTTCGTGAGCGAGGGCATCGAGTCCGCGGTGGCCAGGGCGCGCGAGCTCGCCGGCGACAGGGACGTCGGCATCGGCGGGGCGAGCGTTGCGCAGCAGGCGCTGCGCGCGGGCCTGGTGGACGAGCTGTACCTGCACGTGGCGCCGATACTGCTCGGCGAGGGCGTGCGCCTCTTCGAGCGGCTCGGCTCCCGGGAGATCCACCTGCGCCGCCTCAGCACGCTCGAGGCGCCGCACGCCACCCACGTGCGCTACCAGGTGCTGCGCGAGGAGCGCGCGCCGCCGCGCTAGCGCTGCGTGCTCTCCCAGCGGGGTGCGACGTAGTACGGCGCCGTGGCGGGCGCGAGCGGTGGGCGTCCGCGAATGTGATCGGCGGCCTTCTCGGCCAGCATGATGGTCGGCGCGTTCAGATTCCCGGTGGTGATCGAGGGCATGATGGAGGAATCCACCACGCGCAGCCCCTGCATGCCGATCACCCGTGCCTGCGCGTCGACCACCGCGAGCGGATCGCCGCTGCGCCCCATGCGGCAGGTGCACGAGGGGTGGTAGGCGCTCTCCACCTTGGCGCGGATGAAAGCGTCGATCTCGGCATCGCTCTGGACCGCCGCCCCCGGCTGGATCTCGCGCCCGCGGTAGCGGTCGAAGGCGCGCTGCGCGAAGATCTCGCGCGTCAGCCGTACGCAGGCGCGCATCTCGACCAGGTCCTCGGGCTGCGACAGGTAGTTGAAGAAGATGCGCGGCTTGTCGTGCGCCTCGGCCGAGGCGAGACGCACCCAGCCCTTGCTCTGCGAGCGCATCGGTCCGATGTGCGCCTGGAAACCGTGCTCGCGCGCGAGCGATGAGCCGTCGTAGCTCACCGCCATGGGCAGAAAGTGGTATTGCAGATCGGGGTAGCGCACCCCGGCGCGGCTGCGGATGAAGCCGCCGGTCTCGAAGTGGTTGGAGGCGCCGAGCCCGTCGTGCCGCACGAGCCAGCGCAGCCCGATCAGCGCCTTGCTGAAGGGGTTCATCTGCGAGTAGAGCGTGACCGGCTCGCGCGAGGCCACCTGGAAGTAGAACTCGAGGTGATCCTGGAGGTTCTCGCCCACGCCGGCGAGCTCCTGCACCACCGGGATGCCGTGCTGTGCGAGCTCCGCGCCCGGACCGACCCCGGAGAGCTTCAGCAGCTGCGGCGAGTTGATCGGGCCGGCGCACACGATCACCTCGCGCCGCACCAGCACCTCGTGGCGCGCGTTCCCGCGGCGGTAGCTCACGCCCACCGCGCGCCGCCCCTCGAAGAGGATGCGTGTCGCGAGCGCGTGGGTCGCGACGCGCAGATTCGTCCGTGCGAGCGCCCCGCGCAGATAGGCATTCGCGGCGCTGCAGCGCCGCCCGTCGGGTGCGACCGTCATGTCGAAGTAACCGAAGCCCTCCTGCTGGAAGCCGTTGACGTCGGGTGTGAAGGGGTAGCCGGCCTGGCGGCCGGCCTCGAGCCAGGCGGCGTGCAGCGGGTTGGTGAGCAGCCCGCGGCGCGTGGCGAGCGGGCCGTCGGCACCGCGGTACTCATCGCCCCCGCCGGCGCGGCTCTCGGCGCGGCGGAAGTACGGCAGCACGTCGCGGTAACCCCAGCCCGCGGCACCCTCGGACTCCCAACGCTCGTAGTCGAGCGGGTTGCCGCGCACGTACACCATGCCGTTGATGGAGGAGGAGCCGCCGAGCACCTTGCCGCGCGGCGTGTGCAGGCTGCGGCCGCCGAGCCCGGGCTCGCTCTCGCTGCGGTAGCCCCAGTCGTACTTCGGCATGTTCATCGGGATCGAGAGCGCGCTCGGCATCTGGATCCAGACCGAGCGGTCGGAGCCGCCGTATTCCAGCAGCAGCACCTGGTCGCGCCCGTCCTCGGTGAGGCGGTCGGCGAGCACGCAGCCCGCGGAGCCCGCGCCGACGATCAGGTAGTCGACGGTTTCCCGGGTCATGGCGGCCGTCAGTACGGCGACTCGACGTCGCCCAGTGCGACGTAGACGCTCTTGAGCTGCGTGTAGTGCTCGAGCGCGGCGCGGCCGTTCTCGCGCCCGAGCCCCGACATCTTCACGCCCCCGAAGGGCAGCTCGATCGGTGTGATGTTGTAATGGTTGATCCAGCAGGTCCCGGCCTGCAGCTGCGCGATCACGCGGTGCGCCCGGGCGAGGTCGTTGGTGAATACTCCGGCCGCGAGCCCGAACTCGGTGGCGTTGGCGCGTGCGATCACCTCGTCCTCGTCCGCGAACTCGAGCACCGACATCACCGGGCCGAAGATCTCGCGGCGCACGATGTCCATGTCGTCGTGGCAGTGATCGAACACCGTGGGGGCGACGAAGCAGCCGCGGCCGAGCTCGCCCTCGGTGACGCGGTGGCCGCCGGTGATGAGGCGCGCGCCCTGCGCGCGGCCACGCGCGATGAAACCGAGCACCTTCTCCATGTGCCCGGCGGAGATCAGCGCGCCGACCTGGGTGCGCGGATCGAGCGGATCGCCGACGCGCATGGCGGCGGCGCGTGCCCGCAGCCGCTCGATGAAGGCGGCGCGGATGCTGCGGTGGACGAACACGCGCGTACCGTTCGAGCACACCTCGCCCGCGGAGTAGAAGTTGCCGAGCAGCGCGCCGGCGACCGCGTTATCGAGCTTCGCATCCTCGAACACGATGAGCGGCGACTTGCCGCCGAGCTCGAGCGTCACCTGCTTGAGCGTCGCGGCGGCATCCGCCATCACCGCCTTGCCGGTACCCACCTCGCCGGTGAGGGAGATCTTGCGGATGCCGCGGTGGCGGGTGAGGAGCCGGCCGGTCTCGGCGCGCCCCTGCACCACCTGGAACAGCCCGTCCGGGAGCCCCGCCTCGGCGAACACCCGCTCGAGCTCGAGCGCCGTCAACGGGGTGAGCTCGGCGGGCTTGAAGATCATGGCGTTGCCGCAGGCGAGCGCGGGCGCGCTCTTCCAGCAGGCGATCTGCAGCGGATAGTTCCAGGCGCCGATGCCGGCGACCACGCCGAGCGGCTCGCGCCGCGTGTAGCCGAAGGCCTTCGGACCGAGATCGATGTGCTCGCCGGCGATGCCGGCGGCGATGCCCGCGTAGTACTCGAGACAGTCGGCGCCCGAGAGCACATCCACCGCCACCGTCTCCTGGATCGGCTTGCCGGTGTTGCGCGTCTCGAGCTCGGCGAGCTCGGTGTTGCGGGCGCGCAGGAGCTGCGCCGCGCGCTGCAGCACCCGGCCACGCTCGGCCCCGGTGAGCGCCGCCCAGCGCTTCTGCGCGGCGCTCGCCTCCTCCACCGCCGCATCGATCTGGGCCGCGCCGTCGACGGCGAGCTCCTCGAGCACCGCCCCGGTCGCCGGATTCACGACCGTGATGGTGCCCGATGCCCGGTAGCTGCCGCTGTCGGCGGCGCCGGCCGCGGGCGTGGCGTGCGCGCTGCGCGGCGCGGGCGCCGCCGGGGCGCCGTGGGGCTGCGCCAGATCGCGTAAGCGCCCATCGACGAACGCCGTGAGCAGCGAGCGTGCCGCGCCGCTGTCGGCTTCCTGCCATTGCGACAGTGCGGCGCGCAGCCACACTCCATCGATCATGGCGGCGATCATCGCGGCGAGGCTGCGGGCCTCCGCGCCCGGAATCATGCTGCGCAGGTCGTTGCGCAGATTCGAGAGCATGCGGCGCTGGTAGGCGGCCTGCACGCGCTTGAGTCCCTCGACGTGCAGCACCTGGCCCCAGAACGCGAGCCACGCGGTGCCGGTACGCCGATCGAATTCCTCGGGCGCGAGGTTGACGTCGATCACCGCCTGAACCCGCTCGCGGGGGGTGCCCGCGAGCGCCAGCTTGGCGCGCACGCGCGTGGCGATGCCACGCGAGAGCGTGCGGAAGGCCGCTTCCAGCAGGCCGTCCTTGTCGCCGAAATAATGGGCAACGAGGCCGGGAGAGACGTCGGCGCGGCGCGCGATCTGCGCGAGCGTCGTGCCGACGTAGCCGACGTCGGCGAGACTGTCGATGGTGACCTCGATGAGCTGCGCACGGCGGGTGTCTTCCAGCTCATCGCGCGGGACCGGGATGGACATTGACTGCCTGTTCAATGTAGGACTCTTGACACCCGATCCATTAAACGGCTATTCAAGCGGCAGAATCATGAAGTCGGCAGCCGCGCGGGTCAAGTGCGCGGCACGAGCCGCCGCTGACAACCAGAGGACACGGGCGTGGTCGAGAACAAGCCTTCGGGACCCAGCGACAGCGGCATGGAGCACTTCGGCTACAAGGAGTCTCTCGCCCGCAGCATCGGCTCCTTTGGCAGCTTCGCCGCCGGCGTCAGCTACATCTCGATCCTGACCGGCACCTTCCAGCTCTTCTACTTCGGCTTCGGTACCGCCGGGCCTGCGTACCTGTGGTCCTGGCCGATGGTGCTCGTCGGCCAGCTGGCGGTGGCGCTGTGCTTCATGGAGCTCGCCGCCAAGTACCCGATCGCCGGCTCCGTCTACAACTGGTCGAAGATCCTCGGCAGCCGCCTGGTGGGCTGGTCGTCGGGCTGGCTGATGCTCACCGCCTCGATCGTCACGCTGTCGGCGGTGGTGCTGGCGCTGCAGCTCAACCTGCCGCGCCTGTGGAGCGGCTTCCAGATCGTGGGCAACGGCACCGGCCCCTACGACTCCGCCACCAACGCGGTGATCCTCGGCACGGTGCTCATCGTCTTCACCACGGTGGTGAACGCGCTCGGCGTGCGGCTGATGGCGACCATCAACAGTGCCGGGGTCTTCATCGAGCTGATCGCCGCCTGCCTGATCGCGCTGTTCCTTGCCTTCAACATCCGCCGCGGCCCCGAGGTGTTCTTCGCCACTGCCGGCTACGCGGGCGGGACGGGCTGGAACTGGCTCAGCGCCTTCCTGGTCGCCTCGCTCGCCTCCGGCTACGTCATGTACGGCTTCGACACCGCGAGCTCGCTCGGGGAAGAGACGCACGAGCCGCGGCGTACGGCGCCGCGCGCCATCCTGCGCGCCATCCTCGCCTCGTTCGTCATCGGCGGGGCGATCCTGGTGTTCGCGATCATGGCGGCGCCGGACTTGCACGACCCCAGGATCGGCAGCGGCGACGGCGGGCTGCAATACATCGTCGAGCAGGTGATGTGGGGTCCGCTGGGACGCATCTTCCTGGTGTGCATCGTGGTGGCGGTGACGGTGTGCTCGCTCGCCGTGCACACGGCCGCCATCCGCCTGACCTTCGCCATGGCGCGCGACAACGCCCTGCCCTTCGGCGAGAAGCTGGCCCAGGTGAATGCCGAGACGCGCACCCCCATCGTTCCCGCGGTCGTGATCGGGGTGATCGCCGAGCTCATCCTGGTCCTCAATATCGGCCAGCCCAAGATCTTCACGGTACTGACCTCGATTGCGGTGATCATGATCTACCTGGCCTACCTCATGGTCACGATGCCGATGTTGCGCAAGCGGCTCGCGGGGCAGTGGCCGCCCGCCGATCTCGCCTCCGGAGGCTACTTCACCATGGGCCGATGGGGCATGGCGGTGAACGTCGTCGCGGTGCTCTGGGGCTCAGGCATGGCGATCAACCTCGCCTGGCCGCGCGAAGCGGTCTACGGGACGCCCTGGTACAACACCTGGGGGGCTTTCGTGTACATCGCCGTGATCCTCGGCGTGGGACTCCTCTGGTACGCGCTCCGGGGCTCGCGCCACATCGGTATCCTGGCCTCGCATACCCTGAAGTCCTGAGGAGCGGTGTCGCGCGGATTCAAGCGGCCCGGCGCGCGGGTGCTCGTACTGCGCCCGCCCGCGGCGCATGATCGCGCACCTCCGGCACGGACCGAAGCGGAACCGACCATGACCCCCTTCTCGGCGCTGTCGCTCCTCAAGCAGGGTCTCGGCGGCCAGCGTGGCTGGAAGCCGCAGTGGCGCAATCCCGAGCCCAGGAGCGCCTATGACGCGGTGATCGTCGGCGGCGGCGGCCACGGTCTCGGCACCGCCTACTACCTCGCGAAGGAGCACGGGCTCACCAACATCGCGGTGCTGGAAAAAGGCTGGATCGGCGGCGGCAACACCGGCCGCAACACCACCATCATCCGCTCCAACTATCTCTTCGCCGAAAGCGCCGCGCTCTACGACCACGCGCTCAAGCTCTGGGAAGGGCTCTCGCAGGAGCTCAACTACAACACGATGTTCTCGGCGCGCGGCGTCATGATGCTGGCGCACACGGTGCACGATGCGCAGGTGGCGCAACGCCACGTGCACGCCAACCGCGCCGCCGGCGTCGACAACGAGTGGCTCACCCCGGCCGAGGCCCGGGCTTTCTGCCCGCCGCTGAACATTGGCGACATCCGCTACCCGGTACTCGGCGCAGCGCTGCAGCGCCGCGGCGGCACCGCGCGCCATGACGCGATCGCCTGGGGCTACGCGCGCGGCGCCGACGCGCTCGGTGTCGACATCCTCGAGAACTGCGAGGTCACTGGCATCCGCCTGGACGCCCACGGCGCCGTCGAGGCCGTCGACACCACGCGCGGCCGCATCCGCACGCCGCGCGTCGGCGTGGCCGCCGCCGGGCACTCGAGCGTCATCATGGCGATGGCGGGCGTCGCGCTGCCTCTGGAGAGCTATCCGCTGCAGGCGCTGGTGTCGGAGCCGGTGAAACCGATCTTCCCGTGCGTGGTCATGTCGAACACCATCCACGCCTACATCAGCCAGTCGGACAAGGGGGAGCTCGTGATCGGCGCGGGGACCGATGCCTACACTTCCTATACCCAGCGCGGCGGCCTGCACATCCCGAGCCATGCCCTCGAAGCGATCTGCGAGCTCTTCCCGATGTTCCGGCGCCTGAAGATGCTGCGCAACTGGGGCGGCATCGTCGACGTTTCGCCCGACCGCTCGCCGATCATCGGCAAGACGCCGGTGCCCGGGCTGTACGTGAACTGCGGCTGGGGTACCGGCGGCTTCAAGGCGACGCCGGGCTCGGCGCACGTCTTTGCCTGGACGATCGCCAAGGATGAGCCGCACCCGATCAACGCGCCGTTCACGCTCGAGCGCTTTCGCGACGGCGATCTGATCGATGAGGCCGCGGCGGCGGCCGTCGCGCACTGAAGGCAGGCCGATGCTCCTCATCGAGTGCCCCTACTGCGGCGAGCGTCCTGAGCCTGAATTCGTCTACGGCGGCCAGGCGCACATCGCGCGCCCCGCCAGGCCCGCGGCGACCAGCGCCGAGGAATGGACGCAGTTCCTGTATCTGCGCAGCAACCCGCGCGGCATCCACGCCGAGCGCTGGCGTCACACGCACGGTTGCGGGCGTTTCTTCAATGCGCTGCGCGACACGGCCACGGACCGCTTCCTCGCCACCTACCGGGTCGGCGAGCGGGCGCCGCAGCTGCCGGGCGGCCCCACATGAGCCGCACGCCGACCGGCGGGCGCATCGATCGCACCCGCGTACTCAACTTCCGCTTCGACGGCAAGAGCTACCGCGGCTACCCCGGCGATACGCTCGCCTCGGCGCTGCTCGCCAACGGCGTGCACCTCATGGGGCGCTCCTTCAAGTATCACCGCCCGCGCGGACCCCTGGCCGCGGGGGTGGAGGAGCCGAGCGCGCTCGTGACCGTGGCCCGCGATGCCGCGCGCAGCACCCCGAACCTGCGCGCGACGCAGGTCGAGCTCTACGAGGGACTCGAGGCTTACAGCCAGAACCGCTGGCCCTCGCTCGGCTTCGACCTCGGCGCGGTCAATGACCTCATCGCGCCCTTCATCCCCGCCGGCTTCTACTACAAGACCTTCATGTGGCCGGCGGGCGCCTGGAAAGCGCTCTACGAGCCGCGCATCCGCGCCGCCGCCGGTCTCGGGCGCGCGCCCGCGCAGCCCGATCCCGACCGCTACACCGGGCGTTTCGCCCACTGCGACGTGCTGGTCGTCGGTGCAGGTCCCGCCGGTCTCGCCGCGGCGCACGCGGCCGCCGCCGCGGGCGCGCGCGTCATCGTGTGCGATGAGCAGAGCGAGGCGGGCGGGAGTCTGCTCGCCGACGGCGCAGCTGCCGAGCCCGCGCTCGAGGGCCGGCCCGCCTCGGTGTGGTTGCGCGAGACGCTCGGCGCGCTCGCGCGCAATCCGCGCGTCACCTGTCTCACGCGCACCACGGCCTTCGGCTACTTCCCGCACAACCTCGTCGGACTCTCGCAGCGGCTCACCGAGCATCTCGCCTCCCCGGACCGCCAGGCGCCGCGCGAGCGGCAGTGGCAGGTGCGCGCGCGCGAGGTGGTGCTCGCGAGCGGCGCCATCGAGCGACCGCTCGTGTTTCCCGGCAACGACCGCCCGGGCATCCTGCTGGCCGGAGCCGCGCGCACCTGGCTCAATCGCTACGGGGTCATACCCGGCACGCGCGCCGTGCTGGTGACGGCGTGCGATGAGGCTTACGCCGCGGCATTCGAGCTCGCGCGCGCCGGCGTCGTGATCGCAGCGATCGCCGACGTGCGCGCCGCGGGTCCGGCGGCCGCGCCGGCCCGTGACGCCGCCGCGGCCGGCATCGGCGTACTGACCGGCGTCACGGTGCTCGGCACCGGCGGCCGCCGCCGCGTCAACAGCGTGACGCTCGCGCGCCTCGCGGACGGCCGCGCCGTCGACACCGAGACGCAGCCCTGCGACCTCGTCCTCATGTCGGGCGGCTACACGCCGAGCGTGCATCTGCACTCGCAGTCGCGCGGCAAGCTCGTCTGGGACGAGACGCTCGCCGCGTTTCTGCCGGGAGAGCCGGCCGAGCATACGCGCAGCGCCGGCGCAGCCCGCGGCGTGTTCGCCCTCGAGGCCGCCTGCGCCGACGGCGCCGCCGCCGGGGCCGCCGCGGCCCGCGATGCGCTCGCTCCCGGCCGCACCGGCGTCCATCGCGGCGCGCCGCCGCTGCGCGCGCCCGCCCCGCTCCCGCCGGCAGCAGCGGGGTCCGGTGGCTTCGCCGGTGCGCTGCCGCAACCCGCGCGGCCGCGATCCAAAGCCTTCGTCGACTGGCAGAACGACGTGACCGCCAAGGACCTGGCGCTCGCGCTGCGCGAGGGCTTCCGCTCGATCGAGCACGTCAAGCGCTACACCACCACCGGTATGGCGACCGACCAGGGCAAGACCTCCAATGTCAACGCGCTCGGCATCGTCGCGCAGCGCCTCGAGCGCAGTCTCCCCGAAGTCGGCCTCACCACCTTCCGCATGCCGTACACGCCGGTCACCTTCGGCAGCTTCGCCGGACTTGCGCGCGGGGAGCTCTTCGATCCCATCCGCCGCACGCCGATGCACGGCTGGGCGGCCGGGCACGGCGCGGTGTTCGAGGACGTCGGTCTCTGGAAGCGTGCGCGCTATTACCCGCAGGGGAATGAGGACATGCACGCCGCGGTGGCCCGTGAGTGCCGCGCGGTGCGCGAGCGCTGCGGCCTGTTCGACGCCTCGACGCTCGGCAAGATCGAGGTGGTGGGCAAGGATGCGGTCACCTTCATGAACCGCCTGTACGTCAACGCCTGGGACAAGCTGAGCCCCGGCCGCTCGCGTTACGGGGTGCTGCTGCGCGACGACGGCTTCGTGTACGACGACGGCGTCGTGGCGCGCATGGCGCACGACCGCTTCCACGTCACCACGACCACCGGCGGCGCGCCGCGGGTGCTCGCATTGATGGAGGACTACCTGCAGACCGAGTGGTCGGATCTTTCCGTCTGGCTCACCTCCACCACGGAGCAATGGGCCGTAATCGCCGTGCAGGGGCCGCAGGCGCGCGCCGTACTCACGGGTCTGGTCGACGTCGATCTGTCCGCCGCGGCGCTGCCTCACATGGGCGTCGCCGCGGGCCGCATCTGCGGCGTGCCCATGCGGCTCTTTCGCGTCAGCTTCACGGGCGAGCTCGGCTTCGAGGTCAACGTGCCGGCGGACTTTGGCGCGGCGGTGTGGGAGGCGATCTGGGCGGCGGGCCAGCCGCACGGCATGACGCCCTACGGCACCGAGACCATGCACGTGCTGCGCGCCGAGAAGGGCTACATCATCGTCGGGCAGGACACCGACGGCACCGTAACGCCCGATGACGTGGGACTCTCCTGGGCCATCGGCAAGGCCAAGCCCGACTTCGTCGGACTGCGCTCGCTGCAGCGCCCTGCGATGAACGCGCCCGGACGGCGCCAGCTCGTGGGACTGCTCACCGCCGATCCCGGGCTCGTCCTCGAGGAAGGCGCCCAGGTCATGGCCGCCGCGGGCGCGCCGGTGCCGACCCGGCCGATCGGGCACGTCACCTCCGCCTACTTCAGCAGCGTGCTCGGCCGCTCCATCGCCCTCGCCCTGGTGGCCGGCGGCCGCGCGCGCCACGGCACGACGCTCTATGTGCCGATGCCGCGCGGCGAGGCGGCGGTACAGGTGACCGCGCCGGTGTTCTACGACCCGGAAGGCAAGCGCCTCCATGGCTGACCTCCTCACCGACCGCCGGCCCCCACTTCTCGCCACGACGCCGGGCGTGCGGCCGCTGCCGCCCGCGGCGCGCTGGATACTCCGGGGCGGCGCCGAGGCGCGCACCGCGGCCGCATCGGCGCTGCAGTCGCCCATCCCGGATGAGGCGTGCCGGGCGGCGACCGCAGAAGGGCGGGCAGCGCTGTGGCTCGGGCCCGATGAGTGGCTGCTGATCGCCCCCGCCGCCCAGGCGGATGCGGTGGGTGCGGCGCTGGCGGCGGCGCTCGCCGCTACGCCGCACTCGCTCGTCGACGTGAGCCATCGGCAGGTGGCGATCGAGCTCGCCACCCCGGAGGCGGCGCTGCTCATCGCCGTCGGCTGCCCGCTCGATCTGGACCCCGCCGCCTTCCCGGTCGGCATGTGCACGCGCACCATGCTGGCCAAGGCCGAGATCGTGCTTTGGCGCACCGGCCCGGAGGTGTTTCGCATCGAGGTGTGGCGCTCGTTCGCCCCTTATGTCAGCGCCTTCCTCGGCGAAGCCGCGCGCGGCATCGCCTGAAGTCCGGCGCGGACTCAAATCGGGCAAGGCACCGTCGCAATTGGAGTGCCCGTAAAGCGGCCGCTGGCTACACTGCGCCGCAGGCCGCCATCGGATCCGGAGAACTCAACCCGTGAAGACCCACGTTCGTGTCCTCGTCATCGGTGGCGGCGTGGTGGGCGTCAGTACGCTCTATCACCTGGCCAGGAAGGGCTGGACCGACATCGCCCTCATCGAGCGTTCCGAGCTCACCGCCGGCTCCACCTGGCATGCGGCGGGTCTGCTGCCGCTGTTCAACATGAGCTACACCGTGGGTCAGCTCCACAAGTACTCGGTCGACCTCTACAAGCGGCTGCCGGCCGAGACCGGGCAGGACGTGAGCTTCCACGTCACCGGGAATCTGCGGCTTGCGACTAATCGCGACCGCATGGACGAGTACCAGAAGTACTGTGGCACCGCCAACACCATCGGCGTGCCCTTCGAGGTGATCACGCCGGCGCGCGTCAAGGAGCTGTGGCCGCTCATCGAGCTCGGCGGCTCCCCCGAGACGCCGGCGATCATCGGCGCGCTCTATCACCCGCACGACGGCCACATCGCGCCCGCCGACCTCACCATGGCGCTGCGCAAGGGCGCGCGCGCCGCGGGCGCCGAGATCTACGAGCACACCGAAGCGACCGCCTTCGAGCGCACGCCCGCGGGCGAGTGGAAGGTGCGCACCACGCAGGGCGACATCGTCGCGCAGCACATCGTGCTCGCGACCGGCAACTATGCGCGCCAGGTCGGCAAGCTCCTCGGCCTGAACGTGCCGGCGATTCCGGTGGAACACCAGTACATCGTCTACGACGAGTCGCCGGAACTCATGGCCTACCGCAAGGCCGGCGGACGCGAGCTCGCGGTGCTGCGCGAGTCCGACAAGTCCTATTACCTGCGCGAAGAGCGCATGGGCTGGATCCTGGGTCCCTACGAGAAGGGCGCGCCGGCGCGCTTCGCCGACGGCGTCCCCGACTGGTTCGGCCGCAGTCTCTTCCCCGGCGACCTCGACCGCCTCGTGCCGCACGTCGAGGCGGCCACCCGGCGCGTGCCGGCACTCGAGAACTGCGGCATCAAGGACATCGTCAACGGTCCGATCTCCTATACCCCCGACGGCAGCCCCCTCATCGGCCCGGCCTGGGGCGTACCGAACGTATGGCTGAACGAGGGCCACAGCTTCGGCATCACCGCCGCGGGCGGCTCGGGCTGGCAGCTCGCCGAGTGGATCGTCGAGGGCGAGCCCGGCATCGACATGCTGGCGGTCGATCCGCGCCGCTTCGGCGCCTACACCTCCAAGCGCTACGTCGTGCAGAAGAACGAGGAAACCTACCGCAACGTCTTCACCATCCACTATCCGGACGAGGAGCGCGCCGACGGGCGCCCCGCCAAGACCAGCCCCGTGTACGACAAGCTCAACGCCCGCGGCGCCGTCTGGGGCCAGCGCTACGGCTGGGAGCGCGCCAACTGGTTCGCCCCGGCCGGCGTCGAGCGCAAGGACCGCTGGAGCTTCCGCCGCAGCAACTACTTCGAGCACGTCGGCAACGAGGCCCGGCTGATGCGCGAGCGCGTCGGCGTCATCGACCTCACGCCCTTCACCAAGCACGAAGTCACGGGACCCGGCGCTGAAGGCTGGCTCGATAGCCTGGTCGCCAACAAGGTGCCGAGCCGTATCGGCCGCATGGCGCTCTCGCACGCGCTGACGCGCCGCGGCGGCATCCGCTCGGAGTTCACCATCACCAGGATCGCCGCCGAGCACTTCTACGTGGTGAGCGCCGGCGCCGCGGAGCGCTACGACGGCGACTATCTCGAGAAAGCCCTGCCCGCGGACGGCTCCGTGGGGCTGCGCAACATCACCAACACCCGCGGCACCTTCGTGCTCGCGGGACCGAAGTCGCGCGAGGTGCTCGCGCAGCTCACCGACTCGCCGCTCGACAACGCCTCCTTCCCCTGGCTCACCGCGCAGGTGATCGAGGCGGGGCTGGCGGTCGATGTGTATGCGCTGCGCGTCAACTTCGTCGGCGCGCTCGGGTGGGAGCTGCACTTCCCGATCGAGTACGCGCAGGGGCTCTTCGATGCGCTGTTCGAGGCCGGCAAGCCGCACGGCATCGGCATGGTCGGCATGCGCGCCATGGAGTCGCTGCGCATGGAGAAGTCCTACCGCATGTGGGGCAGCGATCTCACCCCCGACTACACGCCCTTCGAGGCGAGCCTCGATCGCTTCGTGCGCATGAGTAAGGGACCCTTTATCGGCCGCGAAGCGCTCGAGAAACAGCTCGAGGCGGGCGTGCCGAACCGCTTCGTCACGCTCGAGGTGCACGGCGTCACCGACGCGGACCCGTTGGGCAACGAGCCGCTGTTCGATGCGGGCGGCCGCATGGTGGGCCGCGCAACCTCCGGCTACTACGGTCACTGCCTGCAGAAGAGCCTCGCGATCGGCTATGTGCGTACCGAGCATGCCGAGCCCGGCACGCGCCTCGGCATCCAGATCCTGGGTGAGCGCAAGCAGGCGACGGTGCTGCGCGAGTCGCCCTACGATCCCGAGAACCTCGACCTGCGCGCGTAGCGCACACGCGTGCGCTACTGCCCGGGCTGCGGCTCCCTGGGAAATGCCGCCGCCAGCCGCTCGAGCCGCTCCTTCAGCTCCGCGGCGCTGAGCGGCTCGGCGGTCGCGCCCGCGGCCTCCGGATCGGGCGACTGCAGCGTGTACACCAGGGCCCTCCCCCGCTCCACGATGTACGCGAAGTCCTTGTCGAGCTGCTCGTAGGTCACTTTGAAGCTCGCGGCGAAGGCCTCCGGCTCGGGAGTGCCTTGGCGCATGAGCTCGAGGTAGCGGGTGAACTCGGCGCGGTGCCAGCCCTCCACGAAGATCTCGTGCGCGAGACCCCAGGCCTCGGCGTCATAGACCCGGCGCGTGGCCGCATCGTCGAAAATGCTCGCGCGCTTCAGGGACAGGAATCTGCGCATCGGGATGCGCGAGCTGCCCTGCCCGAGCTGGCGGCCATAGCCGCGATCGACCATGCCCAGATGCGCGCGATTCCCCTCGTACTTCGTCGCGGCGAACACCAGCGGTACCCCGAGCAGATACCAGTCGGGTCCCGTGAAGCGACCGTCGCCCGCCAGCAGCGCGGCGGTGTAGCCGTAGTAGGCGCCCCAGTACTCGCTGTCGTGCGCCGTGACATTGCTCGTCAGGATCGTGGCCCCGGCGGCAGTCAGCCGGTACGAAGTGAAGCTCGCGTCGCCGAGGAGCTCGCGCACCTGCCCCTCCGGCAGCGCGTAAAGATGGACCGGAGCACGATCGGTCGCGGTGATACCGAGGATGCGGCTCAGCATGCCGTCCAGACGCACGCAATAGCGCGCGAGATTCACCGCATAGGTGCCGTTACCGGCGGCGGTCACCTCGATGTTGCGGTAGGTATATCCGTAGTAAGGAGCCTCCCCCGCGAGGGCTGCGAGGGGAATCAGCAGCAGGACCGCAGTCGCAAATGCTCGGCGCATGGCCACCCTCTCACCCAGACCGACGGCCCACCCGGGCCCAGTATCCGGGGGCGGCGCCCCGCCACGCCAGCGCCCGAGCAGCTGTCGCAATCAGGCAAGAAAGGAGTAAAATCCGGCATGTGGCCCTACCCCGCAGCAAGTTCGCGTTCCTGACGCTGCCGCGCTACTCGATGATCGCGCTGTCGAACGCGGTCGAGCCGCTGCGCATGGCGAACAGCCTCACCGGTCAGCCGGTCTACGACTGGTCCATCGTCAGCCTCGACGGCACCGCGACGCCCGCGAGCAACGGACTGCAGCTCTCGCCGACCTTTCCGCTCGAGCAGGCGACCGGCATCGACATCCTGTTCGTCTGCGGCGGCGTCGACGTGCAGAAAGCGGTCTCGCCGAAGATGCTGTCGGCGCTCAAGCGCTTCGCCGAGCGACGCGTACCGCTCGGCGCGCTGTGCACGGGGGGCTACGCGCTCGCCAAGGCGGGGCTGCTGGATAAGTACAAGGCCACCATCCACTGGGAGAACCTCTCGGCGCTGCGCGAGGAGTTCCCGCGCATCCAGCTGTCGGACCAGCTCTTCACCATCGACCGGGACCGCTTCACGTGCTCCGGTGGCGTCGCGCCGCTCGACCTGATGCTGCACCTGGTGGAGGAGAAGCTCGGTGCGCGCACCTCGCAGCTGATCTCCGAGCAGTTCATCGTCGACCGCATCAGGAGCGACCGCGATCGCCAGTACGTGCCGCTGCGCGCCCAGATCGGCGTGAGCCACGAGAGCCTCATCAAGGTCGCGCAGC
>Ga0335085_10008745_pt1 | contig 15407 bp, 14 predicted proteins | sample Lox_Sample_45_FD_206712 | JGI IMG/M metagenome (GOLD analysis project Ga0335085, IMG submission 206712) | Soil microbial communities from Loxahatchee National Wildlife Refuge, Florida, United States - Lox_Sample_4.5 | ecosystem: Environmental > Terrestrial > Soil > Wetlands | place: USA... | reverse complement strand
CGAGCACGCGTCGAGTTCAGAATCGCCCCCTCCGAACTGACCACAACGAGCACTTCATTATCAGAAACGGAGTAACTGGTGAAATAGGGGGCCGGATCCTGCTTGGCCAGTTCCGATTGTCCTCGGTGAAGTTCGCTCTCCATGGTGGACAGCAAAACGTCATTTACAGCCCCGGAGGGTTGTGCAGCCCAAAGTGGCTGCCCCAAGACGGTCAGGAGAGCGATCAGGAGGACCAGGGGTGGAGCGGTTTTGATGACTTTCATGGGAAATCGCGAGTGTACAGGACTCGCGCCGACAAAAAAAGCGGCCCCTTTTCGGGGCCACCCTTTCAAAGAGGCATCATGGTGGGAAAAAGAGAAGACTTAAGCGTGACACCGTTCTGCTCAGAACGGCGAGAGATGTCGAGAACTTGTGAAGAGAGAGAATTCGTTCAAGCGGTTGCGGCCTCTTCGCTGCTTTGTGAATGTGCACTTGCGGAACCAAAACTGGAAGCAAAACAGGCCGATATGTTCCATTTTGGGAACCTGAACCAAATCAGTCTCTTAGGGTGAATGCCCTAGAGGACCTGAATGTACAAAACCACTTGGAGACCGCCCAAATGTTGCAGAAACCTGCACACCCGGCGGTATCGCTTCATTCGCTGGCAGCACAAAACCCGCCCGCCGGGAGCGCGGGGTCATTTGGGGAACATTAGAAGGCTCTTAGCTATGGCCCGCAACGGTGCGGAGTTTTTCCGGCAAGAAATGATAGGGGGGCCACGGTCCGGTAATCACTAAGTGGCAATTTTTAAGCTGCTTGGCCGCACTGTTATAACGGTTCTGATATTTCTCGATCGATTTGGTGTCGATCAGGTGCGCAATGTCGAGCAACATGCCGTCGGTGTCGACCTTCTTGCAACTAACCTCTTCTTCCAGCGGATTGAATAACTTGTGGACCTGAACAGAAAGGGCGCGGGCTCTGGTCTGGCGTTCACGGTCGCGAGAGGCTTTTTCGCGCAACTTCGCCAAGTACTCCCGACCGACTGTGTCAGGCAACTCAATCTCCTCCATTGCCTCGCGCAAGGAGCCGTCGCGAACTACCAACTTAATCCGCATCTCCGACTTGCCGCGAAGCTTGGCAACGCTCTCACAGAACGTCCTGCGGTTTGCGCGCACGGCCTGACGCAAGGCCTCTTCGGAATCGAAGATAGTTCCAAAACGGAACGGCAAGACAGTCGCGGTGCGAAAGCTGGCGCTGACCACCCGAGCATGCTCCAGGACCGATTTTTCATCGAGTTTGGATGTCGCACGGTCGTATTCGCTGACGATAACGGCAAATTCACCGCTCGGGTAGCTCATCACGGGGGCGCCATTGACTCCCTGAATACCCTCCATGATGAAGGGGCGCCGGGTTCGAACTCCATTGGGAAGGGTTTGCAGTTCCGTGAGGCAGTACGCATACCACGCCATGCATTCTCTCCGAATTGCACTGGGACGTTCGGCGTCCCTTAGAATTTTTTCTACGGCTAGGGTTGCTTGTTCCTACCTGGAAGATAAGGTGGCGACGCCAACGAGACGGACGCGAAATGTACGTCCACTGCGAATCCTACTCCGCGGTTGGGGAATTTGCAACCATTACGGTACAAACTGCATCAGGCCAGAAAGACGCGGAATTAGTTCCATATGTGGTACCCAATGGGGAACCACGGTTCATCAAGAAATGAGAGTCTTGCTGCAATCGCAATGCTGATATCTCATTCCTCTCTCGCTGGATAATTTCCAGCGGTCGGGATTCGTCCAGTTGCCGACCTCGTACTCTCATTCAGGCGAGGGATGTTCATTCGGAACAGAAGTCCAGTTCCGAAACGCGAGGAAAGGCTGCCAGATTATTGGAAAGGTATGCCTGACTATCGCTTCACTGCAGTTCTCTCTCGCGCTGCGGCGCGCTCCTGCAGCGCCATCGTCACCGAGCGCAGCATCTCCTCCGCAGGAGCGGGTTTTCCGGTCCAGATTTCGAACTGACGGGCGGCCTGCTGCACAAACATCTCAATGCCAGGGATGACATGGAGCCCCTTGGCGCGTGCGATCTGAAGCAGGCGGGTATCGACCGGATCGTACACCATGTCAAAGACGATGCGGGCCTGAACTTCTTGTTCTTTGAGAATGCAATCGCGCGTATTCCCCATTCCCACCGGGGTGGAATTGATGATGACGTCGAAGCTGGTCTTTGCCAGATCGGATCGCTTGATCGTGCGGGCCTTGGCTTGGCGGGCGAGCTTTTGAGATTTGGCGGCGGTGCGGTTGAGTATCCAGACATCGGCGCCTCGCTCTTTCAGGCCGAACACCGCGGCTCGCGCCGCCCCGCCCGCCCCAAGGACAAGAACCCTGGCACCCTGGAGTGAGATGCGCTGCTCCAGGGGACGGACGACTCCGGCTACATCGGTGTTGAACCCGTAGAGCTTTCCATCCTGTGCCCGGACTACCGTATTGCAAGCGCCGGTCTTCGAAGTGTGGGCGTCGGTATTGTCGAGATACTGAATGATCTCCTGCTTGTAAGGCATGGTGATACTGAGGCCGTGCAAGGGAATTTCGCGGACGCAGTGGAGAAGATCCTTCAGGGTCCGGGCGTGCAAGGCCAGGTAGACAGCATTCACGTTCTCGCGGCGCAGCGCCGTGTTCATGATGACGGGTGAGAGTGAATGCTCAATCGGATCGCCGGCCACCCCGTAAACGCGAGTGGCAATATCCACTTGATCGATGCGATAGATACCGCGCAACTGCGGAGCGCTGACCTGTCCGGGCGCTGTCCTGCGATCCGCGCTGACCGCGGCAAACGTAAATACGCTGCCGGCCCTCACGCCCAGCACGCGACTGACAATCCCCTGCTCCCCCATGCACAGACCGACAAGTGCGTGCTTGTCGCTCTGCGCCTGGAGAAACTTCATCATGTTGACGTTATCGGAGAGAGTGGTTGCAGTGGTCACAATCTTGTAGAAGTCTGCCGGGAAAACGAGCATTTTCTGCAGCGTTTCGTCGAGTTTGCGAGTGGTCCGAAAATCGTGATAAGAAAGGATCACCCCGGCCCGGTTGCGCATGCGGGCCAGCACTGCAGGCTTGGTCCGACTGGCGGCCTGGACATCAATATCAACCAGTTGGCATCCCGCCAGATTTGCTTTGGAAAGAATTTCAAGCTGTGCAGCCAGGGTACCCTTGAACTTGCCTCCACTGGAGACCCGACGGCATGTGGCGATAGCAGTGACGTATTGGTGAGTTTCGAGAAAGCGCCGCAACTTGGGCAGGATGGACGCTGGTCGCTTCAGGTGGTCGAGACGAAACTCCAGGAACGGGTTCTCGCGGGCGATGGTCTCGGCGGTTTCCAGCAGTTCGTCTGCAGCATTGCCTGTCAGAGCCACGCAAACTCTGGGTAAACGTGTAGGCAAGAACCGTGGGGCAACGGTAGACGGCGAGGCCAGAGTCATGGAGTTCTGGAACGGCGCGATATTACAGGTCGGCGAGCACAAGATGCAACTCTGGATTCATAAAAGTCCCAGAAATACACTTTGGGAGCAGAGTGTCTGACACCCTCGTAACCTTGACCCCTTCCTTCCAGCTTGTTACTTTCCGGCTGTAACCCTTGTGTTCAGAGATGTTTAGCGCAGGGAAGCCCGGCAGATCTTTGGGTCCGCCCTCGGAGGTAACATGAAGAAAACAGGATTGTTATTGCTGTTGGTGGCGGCCATGGCCGTAGCTCAGGAAACCACCACGGTCCCCGGCGTGGTCGCGACCAACGCCAATGTGCCAGTCGTACGGTTTGAGACACCCTCTGCGGCGGATCTCTATTGCGCAGGCCTCATCAGCCCTGGGCGTCTTCCGGATGCGAATTACGTCAACGGTACTCTGCAAACTCCGAACACGACGAAAATCACCAACGGAGAGATGGTCTACCTGGCCGGAGGTGGATACCAGGTGGGACAGTCTTACAGCATCATGCGCGAACTGCGCGACCTTAACGAGTTTGACCTGTATCCAGGCCAAAAGAAACTCCTGGCCGCGACTGGACACCCCTATGGGGAGATTGGCCGCGTTCGGGTTCTGGATGTGCGTCCGCATAGCGCCGTTGGGGAAGTGGTGTTCAGTTGCGATCCAATCAACCCCGGCGACATCGCGATTCCATTTGTCGAGAAGCAGCAGATTGCGTTCCGCACGCCTGCTCATTTCGATCGCTATCTGCCTTCGTCGGACAAACTCCACGGACGGATTGTTCTAGGGAAAGATTTCGACGGCTTCCTCGGGACGGGGGGCAAGGTATATATGAACCTGGGCTCCAACCAAGGCGTAAAAGTCGGCGACTATCTCCGAGTGGTGCGGTCGTACAGCGCCGATTTGGAGGATCCAGTCGATTCCCTCTCATTCAAAGCCTCCATTTCCGAAGACACGCAAAAGCGTACGCCCTCATTTGAGTCTGGTTACTTTAAGCAGAATAGCGGGCCTAACATCCATGTGGCCGACCTGCCGCGCCGTGGAGTTGGCGAGGTTGTGGTCCTCGGAGTGACGCCGACGACTTCTACCGCCATGATTGTCTTCGCACTGGAAGATGTGCATGCAGGAGACGGCGTAGAGCTTGACAATCCTCAGTAACGACTAGAAAGACATTCCAACCACAGGGGGAGTCAATCCCCCTGTTTTTTTGACCAACTCGACAGTATCGGGTGATGCTGCGCCTAAAGCGGTGGTGTGAGACCGGTAGAAGGTGGGATATCGCTGTCGGAAAAGATCTCGGCGGTGAAAGCCTCCAGCGTGGCTCCTTTGTGCCAGGCATCCGACGGAAGACCCGCTTTGTTGCAAGTTTGTTCGAGGAACGTTTCGCGGTTCCAATCATGTTCCAACGCGACCTGAGGAAGCAGAAGTCCCCGGTGTATCCCGCGGGAAACAATGAGACCGTGGCGCCCTACTTCGACCTCTTCGGGATGGATCGGAGTCAGCCGGGAGAGCACACTTAACGAAACTTTCAGCAGTGGGCCTTCCTGGGCCGTCACCGGCCAGAAGCGGGAATCATCAAATGCAGCGGCGGAGGCCGTTTCGGCAACGGCACGATACAGTGGCGCAACCGGAAGCACATACCCGACGCAGCCACGCAGGTTCTCGTGCAGGTAGAGCGTCGTGAACACGCCTCGCATTCCTGAGAGATGTGAAGAGTACGAAGCCGGTGGGAGTGGTTTGTCGTTCAGAGCGGAGAGAATGGCCTGGTGAGCGAGAGAAAGCAGGATCTGGCGCTCTTCCAGTGAGTACTCGGCTTGAGAAGAACTACTTGGCTGGGTCACCGAGGGTTGGGATAGTTTGGACATCGCTTTTTCTCCGGCGGGAGAGAACGAAGGACCGTCGACGGCGCTTCTCGGATTTGCGATCGATCCGCGACCAGAAGGCAACGAAATAGTCGATAGCGGAAACCAGCGACAGCAAAACCATGAACCAGATGGCGAGCCGCGCGATCCAGTAAACGGGGAAAATGTAGAAACGATAGACCGGCCATTCGAACCAGCGGTGGGCCAGAATGACCGCCACCACCGAAATGATCTGCACCAGCATCTTGAACTTGCCCAGTTCACTTGCCTGAATCGTAAAACCCTCGGATACGGCAATCGAGCGCAAACCACTCACTAGGAATTCACGGCCAATGATGACCACCGCCATCCAGGCCGGGACGAGAACCGGGTTGAATTGCACCAACGTGATGAACGCGGCGGCGATCAGGAGTTTGTCGGCGAGTGGGTCGAGCAGCATGCCCATGGTGGTGATCTGTCCACGCTTCCGCGCAAGATAACCATCAATGCCGTCCGTGATCGACGCCAGGATAAAGACCACCGAGGCGAGAATCTCTTTCTCCCCATGTTCTCCGGAAAAACGGGGACTGGAAAGAATCCAGATCAGAAGCGGAACGCTGGCAATCCGAGTAAGCGTAATGGAATTGGGCAGATTCACGGGAAAGCGACCACGCAGGCTGAAAGCGGGCTGGAGTGATTATCCTCCACGCAGGAGTCGCAAATCAATGAACGAAAAGCAAGGTGCGCTCACGACTTTCAATTGTGCTCGCACCCAGACTGGAGTCGTGACCAGCCTCGAGTCCAGTCAAGACGCTTTTGGCTGCGAGAGGCCTTTCAGCAGCCCAGAGGCGATGCTAACCACATTACTTTGCTCCGGAACCTGGCCGTCGGGGCAGGCCCATAGTTCCTCCTTATCGATTCCGTACCGTTGAGGTCCCAGGGATATCACGGCCGATGCCGCCGGGCCGTTCAGCAAATCTCGGCGGCAGGGCTCACTTCTGTTTGGCGATGATTTTGTCCTTGATCTTGTCGTAAGTGGCTTGGGGGATGATCTTTTTTCTCACCAAGTCGGTTTTCTTGGCATAGGGGCGTCCAGCGATGATTTTCTGTGAGTAGGCTGCGCCAATCCCGGGTAGAGCATCGAGTTGCTCCTTGCTCGCCGAGTTGATGTCGAGCAGGTCAGCGCTCGCTGCCGTTGTTGTGTTGGTGGGCTTGGTGGGTTTTGCTTGAGCCATTGCCAATCCGGTTATCAGGCTTAAGGCAAAACTTAGAACGAGAATCTTACAGATCAGGTTCTTCTGCATATTCAGTGGTCTCCTTGATCAATCCTTCTGAGATTCCTTGTACCCGGCGGCCTTGGCCTCGCTTTCGGTCATGAACTTTCCGTTCTTGGTCTTCCCATACCAGCGCCCACTCTTGTGATAAACGCCACTTTCCAGATTGACCCAAACCTTGCCGCTGGCCTGCGCGCTGGCGATGTCAGAACTGGTCGCGGCTGGAGCGGACGGCGCTTTAGCAGGTTTGGAAGCCGCACTGGAAGACGACTTCGGCGTGACATTGGACGCGCTGGCGGCCGGGGCTTCCGAGGCAGGAGCTCCAGCGGGCGCAGCGGCAGGAGCAGAACTGTTCGTCTCTTCAGCCTTGCCCTTCTTGGCGGAACTCTTCTTCGCCGGAGCAACTGCTGCGCTACTGGCAGACTGGTCTGCTGGGGCCGCGCTCTCGCTCTTCTTCGTGCTCTTCTTCTTGCCGCCTGAATCGGCAGGTGCAGATTCGGAACTCGCCGGCTCGGTTGTACTGGCGGTTTTCTTGCTCTTCTTCGTTTTACTCGCGCTGCTGGCGGCAGTCGAAGTACCTGATTCGGCCGTGCCAGATGCTGTTTCGGTTTTCTTATTTTTCTTCGATTTGCTCCCGCCGGTGGCTGCAGTCGAAGTAGCCGTCTTGCCAGCGCTGGATGCTGTTTCGGACTGCGTACTCTTCGTTGCCTTTTTCGGGGACTCCGCCGCTGATGTATCGGAAGCGGTAGACCCGGAAGGGCTGGCGGACTTTTTGCTTTTCTTCGACTTGCTCGACGAAGTGGTATCGTTCGCAGCCTTCTCGTCCGATGTCTTCTTGGATGTCTTGCTGAACTTCTGGCCGCTATCCGAACTGGACGTAGTAGACGAGTTTGACTGTGCGTTTAGCAGGTGCGGAAAGATGGCAACGGCGAGCAGCAGAGCAACCGATGACACCCCTGGAATGACTTTGAGGATGCGGTGGATCATGATCTCCTCCCGAACGAGGACGAGGCCCGTTTTGGCGTGGGATTACCGAGGGCTTATCGACGAATACACAAAAGGCAAATCAAACGCGAAGCATCATGACACCAGGCATAGACTCGGGTCAACTGTCTCGCGACTGTCCTACCGGGTTCGGGCGTTGCCTAAGCGTAGATCCCGCGCTGGCGGATGGTGTACGCCACACGATCGATGGCCAACATGTACGCCGCGATGCGATTGTTCACTCCGTGGGTCTCGGAAAATCGAACCACGTCATCGAATGCGGTGATCATAATGTGTTCGAGGCGCTCGTTGACCTCCGACTCTTTCCAGAAGTACCCCTGGCGATCTTGTACCCACTCAAAATAGGAGGTCGTGACTCCTCCGGCATTCGCCAGGATATCGGGAATTACGAACACTCTCTTGTCCGACAAAATGTCGTCCGCAGCCGCGGTGGTCGGACCATTTGCGCCCTCGGCCAGAATCTTGCACCTGACGCGGTCGGCATTCTGGCTGGTGATCTGGTTCTCAGTGGCGGCCGGAATCAGGATGTCACAGTCGACCAGCAGTAGCTCTTCGGGATCGTAGGGTTCTGCGCCGGGAAATCCGCGCACATCGCCATTGCGCTGACGAAAATCGAGGAGGGTCTCGATGTCGATTCCTTTCGGATTGTAGAGGCCGCCGTTCACCTCGACGATGCCAATGATCTTGTATCCCGCTTCCGCCATCAGGCGCGCGGCGTTCGAGCCAACGTTACCAAAGCCTTGCACAACAACCCGCGTCGTCTCGCGATTGAGTCGGAGCTTTTTGATCGCCTGTTCACACACTACGAGTACGCCCCGGCCGGTCGCCTCGCGCCGGCCGCGCGACCCGCCGATATTGATCGGTTTCCCGGTTACAACCGCCGTGACGGTCTGGCGCATGTGCATGGAATAAGTGTCCATGATCCACGCCATCACCTGCTCATTGGTGTTCACGTCCGGGGCGGGAACATCTTTTTCGGGGCCGATGAATTCGAACAGTTCCGCGGTATAGCGCCGCGTCATACGTTCGAGTTCCCCCATCGACATCTTGTGGGGATCGCAAATGATGCCGCCCTTGGCACCGCCGAAGGGAATGTTGACGACCGCACACTTCCAGGTCATCCAACTTGCGAGGGCGCGGACTTCGTCCAGATTCACATCTGGTCCGTAGCGGAGGCCGCCCTTTGCCGGACCGCGGGCGATGGAATGTTGCACGCGAAATCCGGTGAAGACTTCGAGGTGTCCGTCGTCCATTTGCACAGGAATGTGAACGATGATTTCGCGGCTGGGAGTGCGAAGTACCTTCAATAGACCTTCATCGAGATTGAGCTTGCGAGCGGCGAGGTCGAAGCGGGCGGCTTGCGCCTCCCACGGATTTGTTTCCTGTTCCAGGTCGATGATCTTCATTGCGACCTCCACGAAAATTGCCAGTCCGTTTCGGCAATGCCGGACATTTCCCCACGAAAACTGGCAGGCAAACTCCCAAAGTATAGTAAGGGCCCGATGGACAGGCAAGGAGAGGTGCCCGGTGAGCCACGGGAATCGATTTCCTTCCCTATAATGAGAATCTCGGAAGGGTCATGATTCGTCCTGATTTCAAAGAGTTCTCCCGGCTGGCGCGTGAAGCCACTCTGGTTCCAGTCGCCAAGTCGATCTCCGCCGACCTGTTGACTCCGGTTTCGGCGTTTCTAGCCATTGCCCGGGAGGAACCGGAAGCATTTCTGCTCGAATCGGTGGAAAACGGAGAGAAGATCGGGCGCTACACGTTTCTCGGCATGCGGCCGTTTCTACGGCTGGAGTCGCGCGGGAAAGAAATCCACATCCGGAGGGGCCGAAAGACCGAGCACCGCACGGGCGACGTTTTCCAGGTGATGAAGGAACTGCTGCGGCAGCACCGTCCAGCGGCGATGGATGGGTTGCCACCGTTTACGGCTGGCGCAGTTGGGTATTGCGCGTACGACATCGTGCGCCAGCTAGAGAACATTGGCGAACACGCGAAAAGGGATTTGGACGTCCCCGACTGCGTGTTGATGTTCTTCGATCGCATTCTTGCCTTCGATCATCTGCGGCACCAGATTCACATCGTGGCTTCGGCCGACGTAAGACAGGAGTCGCCGAAGGCGGCGTATGAACGAGCTGTCTCAGAAATTCGACGCCTTGAGAAAAAACTCGCCGCGCGCAGTAAGCCGTCCTCCGGACGAAGCGCAAACAGGGCCCAACTCGCCCTTCAGGCGCGAACCCGCAAAGCGAAATTCCTGGATAGCGTGCGGCAAGCCAAGGAATACATCGCCGCAGGCGATATCTTTCAAGTCGTGCTTTCACAGCGTTGGGATTTCGAGCCTGGTGTTTCGCCCTTTGATTTGTACCGGGCGCTACGCACCGTGAATCCGTCCCCCTACATGTACTTCTTGCGGTTCGGCAACGGCCAACAGCGTGCCTCGAGCGACCTCCATGTGGTGGGATCGTCGCCCGAGATGCTGGTGCGTGTGAGCGGGCGAAAACTTGAGTACCGCCCGATTGCGGGAACGCATCCCCGCGGACGCGATGAGATCGAAGATGCCGCGCTGGAAAAGAAGATGCGCGAGGATGAAAAAGAACGTGCCGAGCACGTCATGCTGGTTGACCTTGGACGCAACGACCTTGGCAGGGTCAGCGAGTACGGCTCGGTAAAAGTTCGCGACCTGATGTATGTGGAACGCTACTCGCACGTTATGCATCTGGTTTCCGCCCTCGAAGGGCACCTTCGCCCTGGCCTCGATGCGATGGATGCTTTCGCTGCCTGCTTTCCTGCTGGCACTCTCAGTGGAGCCCCGAAAGTCCGCGCCATGCAGATCATCGAAGAGTTGGAGCCGACGCGCCGCGGTGTCTACGGCGGCGCGGTGCTCTATGCTGACTTCGCCGGGAATCTCGACTCCTGCATCGTGATTCGCACAGTTGTCATGAAGGGGAAGAAGGCCTTCTTACAGGCGGGAGCTGGCATCGTCGCGGATTCCGATCCGCAGCGCGAGTTCGAGGAAAGTCAGAATAAGTCGCGCGCAGTGCTGCGGGCGGTGGAGATGGCAAGGGGATAGAGCGAAATGAGAGTTGCTGTATCCCCCTGGCTGGGAAGAGCGGGTCCTTTCTGCCCCTGCAGAAGATGACCACAGGGCCTGAAGGCCCTCTAAGTAGCACTGGGACGCGGCCCTGAAGGGCCGCTCTACCACGGTGATGCGAACCTCTTTGATGACGTTCTTGATGACGTTGTTGGAAGACAGGGTTAGACGACGGAGGGACGGGCGCTTTGCCCGTCCCCACCGTGGTGAGACATTCGGTCGCAGAAGAATCAGATCACAAGTGATGCGGACGCCGGAGCTCACCTTTTGGCCGGCTTGCACCAGGCTGCGCCGCTGATTGATTGCTTACTGCTGACGGCACGCCACGCTTATTTGGCGGCATCAATGTCGTGCCTTTGATGTGGTCGAAAGGAACAGTCTGCGCGAACGTTGGCAGGTTGTGCTTTCGTACTTGAGTAAAAGCTTCGAACCCCGACGCGAGCTTGATGAGCGTGGGCTCGCTGAAAGCGGTTCCGAAGAAGCTAATGCCGAGAGGCGCCCCGAAAACCATTCCGGCCGGCACTTGCACGATGGGGTAGCCAGGCGCTGCCGCCAGTCCTGAGGTGCCATAGATAAAGTGATCCCCAAAAATCAGGTCGGTTGCCCAAGCCGGATTGTCGGTTGCACTGACCACGGCGTCCAAATGGAATTGGCTAATCGCGGCGTCGATTCCGTTGACCCCGGCATTCTTATCGATCGACAGCGCCTGGTTGTAGGTCATGCCTCCGAAGATCGGCTGTGGGTCGTCAGGACCGGGTTCCAGTGCGTCGGTCAGATCCCAGATGTCCTGATTGAAATAGGGCATCTCGACATTGGCGTGAGCGTTGTTGAACGCGATGGCATCGGTCAGCGTCTTGCCTGCCATCGGGACCCCGGCGCGAGTAGCAAAGTAGGCCTTCAGGTCATTCCTGAATTCGAAACACAACACCAGAAATTCGCCGTCGGCCGAAGGAAACGAGAAGCCGGCAGCATCCAGGTCGATGACCGTGGCGCCGGCGTCTGTCAGAGCCTGGAAGGCTGCCTCGTACGCGTCAACTACCGGCTGCGGCGTTGGTACCAGCGGGTCAAATCCGTTCAACCCGGCGCGCGTCAGTCCAAGCCTTGCGCCCTTCAGACCGTTGGGATCCAGAAACTGCGTATAGTTCGTAGGTATGTTCGCCGGGCGCGTGAAACGGCCTTGCCACCCCAGCGGAACGGTTCCGGTCGCAGGATCGCGGCCGTCAAAGGTGCGGCTTTGGACCACGCCTAGGGCCGCGGCTGCGTCGGCAACCGTTCGACCATGTGGGCCAAACGTGTCCTGCGTGTGGGAAATGGGTACGATCCCGGCACGGCTGGTGAGCCCAACCGTCGGCTTGATGCCGACCACCGCATTTGCGTTCGCCGGGCAAACAATGCTTCCGTCGGTCTCAGTCCCGAACGAAACCGCTGCGAAATTCGCGGACGCCGCGGCGCCCGAGCCGGAACTAGAGCCGCAGGGATTGCGGCCAATTCCGTAAGGGTTGTTAGTCTGCCCTCCGCGGCCCGACCAGCCGCTCACCGATTCGAACGACCGGAAGTTCGCCCACTCCGACAAATTCGTCTTCCCCAGGATTACCGCGCCGCTGGCCCTGAGATTCGCGGCCACGGTGGAGTCCGTGAGTGCGGGCCTGCCGAATAGAGCAAATGAACCCGCTGTTGTCTGCATCTTGTCGCCGGTGTCGACATTGTCCTTGAGCAGCACCGGAATTCCGTGCAATGGCCCAAGCACAGTGCCGTGCCGGCGCAATTCATCCATATGTCGCGCTACGGCGAGCGCATCGGGGTTCAATTCGATCACGGCATTGACGCCGGGACCGCCCTGATCCAGCGCTGCAATCCGGGAAATGTATTCCCTGGTTAATTGTTCCGAAGTGAGCCTGCCGTGGGCCATCGCATCCTGAAGTTGGGCGACGGTCCACTCATTATGCCGTGTCGGAATCCCGCCAGATTCATTGGGGAGCGCGGCGTTGTCTGCCGCCGCCAGAGGGGACGCAAGGAGCGTTGCGAGAAGGAGAATGCGTAGAGATGGGGAGATCATCTTGGTGTTCCTCCTGGAAGTCCTGGCTCTGCCTTGCCGGGTACTGGGATAGAAGGAAGGGCGCTACCTTGACCCCAAGGTGGTTGCGACCTTTCCCTGGTTGAGCGCCCGGCTGGTTGTGCCAAGATAGGGGGGAATGCTGCTACGCGGGAATCAGCTTGTCAAGGGAGGGATGTCAAATATTGGTAAAACCTGGCCCAAGCAATAATCGGAAGCTCACTTCTGCCCGTTCAGGAAGTTCTTTACCAGTTTTTTCCCTTCGCTCGTAAGCACGCTTTCGGGATGAAACTGCACGCCTTCCACAGCAAATGTTCGATGCCGAACACCCATAATGACGCGGGCGCCGTCTTGATCGGAGGTCCAGGCGCTGACCTCCAATTCTCCCGGGAGACCACCTTCAGACACGATCAAAGAGTGATAGCGGGTAGCCGTCATGGGCGACGTCAGACCGTGGAATATTGTCTTGCCGTCGTGTTCCACGGGGCTGGTCTTTCCGTGCATAAGATGTTTGGCTCGTACAACCTGTCCCCCGAAAGCCGCGCCAATGGCCTGATGTCCGAGGCAGACGCCTAATAGGGGGGTCTTTCCAGAGAAGTAGCGAATCAGATCGATACTGATGCCAGCTTCCTGGGGGGTACAAGGTCCCGGGGAGATGATGATTTTCTCGGGACGTAGAGCTTCGATTTCGTGGACTGTCACCTGGTCATTGCGGCGGACTTCGACTTCCGCGCCCAGTTCTCCGACGTACTGAACCAGGTTGTAAGTGAACGAGTCGTAGTTGTCGAGTACGAAGACCACGGGATTATTCTAACCTGCTGCCGCAGAGCTTGGACGTTGAAGCACTCCGAGTCCGCAGAGGAGACGATAGTTCTTGTGATCTCCGCGTGCTCTGCGATCTCTGCGTTGACCTTTTGATCTTGCTTCTATCCCACGGCTCGCTCTCGCGGTCGAAATGCCTGACCGTAGTCGCGCGAGAATTGCTCGAAGCTGATGGGCTTTCGGCCGAGCAACTGCTCCACCTCGCTGGTTACCGCGCTCGCTTTGCCTTCGCGGTAGTGCCTTTGCAGATCCACCAGTGCGTTAGCGCTCCACTCGGGAACCTGGGCATCGATCAGCGCTTGCTTGAAGGAATCGGGGGGCAGATCGACGTACCGGATCTCACGTCCAACATCATCGGAAAGAATCTCGGCAACGCGAGCGTTGCTGAGAGCCTCGGGACCCGTCATTGTGTAAGCCTTGTTCTCATGGCCATCTTCGGTCAAGGTCTTCACCGCAACAGCGGCAATATCTCGAATGTCGATGTGGCTGACCTTACCATCTCCCTGACATCCATAGAAGGCGTTCTGCGCGTTGATCGTCTCGGCGTTGTAGTTGACAAAGTTCTGCATGAACCCATTGGGCTGCAAGAAGGTGTAAGCCACCCCGGAAGACTGAATGTAGGCCTCCGAGTCGGCGTGTTGGCGCGGGAAAATCGCCTCCCGGCCGCCCATCGCAGATAGCTTCACGATGCGGCGGATTCTGGCACGCTTAATCTCGTCAACCGCCTTGCGCTCCAGCACCGCGAGATTGTTCGTGGGCGGCCCCACGAGAAACACGACATCCACCCCCTTCAGCGCCGCTTGCAGCGTCTGCGGCTGGTTGTAATCCATCGTGACCATCTCGGCCCCCGAAGGCGCCATTGCTGCCTTGCTCACCGATTGGAACGCGGCTCGCACCTGGGCTCCCGCGCGCACGATCTGTTTCAAAACCTCCTTGCCGATATTGCCGCTTGCACCCGTAATCAGAATCATGGCGAGACTCCTGTGGATGAAATATGCCGCTTGCCGGTATTCGCAGCCCCGCAAGCTTCGAGTATGTACCAGTCGATGCTCAGAGCGGAGAAGTGTCGCAGAACTTTTGCCGGTATGCCCTCGAGCCTCCTCTGCAGCGGATGGGGCCCTGCGCAGCACAGCCTTGACATGCCAATCCCCTAGACTCCATGCTTACAGGCATTCTCGGAGGTTCCATGGCCGAAGCGCAGCAGGAGAAGGACAAACGGGCTACTCGCCGATTCGCGCTCCACTTGCCGGTCAGCGTTCGCTACGGGAAAGAAGGAGAGGAGCACGAGACCGAAACTCGCGACGTCAGCGCCCGGGGGATCTGCTTTTTTCTCGACAATGAAATCCAGGCCGGATCCGCGATTGACTTCACTCTAACCTTGCCTCCAGAAATTACTCTGACAGAGAGCATTCGGGTTCGTTGCCAGGGCCGAGTTGTACGCGTTGAGGGTGGCGGCACGAAAGGCAAGATGGCGGTAGCCGCCGTAATTGATGAATATGAGTTTCTCGCCGACGTGTGAACCGTACCACACTCATTTTCCAGCCGCGTCCTGAGTGTTATCGTTGCTGTAATACCCCGAGCGCTTGCGTGAATTATCCCCGGCCAAACTCCTGGTTACGACGCGGTTGCATGGGGGACAAATGCACCGTCCGGCGCGATGTCTCGAGGATATGGTCGTGGACGATCATCGGCTTTTTTATCTTTGGAATGCTGCCTGGCAACGTTCAACCGCTGTATCCCCAGACGCTTTCGCCCGCAGCCACTGTGAAGAGCCTTCGTTTGGTCCGCGAGCACGATGGCAATCCATCGATCGAAATCATTTCGACCAAACCGCTGGTTCCTGCCATACGAGCGATCGATAAT
>Ga0335085_10008744_pt1 | contig 15412 bp, 10 predicted proteins | sample Lox_Sample_45_FD_206712 | JGI IMG/M metagenome (GOLD analysis project Ga0335085, IMG submission 206712) | Soil microbial communities from Loxahatchee National Wildlife Refuge, Florida, United States - Lox_Sample_4.5 | ecosystem: Environmental > Terrestrial > Soil > Wetlands | place: USA... | reverse complement strand
CCGGGCCCATCCGGCCGTAGGCGCCGGCGTGCACAGGATGCTCCAGGCCTCCCCGTACATCTTCAGCCGGACCCTCGATACCCTGGGGGTTCATGACCGGGTGCTCGTTGCCCTGGACCAGGGCACGGGGACCAAGACGATCCCGGTATTCGGTGCTTTCGCCGACGGCACGAAGCTGACCGATGACTACACAGGGATGCGGGGCACGGTGCAGCACGGCCGCATCACCCTCACCACCAGCTCGGCGTTAGTGTTGCTCAGTGCTTCCCACAGATGAACGGGCTGCTCCGAAGGTCAGCCTGAGCCACTCGACTTCGACGCCATAGCTCCCCGACGCTGGCGCGGCGGCCGCATCCTGCTCGAGCCGTAACGACAGCTGCAGCCGCTCGAGGTGGTCCAGTCGTACATGATCGGCAGCGCCACCTCGACCCGCCGCGGGCCCCACCCAGTAGTTCCACTCACCAGGGAACCCTTGCGGGAGCAGCACGCCGCGCCCCACGGCGAAGCTCGAGAGGGGGATCGCTCGCTCACTCCACGTGCTGTCGACCGGCACGGGGGCGGTCCAGCTCGTCCCGTCGTCCTCCATCAGCGTCAGGTGCAGCGTTTGCCGCGCGCCGATGCCGCGCAGGCGGATGTGCAGCGTATCCCCCGCGGTGACCGTCTTCCCCCGGGACCGGATGCGGTCCAGGATCACGAGGGAGGCGGTATAGTCGTCGCGTTCGGGACCACTGGCCTGTTGGGGGTACTCGAAGTGGAAAACGGGTCTTCCGGTAGTCCCCGACATAGAGATGCGAAACAACCCCCGGCGACCGGCATCGCCGATCCGGCTGAACACCAGCCCGGCGGCATCGACGGCGGGGTCGAAGAGCAGTAGCGGCGTCCGCGGGTCGACAACCTCGAGCGGCCACGACGCATGGCCGCCAAATCCCCAGCTCCAGGGAGTCCCGGGGCGGGCGCCGGGGAAGGTCATGGCCGCTCCCCCGCGGAAGCTCGTGATCACGTACTCGTACGGACCCTCGCGCAGCGTGTTCGGGGGAATCGTGCCCGCGAACGTGTATGCGCCGGTGGGCCGCATCGGGTACCCGCGGTAGAACCCACCGGCCGTCGGTCGAATGAAAACAGTCACGGAATCCGGTGGCGTGACGTCCACGACCCGTGCCTCGATCCGTGCGTCCCGTCCGGCGAAGTATTGGGGAAAGCTCAGGGACTGGACCGAGGGGGGCAGGGAATCGCGGGGCGGGGCGTGGTATTCGCTGAACCCGACGCGGGCGATCGTCGCGGGGAGCTTGGCCGTGTCCACCGGCCCCGCGGCGCTCAGCACGTAGACGCCGGGAGTGACAGTGAATCGTCCGGCCGTGGCCTGGCTCTTTGCCGTATTGCCCGCGACCATCGGCTGCACCGTGAACGTTGCCCCCAGGTCCGGCAGGTTGACCGTCATCGGCCACCCCCGGCTGATCGCCCGGGTGACGATCCTGGCCGGGTTCGGGGGTTCGAACGGGTCCCGCACCGGGACGGCATCAGGGTACAGCTCGAGCCGCCAGACACCCGGACGCACCTTGTCGAGGAAGTAGATCCCCTCTCCATCGTAGGCCACGACCGGGGAGGACTCGTACCCCGCAATTCTCGTCAAGGCGGCGGGGGATGGGGGCCGGGCGCTGGTCGACCCGGCATACAGGAAGGCGTCGCGTGACACCAGTTCGCCCAGGTTGCTGTCCGGGGCGATGTGAAAGTCGCCGAATGTGAGGTTGTCGGGATACTCCCCATACGCTTGCAGGCGCGGCAGCCGCCGCATCGCCTCGGCGGCGATGATCGCGCTCAGGGCCTTCCGCGGGGTGTAGACCAGGTTCAGGTAGTGGGTCTGCCATCCCAGATTGCGCGACGCGGTCTGCAACATGTCATAGGCGAACATCGCGGCGAACTGCGTCCCGACGGACCGGTACGTGCGCGCCATCGCCGGGTACATCGTCCCAGTGCGCAGATCCGGGCTGTCGAATTCGTACACGATGCGCGGCAGCTTCGCCAGCGCGGGGCGCAGCATGTCGGGGTAGGCGTCGGTGCCGCGAAGGTAATTGCCCTGCAGCTCGTGGCCGGACACGAGCCCGGTGGGATACCACCCGAACGTGATGCCCTGGGCCTTCGACTGCCGGATGGCGTCGCCGATCTTGAAGTCCTGGCTCACATTGTAGAATACGAGCTTCTGGCAGCCCGTCGCGCGCACCGCGGCGGTGAGCGCATTGATGTAGCGGATCGAGCCGGGGATGTCGTCGGAGTGGTGCCACGGCTCGTTCACGAGCTCGATGAACAGAATCGCCGGCTCATCCTTCAGGGCGACGTGGGTATACGGGTTCACGTGGTTCAGGATCTGATGGAGGTAATTCACCTGCGCGGCGATGGCGGCGGGGTCGGTGCCCATTTTGTCACGCCCGTAGCGGCGCCCGAACCCGGGATCGGTTGTATCGGCGATGGCATCGGGCCAGTTGGCGCCGTAGAGCTGGATCGGGCTGAACAGCATGTAGATCCCGCGTTCGCGCCCCTTTGCGATCAGGTAGTCGAGCAGGTCCAGGTGATCGTTGGCGATCAGGTTGCCGGCCGAGTCCGAGGCTTCCCAGTCGCCCCAGAAGGTGAGTCGCATCCCGTCCCATCCCATGCGGGCGAATTGCGCCATGTCCTCGTCGATCATCTTCTTGCGGTCGGCCTGGACGTAGCCGGCGGCGCGGTAATCGGACGCGGTGGGGAGGACGTAGTTCGCGCCGAAAAGGGTGACTTCCGCCTTGTTGTCTTTCCAGCGGACCACGCCCCGGTCGTCGAGATAGACGGCGCGGGCGGCCACCTGGGCGCGGGCGACGGCGAAGGGGAGCCCGATGAGGCTCAGGGCGAGGGCGGTCGTGGGTCTCACGGGAATGACCTTACTTGGTGTTGAAGACCGAAGCGGCGGGGAGCACCTTGCCGGTGGTGTCGAACAGGGCGAGTGAGCCTCCCCCCCAGACGAAGAGGCCGGAGACGGGGATCGCTTCCGGATACCACCAGATCACTCCGGCGCCGTGGTTCCCCTCGGTCGTTCGGACGACGGAGAGGAGATCGCTCAGGAACTGCCGCTGCCCCGACGGGGTCGCCCCCCACACCATGGCGAAGGTATCGACCACCATCGATTCCCACCCGCCGGCCCGCCAGGGATAGGAGGTTTCGATGACGATGATGTCTTTTCCGTACCGCTGGGCGGTGGCGGTGAGGTTCGCGCGCAGGTCGGCGATCGAGCCGTGCCACCACGGGTAGTAGCTCAATCCGATGTAGTCGAACGGCACGCCGTAGCTGCTCATGTGATCGAAGAACCACTGCGTCCCGCCGCTCGAGCCCCCACCGGAGTAATGCAGCATGATCCGGACGGTATCGCTTGGCCCCAGCGAGTCCCGTACGCCCTGGATCCCGGCCTTGAGCAGTTTCGTGAACTGGTCCCATTGGGTCGGCGTGTCGTAGCTGCCGCCCACCTGTCCCGTGGGCCAGAGCATCCCCGCGTCGATTTCGTTGCCGATCTGCACGATGTCGGGAAGGGTGCCCTGGTGCTTCAGCTGGGCGATGACACCGGCGGTGTAGCGCTCGACCTGGGCGGCGAGGGAGTCGAAGGAGAGCCCGGACCAGGCCGCCGGGGGCGTCTGGTGACCGGGATCGGCCCAGGTGTCGGAGTAGTGGAAGTCGAGCTCGAGCTTCGCGCCCGCCGCCTTTACCCGTGCCGCGAGCGCGAGGGTGTACGGCAGGTCATTCACCACGACGTCGGAGTCGTTCGGGTTGACGAAGAGGCGCAGCCGGAAGGTGTTGCTGCCGTACTTGCGGAGCAGCGCGATGGCGTCCTCGGGGGGCCCGCTGTCGTGGAACACGCCCCCCGCCTGCTCGATCCGCGTCAGGGCCGAGATGTCGCCGCCCACGAACATGGTGGACACATCGCGGCCGGTCGGTCCGGTGGAGGACGAAGCCCCAGACGTGGAGCTGCTGCAGGCGGCGAGCAGCAGCAGCCATAGCGGTCTGGAGGGCCTGTGCCCCCGATTCGTGGCCGACATGGCCCTCAATGTAGAGGGCGGGGAGGCTCCGGTTAAGAGGCGGCCGCTTCCGGCGCGACGCCTGCGGGCTGCTCGATCTGCACCGCGACCTCGGCGCCGTGCACCAGGGTATTGTGCGCCGGGCAGCTGCGGGCCACTCGCTCGAGCAGCTGGGCATATTGCGGGGGCAAGGGTTCGGGGAGTACGACGCGGACGTCGAAGCGCCCGATGCGGCCCTGCGCGCCGTGCGGATCGACTTCCACCCGCATTCCCTCGTACGGGAGATCCCGGGCGTGACAGAACTGTTGCACGTACAGCGCCACGCAGGTGCCCAGCGATGCCCCGAGCAGCTCGAGCGGCATCGGCGCGGAATCCTCTCCCCCGCCGGCGACCGGTTGGTCCACCAGCAGCTGATGTTGCCGGATCTGTGCAGCGAACCTGACGCCGCCCTGGTGGGTGATGATCATCGGGGACCTGCCATGTTGCCCGGCCATGTCGTTCTCCGGAAAATGGGCCGTCAGGCCCGAGTGAGAGTCGTCTGGGATGGGTAGGCCATAAGGCGGCCGCACATGAGATCGCAAATGCGGAACACGTCCTTGTCGGCGAGCCGATAGTAGACGTTCAGGCCGTCCTTGCGCCGATCCACGAAGCCGTAGCGGCGCAGCACGTCGAGATGCTTGGAGACGTTGGCCTGACCGAGTCCCGTGCCTTGGACCAGCGCGCCGACGCTCATCTCCCCGGCATGCAGACGCGAGAGAATGGCGAGGCGGTTCGGCTCCGCCAACGCCTTGAAACGGGTGGCCAATCGCTCCAGCAGCTCCAGAGGGATGCGGCCGTGCTTCATGCTGGCGTCTCCAAGGAACGGGTGCTTATGAACAACTACATAACTATGTAGTGATATATGGAGGGATTGTCAACCCCGGGGCGGCCGCACCTGGCCTCAGCGTGCGGCGGGGACGACTGCGGGCGGAGCCGCCGCCTGCACCTGGATCGTCACGCTGGCTTCCCGCAGGCCGTCGGCGGTCGCCGTGAGCCGGAGGGCGCCGGCCGCCGTGGCGCGGAGGATCGCGAGCCCCCGTCCATTGTAGGTGCGGCGCTCCCGCGCCTGATAGGGTTCGTGGCTCTGGAGATCGGCGTTGTCGAGCGCCACCAGGTATCCCCCGGTCACGGCGAAACGGACCAGAGACTCAAGCGTAGGCACCACGGTGCCGCTGGAATCGACGATCTCGAAGCGCACCAGGGCCACGTTCCCGGGGGCGGCGGACATCGTGTCGCGGTCGGCCGTCAGCCGGATCGCGGCCGGCGCCCCCGCGGTGCGGACCTCCGCTTCACACGCCACCGTTCCGTCCCGTCGCTTCCCAACGGCCCGCAAGACGCCTGGCTCGTAAGGGACGTCCCAGGACAGATGCAGATCGTTGGTCGTGGCGTTGACCACGGGGAGGGCGTAGCTGTTCCAGCCCCCGGACGTCCCCTGCGCTGGAAACTCGAGGCGCTTCTCGCCCAGGGAGCGGCCATTCAGGAACAGCTCCACGCTGCTGCAGTTCGTATAGGCGAGGACCGGTATCACCTGGCCTTTCCGCCCCGGCCAGTTCCAGTGCGGGAGCAAGTGCAGCATCGGCTGGTCGGTCCAGATGCTCTGATACAGGTAATAGGAGTCCTTGGGGCGACCCGTGATATCGAGCATCCCGGAGGCGAATCCCTTGAACGGCCAGAAGGCTTCTCCCAGGTAGTCGACGCCGGTCCACATGTAGTCGCCGGCGAAATAGTCGTGCAGTGTGACCCATTTCCACAGCCGCTCCGCCTCCGCCATGCCGGAGATGTAATTGGCCCGGACGACGGTCGAGTCGCTGCCGAGTGAGTACCGCTCGTCCAGGGTCTGGAACATCGTCCCACTCTCGGTCCCGACCATCTTCCAGTCGGGATGGGCCTGGCGGTCGGGTTCCGCGAACAGCTCACGCCGCTCGTGCCAGCGGTCGACATAGTTGTAGCCGACGATGTCCTCACCTTCGAGAAAGGCGAGCGTCGCCGGATGGCCGTCGGCGGCGATGTTGTCGTTGCCGGTCGTGACAGGCCGAGTCGGATCCTCGCGATGGAAAATGCCGACGAGGCGTTTCAGTACGTCGGCGCCGTCCGGGGTGCTCTGCTCGCCGATCTCGTTCCCGGCGCTCCACAGGACGATGGAAGGATGGTTGCGGTCGCGGTGCACAAAATCGATGACGTCCCGCTCCGACCACTCCTGGAAGTACTTGTGGTAGCCCTCGGGGGTCTTGCCGATGGTCCACTCGTCGAACGCCTCGGCCATGACGACAAAACCGAGCCGGTCGCAGAGGTCCAGGAACTCGGGGGCCGGGGGATTGTGGGAGGTGCGGATCGCGTTTGCCCCCATGGCCTTGAGCCGCTGCAGCCGGACCTCCCAGATCCGCTCCGGGACCGCCGCGCCGACCGCGCCGCCGTCACCGTGGAGATTGACGCCTCGCATCTTTACGTGCTGGCCGTTCAGGAGAAAGCCGCGGTCCTTGTCGTAGGCGATGCTGCGAATGCCGAAGGTGGTGGAGACCTGATCGACCACCCGGCGGTTGACGCTCACTTCGGAGCGCACGGCGTAACGATTGGGGCTCTCCAGCGACCAGAGCCGCGGGGCCGTGACGCGGACCCGCTGTTCGACCTCGACGTGCTGGCCGGCCGCGACGGTGAAGGCGGAGTCGACGTGCCCCACCTCGTGGCCATCGCGGTCCAGCACCGTCGAGCGGAGCACGCCCTCGCGCGAGGCCGTGGCGTCGTTGTCGATCCGGGTCCGGATCACGACGTCGGCGCTGGTCGAGTCGATCCGGGGGGTCGTGATGGACGTCCCCCAGTGCGCGACGTGCAGAGGATCCTCGATCGTCAGCCAGACGTGGCGGTAGATCCCGCTTCCGGAATACCAGCGAGAATTGGGCTGCGCCGAGTTATCGACGCGGACCGCCACGACGTTCACGCCGGACACGAGATGCGGCGTCACGTCATAGGCGATCCCGATGTAGCCGTAGGGACGGTGACCAAGCTTGACGCCGTTCACCCAGACGTCGGAGTTCATGTACACTCCGTCGAACTCGAGCCAGACCCGCTTCCCCGAAGCGCCGTCGGGGAGGCGGAAGGCCTTGCGATACCAGCCGATCCCCGTCGGGAAATAGCCGACCCGCCCCCCTCCGGGGGCGTTCTCGACCGGCGTGCCCTCGATGCTCCAATCGTGCGGCAGGTCCAGCCGACGCCATAGGTTGTCCTTGAAGTCAGGGCGGTCGGCGCCGGCGGGGTCGCCCAGTAAGAAGCGCCAGCCGGGGTCCATCGACAGGCGCTGGCGCTGGGCGGCGGCGCTCAGGGTCAGCGTGACGCAGCCGGCGAGCAGCAGGAAAGCCGTACGGAGGGTGCGCATGTTCTGGGTGTCCTCGGAGTGCGGGCTGGGCGATATGTTACGGCGCACGGGCCGTATCGCAAGAATCCGAAACCGATAGGAAGGACGAGGGGGACATGAAGCGACTGTGGCAGCTCTTGGTGCTGGTGACGGCGGGTCTGGCACTTTCGGCCGGTGTCGGCGCGGTTCGCCCGGCGAAACCCCGCGTGGCGCCGCAGGCCCGGGACACCTCCTGGGTTGCGCACAGCGCGCTCTACGAGGTGAACATTCGGGACTTCTCGAGCGCGGGGGACCTGCGGGGCGTGACCGAGGGGCTGGATCGGATTCAGGCGGTCGGGGCGACCGTCGTCTGGCTCATGCCGGTGCATCCGGTGGGGGTAAAGAACCGGAAAGGGCCGCTGGGCTCGCCATATGCGCCGCAGGACTACCGGGCGATCGATCCGGCGTTCGGGACGGCGCAGGACTTCCGCGACCTCGTGCGGGCGGTGCATGCCCGGGGCATGAAGCTGATCATCGACTGGGTGCCCGATCATACCGGGTGGGACCATGTCTGGGTCACCGAGCACCCCGACTATTACGTGCGCACCAACGGCCAGCTCACGATTCCGCGCGACCCGGCGGGCAAGTCGACCGACTGGGATGACGTGGTGCAGCTCGACTACGCCAATCCCGCGTTGCGACAGGCCATGATCGCCGCCATGCGCTACTGGCTGGAGGAGTTCGGGATCGACGGCTTCCGCGTAGATGCCGCGGGCTTCGTGCCCGATACGTTCTGGCGGGAGGCGATCCCCGCGCTGCGCTCAGCGGTCCGGCGGCCGATTCTCCTGCTGGCCGAGTGGGGTGACCTGCACATGCATCGCCTGGGATTCGACCTGACCTACGGGTGGGACGCCTACAGCCGGCTCAAGGCGGTGTGGCGGGGAACGCCGGCCGACAGCTTCGTCACCCCCGAACTCGCCACGATGCAGGCGATGCCGCCCGGCGGCATGCGGATGCGGTTCAGCACCAATCACGATGAGACGGCGTGGGACAATCCACCGGTCACCCTGTTCGGCGGGTCCGCCGGCGCCCGCGCGGCCTTCACGGCCATCGCCTTGCTCCCCGGCCGCCCGCTCCTCTACGACGGTCAGGAGGTCGAGAGTCCCCAGAAACTCGGGCTGTTCACGCGCGAGGCGATCGAGTGGAATCAGCCCGGGGCCGATTCGGCACGGGCCTTCTATGGGCGGGTCCTGAAACTCGACGGGACCGACCCGGCGTTCCTCGGGAGCGATTTCGCCCCGGTCCAGACGAGCGCGCCGGGCGACGTGATCGCCTACCGGCGTCGCGAAGTGGTGGTAGTGATCAACGCCCGCTCCCACGAAGTCCGTCTGGTGATTCCGGGCTTCCCGCTCGATGGCGCTCAGGACCTGCTGTCGGATCGCCAGGTGCACGGCGATACCCTCACCCTTGCCCCCTACGGGGTGTCGGTGATGGCGAAGCGCTAGGGTTGTAGCTCCAGGATGAGACTCGTCCGAGGCGCCAGCGGTTCGGCGGTCGGGATGTAGTCGCGGATGCGCCCCGTGCCGTCGACCGTCGGGGGCTGGGCGGGGACGCGGCCGAGGAGGCTTGTGACGCGGTATGTCCCGGGTGGAAGCGTGCCGGAGGCCGCGGCGAGCGTGACTTGGCGCACGACCGAGTCGCCGAGGTTCGCCACCACGAGCACCGCCTGATTCCCGGCGCGACGCAGGTAGGCCGCGACGTGCGGATCGCTCGCGGTCAGGCCGATGAGGTGCCCCGTCGCGAGCGCGTCGTTGCTCCGCCGCAAGTGGATCAGCCGCCGATACAGGTTCAAGAGTGAGCTCGAGTCACGGTTCTCGGCGGCGACGGTGGTGGAGAGCGAATCGGGCTGGGCGGGCTCCCACGGGTTCCCGGTCGTGAATCCGTACCCCGGCCGCGGCGCCCACTGCATCGGCGTGCGCAGCCGCGGATCGGGTTTGTCGCCGGTCATCCCGATCTCCTCTCCGTAGTACACGAACGGCAGGCCGGGCAGGGTGAGCAGCAGGGTCGCGGCGAGCTTCGCGCGAGCGACATCGCCCCGCAAGACGGTCATCGAACGGGTGCCGTCGTGGTTCGACAGGAACGGTGACCACCGGTAGGGCGGTAACGTATTCTGCAGCCGCAGGAATCCGCTCAGTAGTCCAGCCGCGGATCCCGTCCGGACGACGGAGAGCAGCGTGTCCGCCAGCTCGAAGCCGAAGTACGAGGTGAGCTGGTCGGGGTAGTAGGGGAGCACCGCGTCGATATTGCCCCAGGCTTCCCCCACGGTGTAGGCACCCGGCTTCACGCTGTCCACGTGCGCGGCATACTCGTGCAGGAAGGTATGGGTGCCGGGGCATCCCATGAGGCAGTCGCCCTCTTCGACGAGATACGGCACCGCATCGAGGCGAAACCCGTCCACTCCCATCTCGCGCAGCCAGAAGTCGGCGATCTTCATCGCTTCGGCACGCACCGCCGGGGTGTGGTAGTCGAGGTCGGGCATCTGGCCCGAAAACGCGCCGTAGTAGTACTCCTCGCGCTCCGGGGAGCGGTGCCAGGCCTCGGCTCCCCACGGCCCCTTTCCCAGGGGTTCGGGGGCGAACCGGTACCAGTGCCGGTAGGGCGAAGCCGTGTCGCGCAGCGCGGCCTGGAAATACGGGTGGCGGCTCGACGTATGGTTCAACACCATGTCGACGAGCACGGCGACGCCGCGCCGGTGGGCCGCCTCGACGAAGCGCTTGAGATCGTCGTTCGTGCCATAGGCCGGCTCGACCCGGTAGTAGTCGGAGACGTCGTAGCCGTGATAGCTGGGGGAGGCGGCGACCGGCATGAGCCACACGCAGTCGACCCCCAGGCCCGCGATGTAGTCGAGCTTTCCCGTCAGCCCCTTCAGGTCGCCGATGCCGTCGCCGTCACTGTCGGCGAAAGATCGGACGAACACCTCGTAGCAGACGTGGGGGTGGCGTAGGGGAGCGCCGCCGGTGAGAAGCACGAGGCCGGCGGCGACCGATTGCCAAGCGGGGCTCATCGGCCTTTCGGCTCCGCGGGTCGGATCCGGATCGCCTGCCCTCCCCCGGGGGCGAGGGCGAGGTGGAGGATCGACTTGGAGGTGACGGTCCGCTTGCTGATCGCCACGGGGAAGGGGTTCGAGCGCCAGTCGGCGCCTTTGCCGTCGGCATAGATCTCCGCGACGTACGGCCGCCCCGGCGAAAGGAACGACAACGGCACCTCGAAGTGGCGGGCCGCTTCGTCGGTTATGGCGCCGAGGAACCAGGTCGCGGCGTCGCGTTGGCGGCGGGCCACGATCACGTAGTCGCCGATGCGGCCGTTCAGAACGATCGTCGTATCCCAGTCGACCGCCACGTCCCGGATGAACTGGAACGCCGGCTGGCCGGCGTAATTCTCGGGAAGATCGGCCGCCATCTGCAGCGGGGAATAGAGCACCACGTAGAGGGCGAGCTGTTTTGCCAGGGTCGAGCGTACCCGCGGCTCCTCGTTGCTGTGCGTGTGGCCGCTGCTCTTTTCCAGCAGGTCGAAGATCCCCGGGGTGAAGTCCATCGGACCGTCCAGGAACCGTGTGAAGAAAAGGATGCTTTCGTGCTCCGGCGGATTGCCGCCTTCGCCGCCCCAGGCGTTGTACTCCATCCCGCGGGCGCCTTCCCGGGTCATCATGTTGGGGTAGGTGCGGCGCTCGCCGGTATCGTGCATCGGCTCGTGCACGTCGACGGTGATGCCATGCTTGGCTGCCTCCTCCACGACGTGCCGGTAATGCCGGACCATCACCTGGGAGTAATGCGAGTCGCCGTCCCGCACGAAGTCCGTCACGTACCCCGTCTTGATCGCGTCGAGGCCCAGCGACTGGTACAGCGTGAAGGCGCTGTCGAGCTGCCGTTCGTAGTTGTCGATGCCGCCCGAGGTCTCGTTGTGCACGATCAGGCGCACGCCCTTGGACTGGGCGTAGCGGGCCACCTGGGCGAGGTCGTAGTCGGGCGCGGCCTGGGTGAACGAGAAGGCGTTGCGGTTCTTGATCCAGTCGCCGTCCCAGCCCGTGTTCCAGCCCTCGACCAGGACCCCGCCGAATCCGTTCGCCGCGGCGAAGTCGATCGTCTGCTTGGCGCGCGCGGTCGTGGCGCCGTGTTTCGGTCCTGTCGCCCAGGTCAGCGCGCCGAGGTGCATCCCCCACCAGATGCCCACGAACTTCATCGGCTTGATCCAGGCGGTGCTGGGCAGCACGTTCGGCGGATTCAGGTTGAGCCCGAGGACCGAAGGAGCCAGATCCTCGACCCGGTCGGCCACCTGGATCGTGCGCCAGGGCGTCACGAACGGTGTCTTCCCCCGCACCTTGATCCCATCCGCCATCGGCTGCAGCGCCGCGCGCAGCGTCCGCCCCTCCATCCGCGGGCCCGCGAGGAACATCCGGGCGTAGTCCTCGAGGTCCGCCTCGTGGATCACGAGGCAGGTGTGGCCGTCGGTGAGCTCCACGGTGAGCGGGGTCTGGACGCTGTCGAGCGTGCTCACGGGACCGGAGGAGAACAGCTCTTCGGAGCGATCGAGGCGCGGCCGGTTGGAAGGGATCCACCAGGCCTTGCCGTTGTCGGCCAGGGTGAACTCGGTGAGCTCGTCGGTGATGGCGAAGCTGCCGAGACCGGGCTGCTCGGGCAACTCGTAGCGGAACCCGATCCCATCGTTGAAGGCCCGTACGCGCAGCACGAATCGCCGGTTGGGGGCGGCGGCCTCCGTGACGGAGACGGCCACCTCGTTGTGGTGATCCCGCACCCGGCGCACCTCACCCCAGGGCTGCGTCCAGGTTTCGTCGTGACTGGCGCGGGCCGAATCGGTGATGCGCAGGCTGTCGCGCAGGGGCGGCGCGCCTTGAAACGCGATACCGAGGAGCGACGGCTGGACGAGGGGGTGGCCGTCGCGCGTCAGGGTGTAGTAGAGCCGCCCGTCCCGGACCTGGACCATCACGGTGTCGCGCCCGTCGGGGGAGGCGACGCGCACCTGAGCGGCCGCGGGAGCGGCGAGCAAACCGATGGTGAGGCCGAGCACAAGGGGGCGCGGACCGTAGGGCATGGGGAGGCTCCGGATGCTAGAGGCGGGCGCCGACGTGGATGGCGACCGCGGTCATCGGGCTCAACGTGAGCTGGACGGCGCCGGTTGAATCTACGACGAGGCTCGTGCCGGCGCAGGCGCTGCCGGCGACTCCTCCGGTAATGACGTCGCAGTAGGTCCCCGGGGCGAGACCCGTGGCGAGGGTGGTATCGAGCGCCATAGCCTCGCGATTGATGGCGACGAACCCTTTGTCGCCGCGCGAGAAGGCGATGGCGTTGGCGCCGTTGTCCCACCAATGGGTGATGGCCGTGCCGGCGACGATCTTGCGGAACGCCACCATGGTGCGGATCGCGGGATCGCGGTGCTCACACACCCAGTCCCCGGGCGCGGCGGCTTCGAGGCTCGCGGCGCAGCTCACGGGGAGGGTCCAGCCGTTGGCATCCGAGGGCGGCCCCATGGAATTTTGGCCGGGACAGGAGAACACGTAGCTGGACAGGATCGAGGGATACCCAAAGGGCTGGGCGAGCATCCAGACGTTGGCGAGGCGGTAGACGTCGCCGTTGCGCCAGCTCAGGCCGCAGTTGTGCTGAGTGTCGTGATTCTGCAGGAACACGACCGCCTTGTCGGACGGCATCAGCCCCCAGGCCACCTCGGAGAACTGACTCCCGGGGGGGCCGTTGGGGTTGAGCTGGGCGATGTACTGGCCGCCGTTGTTGAGGAACTTGTCGCCGACCCCCGTGAAGGTGAATTCGGTGATGTCGGCGGCGCCCCCGGAGCTGTAGGCCTCGCCGAAAAAGTCCCGCGGGTGCAGCGCGTCGCTCGCTCCGCCGCCCACGACCTCGAGGTAGTAGTAGGGGATCGGAAGCGCCTCGGCGGTCACCGCGGAGTCGACGATCCCGAGGATCTTGTCCAGCTCCACCTGCTGGATGTGTTTGGCGGCGTCGATGCGGAACCCGGCGACGCCCAGGCGGGCGAGCATGATCATGTAGGCCGCGATCTGGTGGCGGACCGAGTCCTTGCCCGTGTTCAGGTCGGGCAGACCGAGCAGCTCGCAATCCTGGACGTTCGCGGCATCCGCGTAGTTGTCCACGGTACAGGGGGTATGAAAGTCGCTCGGCGTGTAGAGACCGGGATAGTCGTACTTGGTGTAGGGACTGCCGTTCGAGCCGGTACCGGGGCTCGGGAAGTTGGTCATGTGGTTGATGACCGCGTCGACGATGATCCCCACCCCCACGGTGTGGCAGCGGTTTACCATGTCCACAAATGCGGCGGAGTCGCCGGAGCGGCTCTTCGCGATGCTGTAGCGCACCGGCTGGTAGCGCTCGCTCCAGTCGTAGGTCGGGGTGATGCTGTGCTCCTGGGGCGGCGAGATCTGGACCGCCGCGAATCCCGCGGGGCCGAGGACGTTCTCACACTCGGTGGCGACGTCGGTCCAGCGCCACTCGAACAGATGGACCGACACGTCGCCCGCCGCCATATGCCCGCTCGGACGGTAGGTCGGATCGAGGCTGGGGCGGGGCGGGGAGCTGCCTGCCCCGGTCGAGGCGTTGGAACTGCAGGCGACGGCCCCGGCGGTAGCAAGGGCCAAGGCCGCGTGTCTCAGCAGGGTCAGTCGGGTTTGCGGTGACATCGGACTCGAGTGCCGGCGTTATGCCGGGAGAATAGTAGAGCACCGCCCGCCCGTCTGCCACCGGACGACGCCCAGCATGTCCCGCGCTGGGAATCCCATCCGCGGCTTGCGGCCGGGGCGTAACACCTCTTAGATGTCATGGGCGCCGAGACCGTTCACGGCGCACGGGGAACTTCGTGCAAGGAGGGACGCTTGAGACGGATTCTGGTCACCGGCCTCGTGGGTGCGGCTGTCGCCTGCACGCATCACGCCGGGACGACACCCGAACCCGTGCCGCCTGCGGTGGCCGTCACGGTGAACGTCACCAACAACTACGCGAGCACGATGGAGATCTATGCCGTCGGAGGCGGGACGTCCTACCACGTCGGGTCGGTGGCCCCGGGGATTCCGCGCACCTTCGAGCTGCGGCCGGCGATGCTCGCGGCCGGTGGTCGTGTCCGGTTGGTAGCCCAGGCCACCGGCGCTGGTCCGCGGTTCCAATCCGACGAACTCGTGCTGAAATCGGGGGATATCGTGGACTTCGAGATCCTGACCAATCTTATCGGCAGCCGCGTAACGGTGCGCCCCTAGGCTGCGAGCGGGTCGAAACACAGCAGCTCCACCGCTGGAGGCGGTGGAGCTGCAGACGAACGGTGCGTATGGGTCCGTCCGTGCCCTAGGAGGTCACGGGCTGACCGGGCAGATCGGATTCTGCTTCAGATTCGGGTTGGCGGTGAGCTCGTTCTGCGGGAGCATGTAGAGATTGCAGTTCGGGTCCGTCGCCGTCCCGTTGGGCTGGTTGCCCTTCCACGCCCAGAGGTACGTCCCACCGGTGAACAGGCCATACCGGATCAAATCGGTGCGCCGGCGACCTTCGAATAGCAGCTCACGGCCCCGCTCGGCCAGAATGGTGTCCACGTCCAACGCCGCGACGTCGTGGGTCGCGTTGCCATACGCGCGCTCCCGCAGGGCGTTGAAGTATGTCACTCCCTGAGCCAGGTTGGTGCCCGTGCGCGCGGCGGCCTCGGCGTAAATGAGGTAGGCCTCACCGAGACGGAAGATCGGGAAATCGGTGTCGATCATCGTCGTCTGCGAGCCCGGGCCGCCCGAAGACGTCTTGTTGGTGAACTTGGGTCCCGCGACGCCGTAGTTGAATGAGCTGACATCGGCCACGATGGGGTGCACGCTGTGGTCGATCTGCGTCCATTTCGTCGGGTCCGGCGTGACCGAATCCGCGATCGAATCGCGAGCCCGCATCGCGGTCGTGGAGTCCACCGCCACCACGCTGTCGTAGATGAACGCCCCGCGGGAGTCGCC
>Ga0335085_10008742_pt1 | contig 15413 bp, 12 predicted proteins | sample Lox_Sample_45_FD_206712 | JGI IMG/M metagenome (GOLD analysis project Ga0335085, IMG submission 206712) | Soil microbial communities from Loxahatchee National Wildlife Refuge, Florida, United States - Lox_Sample_4.5 | ecosystem: Environmental > Terrestrial > Soil > Wetlands | place: USA... | reverse complement strand
GTTCCTGAGAAGCTGGAATCGGCGCGAAAGGATTTCGAAACCGCCCTGCAACGCGATCCCGACTATGCCCCGGCGCTCGCCGGCCTGGCCTGGGTGGACGGCCAGTACTACCGCAATATCGCGTCCGATCCCGTGCTGTTGCAGAACGCCGAGAAATTTGCCCAACGCGCCCGGGCAATTGATCCGGACTTGTCCGCCGCACACAACGCCCTGGGCTTTGTTGCGGCCAGCCGATATGACTACCACAAGGCCGCGGACGAATTCCGCGAAGCCGCGCGCCTGGATCCTCAGGATGGCCTCGCCCTCGATTACCTTTCCTGGGCATTGGCTTACCAGCAGCCGCCGGACGCGGCAGGAGCGGAAAAAGCTTCGCGGGAAGGGCTTCGGCTTGGATTCGAGACCAGTGCCTCGTACTATCATCTGGGCCGGGCGCTCATGCTCGAGGGCCGCTACGACGAAGCCATCGAGGCCATGGAACATGCCGGGAAGCTGAGCCCGTCATCCGGCACACCCAGTTTTGGCCTCGCTCAGATTTACCTGGCGAAGGGAGACTACGACAAGGCCCTCGCCGCCTGGATGCGCCAGCCGGAAATGCAGCGCAGCACCTCCCTCGAAGGCTTCTGGGAAGCCTCCATCTACGCAGCGCGTGGCGAGAAGGAGAAAGCCCTGGCTACGTTGCAGAGAGCCCTGGAGAAAGGCTTCAACGATTTCGCTGCGATCGACAACAGCCCGCATTTCAACGCGCTGCGCTCCGACCCGCGCTTCCAGCAGATCCTGAAGAAATATCGGCACTGATTCCGTGAAGGGCCGTTGCCCCTTTGGCGAGAGCTTGATTCCTTGCCGGGGCAGCGTTAGCATGCCTCGGTTTCGCAGGTCGTTTGCGCCTGGGGCACACTCGCCCGAGTAGAAATGAATGACACTCATCACCACCCGCCCAATTATCAAGCCGTTGTGCACGCGCCACCACTCCAGCATGAGTCTCGCCGAGTGCGGCGAGCGGACCGGCCTCACCTTCCAGGCATACAAATGCGGCGCACAGGGCTGCGCTCGCGCCTACTCCTCATCACAAGGTTATTTCGATCTCGAGGACGGCATCATGCTCCTCCAAATGGAGCAACAAGACTGTCCCGATTGCGGTCTGCCAATGTACCTGCGCGCCGTGCAGGCCGACGGGTCGGAAACCTGGCGCTGCGCCCAAGTCGGCTGTAAATATTCTTCGCAATCGTCTGCGGCCGCGGGCGCCTAGTTCCCAAGCTGGCCGGCGCGTCTCTCGATGACTCCATACTGAATGCCGGAGAGAAAATGTTCCCCCTCGTCGATCAGCTCGCCCTCACCTCGGTCGTGGACAACTCCTACGACATTTTTTCCCCAGGCGGAAAATTTGGCGCAGTCACCGTCCAGCGCACTCCGGTCCCGTATCCCCTCGGTTCCAGCCGGGTGCTTCTGTCGGAGCACGGCCTGGCCTATCACCTCGAATCCACCAGCGGCTCGGAGCAGCGTGAGATCCTGCTCGATTTCTCACTCACTTGTTCCACACTCACCAACAATTACCAGGCGCTCAAGGTCGATCCGGCGAAGACCGATGCGCTCATCCTGAGCCACGGCCACGACGACCACTACGGCGGCCTTCCGGAATTCATCCGCGCGTTCCAGGACCGCTTCCGGCCCGGCACCACTCTCTATGTGGGAGGAGAAGACACCTTCGCCCATCGCTGGGCCGTGAAAAATGACGGCCTGAAACAGGACCGCGGCCAACTGAGCCGCGCCGAGCTTGAATCGCACGGCGTCAAAGTCGTATTTGCCCAGGAGCCTGCCGTCGTCGCCGGCCACGCCATCGTGTCAGGCCGGATTCCGCGCCTCACTGACTTCGAAATCACCCCGCCCACGGCCCGCGTGGAGGCAAAGTCGGGAGAATTAGTGAAGGATGACTTCCAGGGAGAGCTCGCCACTGCGTATCACATCAAAGGACGCGGTTTGGTGGTCATTTCTTCCTGTGGGCACGCCGGCATCGTCAACACCACCCGTCATTTCCAGAAAATCACGGGAGTCGAGCACATTCACGCCGTCGTCGGCGGCTGGCATCTCGCTCCCTATTCGGACGAAATCACCGGCAAGACCATCGCCGCGTTGCGCGAAATCAATCCCGATTACTACGTCCCCATGCATTGCACCGGCTTTCGCGCCATCGCCGCCATCCATCGCGACATGCCCGGCAAGCTGATCCTTCCCGCCACCGGCTCGCGGGTATTCTTCGGCGCGTAGCCAATTGCCCTATGAAACGGAAAGTTTTCACGCCCGGCGCGCCGCGGGCTGCTGCGCAGACGCCCCGACGCCCAGCTTTTTCAGGATGATTTCTGCCAGGCACCAATTCGTGAACCCCGACTGCAGCAGATTCGCGCCTACAAACGCCGTGAACCAGAACCAGTTGTGGTTTACCCAGATTCCCAGCGCCAGCGACCCCAGCACAAACGTCCCGGCGATAATCCTTACAACGCGTTCCACCGTCATACCTCACCTCCATGCCTGTTCATGTAGCGCCGCCCTTCAGGGCGGCATCCGTGCGGCTCTACGCTTTGGCCTCGCTCCCTTTCTCACTCAGGTAATACAGCACCGGCACGGCCATGCGCGAGAGCAGCGTGGAAGCCACTTCTCCGGCCATCAGCGAGATCGCCAGCCCCTGAAAAATCGGATCGAACAGCATCACGCTCGCGCCCACCACCACCGCGGCCGCCGTCAGCAGCATGGGACGGAAGCGCACCGCTCCCGCGTCTACCACCGCTTCCGCCAGCGGCATCCCCTGCCGGCGGCGCAATTCGATGAAGTCCACCAGGATGATGGAATTGCGCACGATGATTCCCGCGCCGGCGATGAAACCGATCATGCTCGTGGCGGTGAAAAACGCCCCGGCGAACACGTGTGCCGGCAGGATGCCCACCAGCGTGAGCGGGATGGGGGCCATGATCACCAGTGGCGTGCGCAGGGAGCCGAACCAGCCCACCACCAGGAAATAAATCAGAATGAGCACGGCGGCGAACGCCAGGCCGAGATCGCGGAAGACTTCGTAGGTGATTTGCCATTCGCCGTCCCATTTGACCGCAGGCGCGGCGGTGGATTCCGGCTGGGCGTTGAAGAACTGAGCCACCCCAGAGCCCTGCGATGTCTTCAGCGCCGCGATTTTTTCTTTCAGTTTCAGGATGGCATAGGCCGGACTGTCTTCCGCGCCGCCCACGTCTGCGATCACGTAAACCACCGGCAGGCGGTTCTTTTCGTATAACGTGGGCGCCACACGCGTCTGCTCCACGCGCACCAACTCGCCCAGCGGCACCAGCACGCCATCGGTGGCATCGAGATACAGCCCGCTCAGGTCTTGCCGGCTGGAACGGCTCGCGCGGTCCAGCCGCACACGCACCGGCACATCTTCGCGCGACTCCGCGCCGTGCAGCAGCGTGACGTCCGTACCGCCCAGCGCCATGGCCAGTGTGCCAGACACTTCCGCAGCAGAAATCCCGCGCAGCGCGGCTTTGTCCTGCTCAACGGCGAACTCCAGTTTTTCCTGTTCGCTGGTCACCATCCAGTCCACGTCCACCACTCCGGGGGTGTGATCGAAGAGGTCGCGCACTTGCCGGGCCAGCGCCAGACGCTGCTCGTAATCCGGGCCATAGACTTCCGCAACCAGCGTGTCCAGCACCGGTGGACCCGGCGGCACCTCCGCGATCTTCACCCGCGCGTTCCACTTCCGGGCGATCTCCTGGATGGGTCCGCGCATCCGTTGCGCCAGGGCGTGGCTCTGGAATTTGCGCTCCTCCTTCGGGCGCAGGTTCACCTGGATGTCTCCTTGTTCCGGGCCGTGGCGAAGGAAGTAGTGCCGCACCAGGCCGTTGAAGTTGTACGGCCCGGACGTTCCCGCATAGGCCTGGAAGTTGACCACTTCGGGATTCGTGCGCAGGTAGCCGGTAATGTCTTGTTCGGCCGCCAGCGTGCGTTCCAGCGGCGTGCCCTCGGGCATGTCCACCATCACTTGGTATTCGCTTTTGTTGTCGAAGGGCAGCATCTTCACGCGCACAACTTTCAGCGGCACGAGCAGGCAGGCGGCAGCCAGCAGCGCCACCACGCCGCCAAAAAACATCCATCGGCGTCGCCCGCTGGAGATCAGCGGCATCATCAGGCGGCGATAGACGCGGGTGGTCCAGCCTTCCGCCTCGCCGGCGGTTCCCTCACCGTGGTTTCCGCTGTGGCCGCGCAGCAGGCGCAGCGCCGCCCACGGCGAAACCACGAAGGCCACGATCAGAGAAAAGACCATGGCTGCGGAGGCGCCGGTGGGAATCGGCCGCATGTACGGTCCCATCAGCCCGCGCACCATGGCCATGGGAAGAATCGCGGCGATCACCGTGCCCGTCGCCAGGATGGTGGGGTTGCCCACTTCGTCCACCGCTTCGATCGCGATTTCGCTCCACGGGCGGCCCGCGTTCTCCGGCAGCCGGAAGTGCCGCACTACGTTTTCGACCACCACGATGGCGTCGTCCACCAGGATGCCGATCGAGAAAATCAGCGCGAACAGCGTGACCCGGTTCAGCGTGTAGCCGTACAGATAAAAAATTCCCAGCGTGAGGGAGAGCGTCACCGGGATGGCCAGCAGCACCACGCCGGATTCGCGCCACCCCAGCGCCAGCGCAATCAGCAGGGTCACGGAGAGCGTGGCCAGGATCAGGTGCTTCAACAGCTCGTTGGACTTCTCTTCCGCCGTCTGCCCGTAATCCCGGGTGATGGTCACCTGCACGTCGCGCGGCAGCACGGAGCCGCGCAGTGCGCTCACTTTCGCCAGCACCGCCCGGGAGACCAGCACCGCGTTGGTGCCTTTGCGCTTGGCCACTGTAAGCGTCACCGCCGGAAAATCCGCGCGGGCGCTTTCGCCGCTCGCCGCCGTGCGCGGCGCGGCCGGACCCGCTCCAAAGAAGACGTATTCGCTGGCTTCCCCGGCGCCCTCACTCACCTCGGCCACATCGCCCAGGAACACCGGCCGTCCGGAAAAAACGCCCACCACCAGGCGCCGCGCGTCCTCCGCACCGGTTAGAAAGCTGCCCGCTTCTACCGCCACCTCCTGGTTATCCCGGGCATATGAACCCGCTTCACGGCGTTGGTTGGAGCCTTCCAGCGCGCGCGCCACCGCCGGCGGGCTCAGCCGGTAGGCAGCCAGCTTCTGGGCATCGAGGGCCACGCGCAACTCGCGGCGCTGGCCCCCGATCAGCGCCGTCTCGGAAACATTTTCCACTTGCTCGACCGCGTGACGCACCTCCGCGGCCATCTGGCGCAATGCATAGCCGTCGTAGCCCGGGCCCCAGAACGTGAGCCCCAGGATGGGCACGTCGTCAATCGAGCGGACCTTGATCAGCGGCTGGGAGACGCCGGGTGGGATGCGGTCGAAATTCGAGTACATCTTGTTGTAGGTGAGGATGATTGCGTCTTCCTCTTTCGTGCCCACCTGGAAACGAACGATCACCAGCGCGCCGCCGGGACGGCTGATCGAGTACACGTATTCGACGCCGGGGATTTCGCGCAGCAGGCGCTCCATCGGCCCGGCCACCCGCTGTTCGACTGCCGTGGGTGTGGCTCCGGGCATCCCCACGAACAAATCCAGCACCGGCACCACAATTTGCGGCTCTTCTTCGCGCGGCGTCACCAGGACACTGGCCACACCCAGCAGAATGGCCGCCACGGTCAACAGCGGCGTGAGCCGCGAGTCAATGAAGGCGGCGGCCAGCCGCCCGGCCAAACCTCGCCTCACCGCGTCCCTCCCGGATGTTTGCCGTCCAGTTCACGTCCTGAAGGATTTGCCGCGATGGTCTCGCCTGCGCCCAGGCCGGAGAGGACTTCCATGGCATCTCCGGTGGCGGAGATTTCGCCGACGGTAATCACACGCCAGCGCAGAACGCCCGCGGAATCCAGCGCATAGACCCCCGCGAGCTGTCCGCGGCGCACCAGGGCGCTTTGCGGCAGCAGGATCGCCTGGCGCTCGCCCCGGCGGAACCAGGCGCGGCCGAACAGCCCCGAGCGTAGGGCGGGGTTCGCGGGAAGCTCGATGCGCACGGCAATGGTGTGCGAGGCCGGATCCGCGCCGCCTTCCACCTCGGTGATGCGCCCCTCTAAATCCGGCCCGCCCAGCGCGTCCAGGCGCACGCGAACAACGGTGCCGGTGCGCGCGGCGCCGGCTGCGGCAGCCTGCAGTTGCGCCCGCAGCTGGTATCGGGAAGGGTCTTCGATCACGAACAGCGTCGTTCCCGGCGCAGCCATGCCTCCGGTCTCCGCCATCCGCCGGGCCACAATTCCTGCAAACGGCGCGGCGATGCGCGCGTAACTAGAAGCCGTTTCCGCGGCCCGCGCTTCCGCCCGCGCGCGTTCCAGTCCCGCCTCGGCCTGCTTCTCCCGGTCGGCGGCGGCCGCCAGGCTGGCCCGGGCCATGCGCCGGCGGGACTCCACTTCGTCGAACTCCTGCGGGGCCACCGATTTCTGATCGCGCAGATAGACGAAGCGCTCGTAGGTTTTCTCGATGACCTCGGCCTGGGCTTTGGCCGAAGCCAGACCCTGCGCCGCTTCCGCGCGCGCGGAAATCGCTCCCACCTCGGCCGATTTTGCCGCCGCGCCGTGCGCAGCCAGTTCCCGGTCATCCAGCCGTGCCAGCAACTCCCCGGCCTTCACCGCCTGCCCCTCCCGCACCAGCACGGCTTCCACCATTCCCATGGTGCGTGCCGCCACCTCCGCGGTGTGCGCGGAGACCACCGCACCCGGCGCCTGTACCTCCTCTGCGATCGGCTGAAGCTTCATGGCCCGCAACTCGATTCCGGTGACGGCCTCCGGGGCCGCTTGCGCTGCTTGCTCGGCACGCGAGCAGCCCGCCGCCAGCGCCACGAGCGCGGCCGAGATCGGCAGCAGCATGCACGCGGCCCGTGTCCCGGGGTTCCTTGCGAATTTCATGGCCTCTCTCCAGAAAAAAGGATGGGAGATTCGGGTGTGAGCCGGCCCGCCGCCCGCTCCAGGGAAGCGCGCGCAGCGTACCAGTCCCCCACAGCGGTCACGTATCCAGCGCGGGCTTCGAGCGCCGCCTCCTGCGCGCGGAGCAGCTCGGTGATGGTGGTCAGCCCCGCCTGGTAGCGGTTCTCGATGATCCGCAGGCTCTCGCGCGCCTGCTCCGTGCTCTGCCGGGCCGCTGCGGTCCGCGCGCGGGCGGCTTCCGATTCCAGATAGGCGCGGCGCAGCTCCAGCCGTACGCCTGAGCGGACCCACTCAAGCTGGTCCTCGGCCTTGCGCTTCATCGCCGCCGCCTCCGCTACCCGATAGCGATTCGCGCCCCCGGCGAAAATATTCCAGTCCAAGCGAACCCCCGCGGTCCAGTTCGTGCCCGAAGGCCCTCCCAGGGTCAGCGCGTCACGCTCAAACTCTCCGAACAACCCGATCGTCGGGCCGAAATCCACCTTCGCCAGCCTCTCTCCCTTGCGCGCCGCGTCCACTTGCATCTCCACCGCGCGCAGCAGGGGACGGGCAGCCAGCGCTTCGTTTTCCCACTCCCCGATGGCCCCTTCGAGATCCGCCGGCTCGGCCAGCTCCGCAGAGGGCTCTCCCAGCGCTTCCCCGTCGGCTCCCAGCTCGCGCCCCAGGTTCAGCCGGGCCACCGCCAGAGCATTCTCGGCGCGCAATTCGCGGTCGAGCGCCTGCGCTTCAAACACCTGCGCGCTCAGCAGGTCGGAAGAGACCACCTGCCCGGCGTGTTCCAGCGAGGCAATCCGCTCGCGGTTTGCCGCCGCGGTTTTCCGCGCGTCGCGCGCCGCGGCCAGTCCGTCGCGGGCCACCACCGCGCCGAAATAGGCCTGCACCACGCGCAGAATCAGATCCTGCCGGGCCTGCTCGAGCGCGAAGTCTGCCGCCGTTTTCTCGCTGTTGGCCGCGCGCGTGCGCAGCCAGGTGCGCCCGGAATCGAACAGCGTCATATGGCCCGAAAACCGGGTATCGAAATTGTCGAGCGGGTGCGGCGCGTTCAGGCTGGGCAGGGCGAAATTGTCTGCGGTAAAGCGCCGTTGCGTCAGCAGCGTGCCGAAGACGTACACCGGATTGTTGCCCCGCGTGAATCCCTGCGAGAAATCGATCCGCGGGTACCAGGCGGCGCGCGCCCCCAGGGCGCGGGCGGCCGCTGCGCGCTCATCCTCTCCGGCAGCGCGAAGCTGCGGATTGCGGTCCAGAGCGGTGCGCACGGCGGAGGAAAGCGTGAGCGCGTCCTGGGCCCGCGCAGGAAGCGCAACCAGGGGCAGGAGCGCGGTCAGGAAGAGCGCGGCACGCGGCGCAAATAGCAGGGCGTCTCTCATTTTCCGCTTGACAGAATATTTCTATATGGCTATATTGTCAAGCAGAAGTTTTGAAGCTGGGGCAATCCCCCGGCGGGAGGCGGCACCCTATGAAATCTCCTTCCCCTTCTCTCCAGCGCATCGAGCTCGCTGCGGAATGGTTCCGCCTGCTGGCCGATCCCAACCGCCTCCGCATCCTTCATTTCCTCGAGCCCGGCCGCCGCACCGTGGGGGAAATTGTCGCCGCCCTTCGCACCAGCCAGCCCAACGTCTCCAAGCACCTCCAGGCCCTGCGCCAGGCCGGCCTGGTGCGCCGCCAGCGTTCCGGAAATTTCATTTATTACTCCATCGGCGATCCCGTTGTGTTCCGTCTCTGTGAGTTGGCCTGCCACAGCGCCCTCGCCGCCGCCCGCGGCCGCTACGGGACGCTGGTCGCCGCCCGCGGCCGCTGACGGTTGCCCCTGAGCGGCTGAACCCCAGGCCCTCCCCGCACATTTGAAGAGCCGCCCCTCAACTTTACGCAGTTCGCGAACTGTGCCACCCTGTTGCCGGTTTCATTTCATCTTTGGGGGCAATCATGAACGTGAGTCGGACAGGCGTGATTCTTGCCGTGTGTGCCGGAGCGGTGTTGCTTTCGGGCGTGGCCGGGGCGCGGAACCGCGCGCGCGTGCTCGCTGGCGGGCAGCCGGGGGATTCCGGCTATCAACTGAAGAAGAAGATCAAAATCGGCGGCGAGGGCGGCTGGGATTACCTCACTTTTGATTCCGCCACCCGCCGGCTGTTCATTTCCAGGGGCGCCAAGGTCATCGTGGTGGACGTGGATGCGGACAAAGTGGTGGGCGAGATTCCGGATACGCCCGGGGTGCACGGCATCGCCCTGGCGCCGGAATTGAATAAAGGCTTCACCTCCAACGGACGCGGGAACAATGTAACCGTGTTCGACTTGAAAACCCTGGCCACGCTGGACCACGTGCCCACCGGAGAGAATCCCGATGCCATTGTGTACGACCCGGCCATGAAGCGCGTGTTCACCATGAACGGACGCAGCAAGGACGCCACCGCCATTGACGCCCAGACCGGGCACGTGGACGGCACCATCGCCCTCGGTGGGCGCCCGGAGTTTGCCGCTGCCGACGGCAAGGCCCACGTGTACATCAATATCGAGGACAAGAGTGAAATCGTGGAGCTGGACTCGAAGAAACTCACCGTGGTTTCCCGCTGGCCCCTGGCGCCCTGTGAAGAGCCCTCCGGGCTGGCCATGGACACGCACAACCGGCGGCTCTTTGCCGGATGCCACAACAAGATGATGGCCGTCGTGGATGCGGACAGCGGCAAGGTGATCGCCACCCCGCCCATCGGACAGGGCGTGGATGCCAATGCCTTCGACTCCGGCACCAGGTTTGCATTCGCCTCCAACGGCGACGGCACTCTCACCGTGGTCCGTGAAGAGTCACCCGCGAAATTCACGGTGGTTGAAGACGTGGCCACGCAGCGCGGCGCGCGCACCATGGCCCTGGACCCGAAGTCTCACGAGGTTTACCTGGTGACCGCGGAATTCGGCCCGCGGCCCGAGCCCACCACGGAAAATCCGCAGCCACGGCCGCCGATGATTCCGGACACCTTTACCGTCCTGGTATTGGCGCGATAGCGGCTTCCGCGCCCTGGGCCGGGCCTCCGCCCGGCCCGCGGGTTGCTGGCGGCGCTCAGCGCGCCGCGAGTTGAAATTCCACCCGCGCCGCCGAGTCCGCGCGGACTTCCACCTTCTTGTCGATCACCACCGGCTGCGAAAAGAAGAACCGCTTGGTCATCTGCTGGGTGCCCACGTCCAGCGTCTGCGTTTCCCGTTCCACCTTCCAACCCTCATGCCAGGCGGCAATCTCGTAGTCCCCGGCGGGCACATCCGTAAGCTTGAACGCGCCGTGTTCGTCGGTCACGGTCACATAAGGATGCCGCACCACAATCACCACTCCGTTCATCCAGGTGTGCCCGGCATTGCATTTCAGGTCGATCACTCCGGGAGTGTCCAAAGTCCGCCGGATGAATTGGTTCTGGAACGGGAAGGGAAGATTGATGCTCGAAGCGCCAATCATCTGCACGGTGTGCAGCACCGGGTCGCTGCTCTTCACTGCGAATTCGCCCTGCACCGGCACCAGCGAGATGTGCGGCACGTAGCGGCAATTCTTCTGGTCCAGCGTGCGGCGGATCGCCGGCAGGTCCATGGCCTTCCCCTGGGTGATTTCTTTCAGATAGACCACCGTGTTGGCCACGCCCCCGTCCGGGCCCACGATCAGCCGTTCCAGGTCGCGCACTTTTGTGCCCTCCGGGTCGCACACCTCCGGATTCTTGGTGATGGGAATCGAAGGCGGCTTCACCGCCGGCCCGGACCATTTCACTACCCCGGTAATGGTTCCCCCATCCTTCACTGTAATGACGTCATAGACGGCCTGGGGGACCGCCCGCGAGGGGACGAAAACACCCAGAGTCACGAGAGTTGCAGGCAATACCCAACTCATCTTTCTCATCGATTTATTCCTCCGAGCGGCGAAGTTCGGCTCTCGGGGTCAACTTCTTCTGGGACGCCGCGTTCTGGCTATTAGGCTACTGGGTGCGGGGAACTACGATGGGCCTCGTTTGTCCCGGCGTTGCGAATCGGCCAATAACCAGGCCCTTAAGAGCCGGTTCGATTGCCGGGCCGGCTTCGCCCGGCGGCTAGGGTTTGCCGGAGTCTTCAAACGCTTCCGGGGGATCCAGCGAGCAACGGTGCCAGAATTCCGCCTCCGTGATTCGCCCCGCGCGCAGTTGCTCCAGGTCCGCGCGCGTCGTGGAGATTTGCCCTCCATCCGAAGAATCGAACACCACCACCACGCCCGCCGGGGATTCCGCGCCGCTCGGGGAATCCAGGCGCGCGCCGGCCAGCAGGGATTTTGCGAACGCCCGCTTTTCTCTCGCCGAAGTGGCCATTCCTGCGCTCGGCTCCACGTCGAATACCTTCACCGTTTTCCCCCGCAGCGGCGCCCAATCGCCCGCAAACCTGCTCACCGATTCGCGGGTCACGCGAAACACGGCGCTCGCTGCGGCAGTGGCCTCTCCGGCCTTGGCGGGGCCTTCGGCAAGTCCGCCCGGAAGCTCCAGTTGCGCGCGGCGAATCCATCCCCGGGATGCGCCGGAAATCTGCACGTGCACCCAGGAGGGCTGCACTTCCAGGATTTGAAACTCGTCCTGGGCCTCGGCGGAGAAGAGCACCTGTGCGCCGGCCTGGGGTTTGGAATATACGGGCGTGCCGGACTTGCGCACCGCGGCCAGATTCTCGGGGTGCGCTTGATTTCGCAGGACCTCCTCCAGGTTTTGCTCCAGGTCGCGAAGTTCCTTGGTGTGCTGCTCGGCCCGTGCGCGGTCTGCCTCCGTGGCAGCAGGATTTCCGGAACCCCCTGCATCACCGCGCGCTGCCTCTCGCCCGGTCCCGCCGGGGGCCGGAGCGGGGGCAGGTGCCGCTCGATAGGGCGCGGGATGTTCCGAAAGCCCCGGATCCGGAGCACGAAAGGGCACCAGGGGACTCGGCTGCTGCGGCTTGCTCGCCGCAGGCGGCGTCCCGGCCGCCCCCGCAGTTCCCCCCGGCTCGAGGATTTCTCCCAGCCGGTCCAGAAGGTCGTTTTCCAGCCGCCCGTTCGACGGCAGCGTGCGATAGCCGGACTTGGCTGGATTCGCGTCTGTGTACCATGCGGTAATCTTGGCCACCACTCGGACAGCCGTGCCTCCGGAACTGGCTTCGCTCACCTTGATCGCACATTCATAAAAGCCGCTCCGGTATCGCTCCAGCGGCTCCTCGGTGGTGCCCACAAATCCCTCCAGCGTGGGGAGGCGGCCCTTGGCCGTGGCCCGCACCTCGCCCACCGCCCGCTCCACTTCCCTCTGGGATTCGGCGTAGATGCGATCCGTTCCACTGCTCTGAGCGCCCGCGGGGAGTGCTGGGTGCAGCGCCAGCCCCAACGCCGCTCCCATCGCCAGCCTCGTCGCGCGTGAGATTCGCATCATGAAATCGGCTTTACCTGGTCGCGGCGCAGCCACCCGCGCCGCCCGGCCCCGGTCTCGACCCCATACCAATAGGGCGTCACGATCAGAATGAGCACCTCAGAATCAGGCGGCATGGGCTGCAGGGTCACGGCGCTGTGAAACGGCGCGGATTTCAGCTCCACGCCGCGGCCGGCCACCAGGCGGACCAGTTCGTGCCTCAGTTGGCTCACGTGCTCTTCCAGGGAATTTGCCGAAGACTCGGCGGCCAGCAGGCGGGCGCGTTCCTCTTGTCGCTGCTTTTCCTGCGCGGCCTCCGCTGCCCGGCGATCGTTGCGCTGCTTCTCTGCTTCCGCGGCCTGCTGCTGGGCCAGTTGCAACTGCTGGAGCTGGGTCCGGATCTCCTTCAACTCGCTGGATTCCACCGTGCCGTCGGACTCGTGTACCGTCCGCCGGCCATCCTCCACGAACACCGCGTCAATCTGCACGCGCGTTTTCGAGTCCTTTCGCTCCTGAACCAGATAACGCACTGTGATGGTCCCGATGTCCGAGCTGTGCTTGAAATTCCGTGGCGCCAGGGCGCCGGCGTAGACCTTGTAAAGCGCCTTCCCCGGCCCCTTCCAGGGCCCGAAATGCGCCGAGGAGTTTGCGGCCACCGCTCCCGTCAGGGTCTTTTCTTTCTCGTAGACATAGGTACCGTGGATGACCTGGTCGTTGGCCACGTCTTCCACCACCTGGAGCACATCCGCCATCGGGGCGTCCAGGATCACTTCAATTCCCGCGCCCTCTTGCGGTCCTGCGCCCGGCGGCAGCGCGGCGGCATCGCTCTTGGCCGGCAGGGCGAGCGCAAGCAGCAACACGGAGGCCACCCAAGGCGCCGCTTTCGACCGGAGGGCCAGCGGGCGCGGGACCCCGCGTCGAAAGCGACGGTTGCGGCGTCGAACTGGGGAAATGCTGATTGGCATCATCGCGCGAGAAAAACCCTGGCGCACCGGCAAGGTTCCTTCGTAGCCCCGGCCATTGGAATTGTCAAATCAAATCCAGGGCGGGCGACGGGCTGGTTTGCCCTGGATCTCAGGACTCTCCCTCCGTCGTGTCCCTTCGTGGGTTCAAAAACGCCCGGAGCCGCAGGCATGATTTCTGGTCCGCCTATCCATCCCGGCCTGCCGGAGCCTCAACCCGGCGGGCGCAACCAGCGGGCCCGGCCCTCTCGATCGTCGAGGGCGCGGAGGAAAATACTGTGCGCCATACATTTCTGCTTGCAATCCACAGTAGTTTGGAGTTAGGTTTCGCCTCACCTGGGCGAGGAGAGATCTTCCGGCGGTTGAGCAGGCGGATTCACCTGGAGGAGGGGCCAGGTGTTACCGATCGGCGCAGGCAGGTCCTTGCTGTTCTCGCACGCGTGGAACCGCGCGTGGTCCCTTGTCCTTCCTTTGGATACGCAGCCGCTTTTCCGTTTCGATTGTTCTTTCACCCGTCTACTTTTCTGAACAAGCAAAGCCCGGGCCGAGGAGGAACCATGTTCGAATGCGTTTTGCTGGTGAGCAAAGCTAAGAAGCCGATCCCCGTGCGAGGAATCTTTGCGGTCCTTGCTCTGCTGGCCGGCGCGCTGCTTGCTGCCGTGCCGCCCGCGGCGGCACTGCCCGGCAGCCATATGAAAGTCAGGGCCATTCCGGCGTTTGCCAGGAAATACGGCCTGCCCTGCTCGGCGTGCCATACCGCCTGGCCGGAGCTGAACAACTTCGGCACCGTCTTCCGCGACAATGGCTATCAATTGATGAACGACCGCGACTCTCCCATCTGGCAGAACCCCTCGTACTTTCCCATTACCATGCGCATGACCCCCAACTGGCACTTGGAAAACACCACCAACCAGCAGGTGGACTCCGTGCCCGGTGGCGCCACCGGAACGCTCGTCAGCAAGACGGTGCAGGTCAACGGATTCGACCTCTCCGGGATGGACCTCTGGACCGCAGGCACGCTTTACAAGAACATTTCGTTTTCGCTGCTGCCCTCTTCGGACAATACCGGGGCCTTCCACTTCGAGAATGCCTTCGTCCGCTTCGACAATCTGGGGCACAGCACCTGGTTCAATCTGAAGGTCGGGAAGTTCGAGCTCGACAACTGGATCTCTGAGAAGCGCTTCCTGTTCCTCTCCAATAATGGTGGCCTCTACCAGACCTACCACTTCGCTCCCCTCGGGGATATCAACGGCGTGGGCATCGGAGACAACCAGCTCGGCGTGGAACTGGCCGGCCACTCCGCCAACAGCTACACGCGGTACAGCGTCTCCCTACTCTCGGACAACGACGGAAATGTGGGCTTGCCCTCCAACCGGGGCTACAGCGTTTTCATGGCCTTCAGCCAGGCGTTTAACGGCGGCAGCCAGGGGCTCCAGAGAATCGGGGCGTACGCCCTCGTTGGACAGCAGCCTACCTACTTCATGACTTCCTCCACCGTGCCCATCCCCGGGGAGGGCATCGGGAACAAGCCGTATTACCGCGTCGGTTTTAACGGCGACTTCTTCCTGTTTCACAGCAAACTGGAAATTCTGCCTCTCTACATGCACGGCTACGACAACGTGTACCTGGGCATCGGCGAGCCTTCAAATGCCCCCCTGCTTTCCTATGCGCAGTGCACGGCGCCCGGAGTCTGCCGGGCCCCGGAGTGGAACGGCGGGTTCGTCGAGGCGCATTACTATTACAGCCCGCAATTGGTGATGATTGGCCGGTATGAGCTGATCCGTATGTCCCAGCAGGCCCTCTCCACCAATCCCGGCAATCAGAGCAATATCGACGCCTATTCCATCGGCTACCGCTGGTACCCCATCATGTTCAGCCGCGCCGGCCTGGCCTTCCACAACGAATATTCGATCACCAAGAGCATCGGCATCGTGCCGCTGAGCGGAGACGGTGTGGGCCTGCCCCCACTGGCCGCCAACGGCAAGGTGTGGAGTGGCAGCCTGTTGATCGGCTTTGACTTCGACTTCTAGGAGACGAGGAGCCTATGAAACCACGAGTTGAGCTGTTGGCACTCTTTCTGGGCGCGGCCCTCCTGATGCTCACGGCAGGGGCG
>Ga0335085_10008741_pt1 | contig 15414 bp, 14 predicted proteins | sample Lox_Sample_45_FD_206712 | JGI IMG/M metagenome (GOLD analysis project Ga0335085, IMG submission 206712) | Soil microbial communities from Loxahatchee National Wildlife Refuge, Florida, United States - Lox_Sample_4.5 | ecosystem: Environmental > Terrestrial > Soil > Wetlands | place: USA... | reverse complement strand
TACACGACCTTGTAGGCCCGGTTGCCTTCGGCGAGCCGCGGGACCACGAGGGCGAAGCGTCCCGGCTGGTGCAGGTTGTCCGAGGTGACGACGGCCTGGACCTCGACCGGGAAGGAGTCGCCGTCCACGCTGCCCGCGATCTCGATCTGCTCGACTTCCTGGGCCCGCCGAGCCGAGTAGATCGGGTAGAAGAGGAGCACGAGGCCGATGACGAAGAGGAAGAGCGCCGGAATGTTCGTCTTGAACTTCATCCCGAACGGGAGCTCCAGCTCGATCTCCTTCAACGTCTCTCGGTCGATGTAGATCTTCTCCCGGTATATCAGCCAGATGCCCCCGGCGGTCATGACCAGACCCGCGAGCGAGCTGAGCAAGCTGAGCGCCAGCACTCCACCCTCAGGCAATGGGCACCTTCCTGGTCTCGCTACTGCTTCAACTTCCGCGCCCGGTCGCAGGCCACGGCGATGCCCCCCGCGCACGCCTTCTCGTAGAACGGCAGCGCCTTCAGCGGATCCCGGCCCGCCTCCCAGGCCACCGCGACCTCTTGGCAGGCCTGGGCGACACCGCCGGCGCAGGCCTTGGAGTTGAGATCGAAGGCCGCCTTGCGGTCCGCCGGCGTGGTTCCGAGCATCTTCGCGAGGGTGTGGCAGTCGGCGGCGATCCCGCCGGCACAGGTCTTCTCGAAGAGGGCGTGGGCCCGCGGGACGTCGCGACCCACCGCATCTCCCGAGTACAACATGGCGGCGATGGCGCTGCACCCGGGGAGGTCGCCCTTGCCGCAGGCCTCTTCGTAGAGGGAGACCGCCCGGTTGAGGTCGCGCACCACGCCGCGGCCGGACTGGAAGAGCTGGCCGAGGGTCGTGCAGCCCCGCGGGTCGCCGTCGGTGCAGGCCTGCCGGAAGAGCGCGGTGGCCTGGGCGAGGTCGGCCTTCACGCCCTGGCCGCGCCCGGTCATCTGGCCGAGCTCGTAGCAGCCGGCGCCGGCCCTCCCGTCGCAGGCCTTCCGGAAGAGCGAGGCCGCGCGGGCGGGATCGCGGGTCGCGCCCCCGGCGGCGTCCCGGACCAGCTCGCCGAGGCCGAGGCAGCCCCGCGGATCGCCTCCGTCGCAACCCTTGGTGAAGAGGGCGAGCGCCTGGGCGGGGTCGGCCGCGACACCCTCACCCTTGCGCAGGGCGGTGGCGAGGGCGACGCAGGCGGCGGGGAGGCCGGTGTCGCAGCTCTTGCGGGCGAGAAGGACGGCGCGCGCCGGGTCGCGCGCGACGCCCCGGCCGTCCCGCAGCATGGCAGCGAGGCGAGCGCAGCTCGGGGCGTCTCCGGCCGTGCAACCCTTGTCGAAGAGGGAGGCGGCCTTCGCGTCGTCCCGCGGCATCGGGGAGCCGTCCGCGTACATCCCGGCGAGGATGCCGCAGGACGCGGCGATTCCGCCGTCGCAGGCCCGCCCGGAGAACTCGGCCGCGTGGCCGAGGTGCATCGCGATCTCCTGGCCCGCGATCAGCATCCCGGCGACCTCGGCGCAGCCGGCGGGAGCACCCCCGTCACAGGCCTTCTGGTAGAGAAGGGAGGCTTTCTCGGGCTCCTTCTTCGTGCCGGTGCCGGTGCGGACCGCGGTGGCGAGGTCGAGGCAGGCGGCGGCCAGGTTCAGGTCGCAGCCCTTCTTCAGGAAGGAGGCGGCCTTCTCGGCATCGCGCGGCACGCCCTCCCCGAGCGCGTGCAGGCGGGCGAGGCGGAGGCAGTCGGCGGCGGCGCCCTTGTCGCAGGACTTCTTGAGGGCGGTGGCCTCGGCGGAGGGGCCGGCCGCCTGGGCGTCGGGCCCCGCGGCCGGGGCGGTCAGGGCGAGTAGGGCCAGCAGAGCGAGGAAGGGCATGTCGCCTCCTTGCGACGGCTGGGACGAGTGTACTAGGTTTGGGCCCCATGCCCGAGATCCCGAACGTGCTGTCCCTCGAAGGAAGGGTCGCGGTGGTGACCGGCGCCGGCCGCGGCATCGGGGCCGCCACCGCGAGGATGCTGGCCCGGGCGGGGGCCCAGGTGGCCCTCCTCGACCGGGACGCGGCGGGCGTCACCCACACCGCGGAGCAGATCGGCCTCGAGGGGGGCGAGGCCCTGTCCTTCACCAACGACATCACCGACGCCTTCGCCGTCGAGCGCACCTTCGACGGCGTGGTCGAGGAGTGGGGCCGCCTCGACGTGCTGGTCAACAACGCCGGGGTCCTCAAGGAAAGCCCGCTCGAGGACCTCGCCGACGAGGACCTCCAGGAGACCCTCGACGTCAACCTGCGGGGGGCCGTGGTGTGTGCGCGCGCCGCCGCGCCGCACATGATCGCGCGGGGCCGGGGGCGCATCCTCTCCGCGGCCTCGAGCTCGACCCGCCTCGGCGCCCAGGGGCTGACCGCCTACTCCGCGGCGAAGGCCGGGATCGTCGGGATCACGCGCACGTGGGCGCGGGAGCTGGGGCCGAAGGGGATCACCGCCAACGCGGTGGCCCCGGGGCTCATCGACTCCGAGACGGTGCGGACCGTGCCGCCCGACGAGCTCGAGGCCACGCTCGCCCGCATCCCGGCCCGCCGGCTCGGGAGGCCGGAGGAGGTGGCGGCGGTGTACCTCTTCCTGGCCTCCGATCTCGCGTCGTTCATCAACGGCGCGGTAGTGGGTGTCGACGGGGGGCTGCTGCTGTATTGATGCTATCCCGCGAAGCGGTTCCCTGCCGGAGCTTCGCGGGATGTCTCGCCGCAGGGACGACACCCACTTTGTTCAGTCCCTTCGTCGCACCGCCTGTCTGGCCTCCCGCTCCTGGTCCTTCTTCTTGATCGCCTCGCGCTTGTCGTGGGCCTGCTTGCCGCGGGCGAGGCCGATCTCCATCTTGACCCGGTTGTTCCTCATGTAGACCCGGAGGGGCACGAGGGTGAGGCCCCGCTCGGTGACGCGCCCCCCCAGCTTCAGGATCTCCCGCTTGTGGAGGAGGAGCTTGCGATCCCTCTCCGGGGCGTGGTTCATGAGGTTGCCGTGGCTGTAGGGGGCGACGCGGCAGCCCACGAGGAAGAGCTCCCCGCCGCGGAAGTCCACGTACGAGTCGGAGAAGTTGAGGCCGCCCTCCCGGATCGACTTCACCTCGGTGCCGACCAGGGCGAGACCGGCTTCGGCCCGCTCCAGGACCTCGTAGCGGAAGAGCGCCTTCCGGTTGGTGGCGAGCGCTCGCTCGCCGGGCTCCGCCTTCGCCATCCCGCCATGTTATCCCGTCACATCGTTTAACCGCAGGCCCGCGGGCGCCGCGGGCGGGGGCGCGGGGCCGGTGGTAGAGTCGTGCAGGGACATGACGGACATCCAGAAGCGCCTGGCCGCGGTCTCCGACACCCGCGGGCGCATCGTCTCCATCTTCGTGGGCGCGGTTCTCCTGCCCTCCGTCGCTCTGAGCGTCCTGTCCTTCAACGCCGTCCCCAAGCACGCCGAGAACCTGAAGATCAGCCTGCTGAAGCAGGCGCAGCAGCTGCTCTACTACGCCGAGCAGGACCTCGAGCAGGCGACCCGCCGCAAGGCGCTCGAGGCGGCGCGCGCCGTGGGCCCGGAGCGCCTCCTCGAGGGACGGCGCGTCCCGATCGCGGCGGCGCTGGCCGAGGCGGGGATGGCCGACATCCAGTTCGACTCGCTGCGGCTCGAGGCGTGGTCGAAGGTGCGCGGGACGCCGGGCCCGGGGCCCGCGGCGAGCGACGAGCTGCGGGCCCTGAGCGAGGCGCTCACCGGCCGCCCCTTCGGCCCCGGCGGCCCCGGCCGCCCGCCGCCCGAGGAGGAGGACGCGGTCCCCCTCACCACGGTGAGCGGCGAGGAGCTGGGTGTCGTCCGCTTCCGCTTCACCTGCGACTACGCGCACCGGCGCCTGGTGCGCGAGTTCTTCGAGAAGCACTTCGTGAACCCCGAGGGGGCCTGGGTCATCCGGGTCACCGAGCCGGGAGGGGAGGTGCTCTACGAGAACGCCCGCAGCCGGAGCGACGACCGCTTCGAGGTCGAGCGGTCGATGACCGTGCCCTCCTACGAAGGAGTGAGGCTCCTGCTCCGGTATCGCGACCGGTCGATCGAGCAGGAGGTGCGGCGGCTGGCCATCACGAAGACCGCCCTCATCGGCTTCATCGACGTGATCCTGCTCGCCGGGCTGGGCCTCGTCTGGACCAACGTGCGCCGCGAGCTGCGGCTCTCCCGGCTGAAGAGCGACTTCGTGGCCAACGTGAGCCACGAGCTCAAGACCCCCCTCGCCCTCATCCGGCTGTTCGCCGAGACCCTGGAGCTCGGCCGCGTGCCGACCGAGGAGAAGAAGAAGCAGTACCACGGGATCATCAACAAGGAGAGCCGGCGCCTCAGCCAGCTCATCAACAACATCCTCGACTTCTCGCGCATCGAGGCGGGGCGGAAGGAGTACCGCCTCGTGCGGGCCGACCTCGGGGCGGTGGTGCGGGACGTGGTCGACGCCTACCGCTTCCCGATCGAGCAGCAGGGCTTCGCCCTGACCCTCGACGTGGCCGACGACCTCCCGGACATGGAGATCGACCCCGAGGCGCTCTCCCAGGCCCTCATCAACCTCCTCAACAACGCGATCAAGTACAGCCCGCAGGAGAAGAGCATCCGGGTCTCGGCGCGGCGGGAGGGGGACCGGGTGCTGGTGACGGTGCAGGACCGCGGGGCCGGCATCCCGAAGGCGGAGCAGAAGCGCATCTTCGAGAAGTTCTACCGGGTCGAGAACAGCCTGGTGCACACGACCAAGGGCAGCGGCCTCGGCCTGGCCCTGGTCCAGCACATCATGGAGGCCCACGGCGGGCGGGTCGAGGTGGCGAGCGCTCCCGGGGAGGGGAGCGCCTTCACCCTGTCCATCCCGGTGGGGGGAGAGGGGGCCGCCGAGGCGCCCGCCCCCGCGCGCCGGGGTACCATGGGACATCGCGAGACCATAGAGCAGCCATGAGCAAGATCCTGATCGTGGAAGACGAGCCGGACATGGTCCTCGGCCTGAAGGACAACTTCGAGTTCGAGGGGTACGAGGTCCTGAGCGCCACCGACGGGCAAGCAGGGCTGGAGCGGGCACGGGCGGTGAAGCCGGACCTCATCGTCCTCGACGTCATGCTCCCGAAGCTGTCCGGGCTCGAGGTGTGCAAGACGCTGCGGGGGGAGGGCTACGAGGGCCCGATCCTCATGCTCACCGCGCGGGGCCAGGAGATCGACAAGGTGGTGGGCCTGGAGCTCGGAGCGGACGACTACGTCACCAAGCCCTTCTCGATCCGCGAGCTGCTGGCGCGGGTCCGGGCCGTCCTGCGGCGCACCGAAGGCAAGGCCAAGCGGCTCACCCGCTACTCCTTCGCCGACGTCGAGTTGGACTTCGAGGCGTACAAGGCCTTGAAGGGCGGGGACACCCTCGAGCTCAGCCCCCGCGAGTTCGAGCTCCTGCGCTACCTGATCGAGCGGAAGGGCGAGACGGTCACCCGCGACCAGCTCCTCGAGGACGTGTGGGGCTACGAGAGCTACCCTTCGACGCGAACCGTCGACACCCACATCGCCAAGCTGCGGGCCAAGATCGGCGACAGCGGCAGCGAGCCGCGGTGGATCCTCACCATCCACGGGATGGGCTACAAGTTCATCGACCCGGCGTGATGCCCGGCCCGCGTGGAAGCGGGGGCCGATCTGATGCTCCGGTCGCCATCGGGACGACTACCCTTCCAGTCTCTAAGTCCTTGCCCGCTTGAAGGATAACGGCGTGGCTGCTACAGTCGGCTGGAAGCTCTGGTGATGGAGTACGTCTGCAGGGTCGGGACACCGTCGGGCGAGGTCGTCGAGCGCTCGTTCAGCGCGCCCGACGAGCGGGCGCTCCGGGCGAGCCTCGAGCAGCAGGGCCTCTACCTGCTCTCGATGCGGCGCGGGCTGTCGCTCTCCGCCTTCCGGCTCCGGAAGCGCCGGGTGGACCCCGGCCTCCTCCTCGTCTTCTCGCAGGAGCTCGCGGCCCTGCTGAAGGCCGGTCTGCCCCTCTTCCAGTCCCTCGACATCATGCTGGAGCGGCAGAGGGACCCCCTCTTCCGGCAGTCGCTCGGGGCGGTGCGGGAGAAGGTCAAGTCCGGCGTCGCCCTCTCCGAGGCCATCCGCCAGGAGGGCGACCTCTACCCCCCGATCTTCGCCGCGAGCCTCGTGGCGGGGGAGCGGTCAGGCAACCTCGACCAGGTCCTGCGCCGCTTCTCCACCCACCTGCGCCTCAACCAGTCCCTCAAGAAGAAGGCCGTCTCGGCCTCCGTCTACCCGATCGTCCTCCTGACGATGATGGCCGGCCTGGTCACGCTCCTCCTCGTCTGGGTCATCCCCCAGTTCAAGGGCTTCTACGAGGGCCTGGGAGCGGAGCTCCCCCTCCCGACCCGGATCCTGCTCTCCCTGGCAACGGCCGTCCGCGCGAACCTGCTCTGGATCCTCCTCGGGCTGGGAATGGCGGGGGTCTTCGTCCTGTACTGGCTCCGGAGGGAAGGCTCGGGGATGGCCATCGACGCGGCGCTCCTGCGTCTGCCCTACTTCGGGCGGCTCATGAGGATGTACGCGACCAGCCAGCTCATGCGCACCCTCTCGACCCTCCTTGCTGGAGGGCTGCCCCTCCTGAACGCCCTCGAGGTCGCGGCGGCGTCGATCGGCAACCGGGCGATGGCGCGGGCGGTCGGCGCGGCCACCGGGCGGATCCGGGAGGGGGCGAGCCTCACCACCGCCCTGGAGTCGACGGGGATGCTCGAGGCGCTGCCCCTCGAGATGGTGAAGGTGGGGGAGCAGACGGGGGCCCTCGGGGACATGCTGAACGCCGTCTCCGACTTCTACGACGAGGACCTCGACACCCAGATCGCCGCCGTGCTGTCGCTCGTCGAGCCCGCGCTCCTCGTCGTGATGGCGATCATCGTGGCCGCGATGCTCCTCGCCTTCTACCTGCCCATGTTCCAGGCCATCTCCGCCGTCCAGACCCACCCGAGGTGACGGCTTGAGCCAGGCCCGCCCGACCGCCGATGACGCCGCGAGGGCCCTCGCCTCCTCGTCCGAGGAGGACGCGGCACGGGACCTCGCGGCCGGGAACGGCCTCGAGTACGTGGACGTCGCGTCCTTCGCCCCCGATCCCGACATCCTGAAGTCGGTGCCGGTGGAGCTGATGTTCCGTTACACCTTCCTGCCCTATCGGCGGGAGGGGGAGCGGCTCGTCCTGGTGATGGCCGATCCCACCGACATCCCGGTGGTGGACGAGCTCTCCCTCATCCTGCAGACGCCGATCCAGCCCGCGGTGGGCACGCCCTCCGCCATCCAGGAGGCGCTGAAGCGCGGCCAGGGCACGCAGCGCGTCCTCGAGCAGGCCTCGGAGTCGTTCAAGATCCAGCTCATCCGCGACGACGAGAACGGCGACGAGGTCCTGTCGATCGACAAGATCCAGGCCGACCAGTCGCCGATCATCAAGCTCGTGGACTCGACGGTGTTCGACGCCCTCAACCGGAGGGCCTCCGACATCCACATCGAGACCCGGGACAGCGAGGTCGTCATCAAGTACCGGATCGACGGGGTCCTCCAGCCGGCCATGAAGCCGATCGCCAAGGAGCACCACTCCACGATCATCAGCCGCATCAAGGTCATGTCGGAGCTGGACATCGCCGAGAAGCGCGTGCCCCAGGACGGGCGCTTCCGGGTGAAGCTGGGCGGCCGCCCGATCGACTTCCGGGTCTCGATCATGCCCTCGGTCCACGGCGAGGACGCGGTCATCCGCATCCTCGACAAGGAGAGCCTCTCCAAGCAGTTCGCCTCCCTGCGCCTCGACGTGCTGGGCTTCGACGAGAGGGAGCTTTCGCGGTTCCGGCGCTTCATCCGGGAGCCCTACGGGATGGTGCTCGTCACCGGCCCCACCGGCTCCGGCAAGACGACGACGCTCTACGCCGCCCTCTCCGAGATCAAGACCGAGGAAGACAAGATCATCACCATCGAGGACCCGGTCGAGTACCAGCTCAAGGGGGTGACCCAGATCCCGGTCAACGAGAAGAAGGGGCTGACCTTCGCCCGCGGCCTGCGCTCGATCCTCCGCCACGACCCCGACAAGGTGATGGTGGGCGAGATCCGGGACCCGGAGACCGCGGACATCGCCATCCAGTCCGCCCTCACCGGCCACCTCGTGTTCACGACCGTGCACGCCAACAACGTGATCGACGTGCTGGGCCGGTTCCTGAACATGAAGATCGAGCCCTACAACTTCGTGTCCGCCCTCAACTGCGTGCAGGCGCAGCGGCTGGTGCGGACGATCTGCTCCCAGTGCAAGCGCGAGGTGCGGGCCTCGCCGGAGATGCTCGTGGAGTCCGGCCTCGACCCCGCGCGGTTCGCCGACGTGCCCTTCTACGAGGGGGCGGGCTGCATCGAGTGCGGGGGCACCGGATACAAGGGCCGGACGGCAATCTGCGAGCTGCTCGACGTGACCGACAGCATCCGGGAGCTGATCCTCTCCCGGCGCTCGAGCGCGGACATCAAGCGCGCGGCGCGGGAGGAGGGCATGATCTTCCTCCGGGAGTCCGCGGTGAACAAGGCCCTCGCGGGGAGGACGACGCTCTACGAGATCAACAAGGTGACGTTCGTGGAGGTGGCATGAGCGGCGCCGGGGAGGGCCTCGGAGCGGCGATCCGCCGGGCGGGCCGCCTCCTCTCCCGGGCCCTCGTGGAGCCGCCGCTGCCGCTCGTGGCGGTGGAGGTCCGGCCGGGAGCGGTCGCCGCGGTGCGTCTCGCCCGGGAGGGCGGCCGGCTGGCCCTGGCCGCCGCGGCCTCGGTCGATCTGCCGCCGGGCGTGCTCGCCGTGTCCCTGACGAAGGCGAACGTGCTCGATGCGGACGCCCTCCGGGCGGTCCTCCGCGCGGCCCTCGAGCGCGTGGGGGCCCTCTCCGGGGGAAGCGTGTCCCTGGTGCTGCCGGATCCGGTGGTGCGGCTCACCCTCGTGCCGTCGACAGGCCTCCGCGGGCGCCGGACCGAGATCGACGAGATGGTCCGCTTCCGCCTGCACAAGACACTGCCGCCGGACTTCGACGTGCGGGCCGCGCGGGTGGCGTGGCAGGCGGTCGGAGGCGAGCAGCTTCTGGTGGCCGCGTCGGCCGACGAGGTCGTGCGGGGCTACGAGGACGCCCTGGCCGGCCTGGGCTTCCACGCCGGCCTCGTCGAGCCGGCCGGGCTCGCCCTCGCCTCGCTGGACGCGACGGGGACGAGCGGCGACCGCCTCCTCGTCAACTGGGACGACGGCTACGTGTCCTTCTTCCTCACCCGCGGATCGCGGCCGCTCCTGCTGCGGACCCTCCCCCGGGAGGACTCCCGGGAGGCGGTCGCGCGCCAGGCGGCGCAGACCGCCCGCTTCCATCGCGAGCAGCTCGGCGGCGAGCTCCTCGAGGACGTCGCGCTCCGGTCGGCTGCGGTCCCCGCCGGGGAGGCGGTGGTGGTGCTCGAAGGCGCTCTCGGGGTGACCCCGCGGCTCCTTCGGCCGTGGGCCGCGCTGGGCCTGAGCGAGGACGGCGCCGCCGCCCAGGCCGTGGCGGCCGCCGCCGCCAGTGTGCTGCGGAGGGCCGCGTGAGCGCCCCGCTGAACCTCTCCCGCCGGCCTTTCCGCAACGAGCGCCTGCCTACGCTGCTGCTCTCGGTGGCCGCCATCCTCCTCGTGGCCGCCACCTTTCGCCACGCGGTGGTGGCCTGGGACCTCATGCCCGGGAAGGCCCGGGACCTGGAGAGCCGGGTGGCCTCCCTCGAAGCGGAGGCGGCCAGTCTGAGCGCGGAGGCCACGGACCTGCGCCGGCTCGACGCGCCGCCGGAGGCGGTCAAGGAGTGGCTGGCGGTGAAGGCCCTCGTGGACCGGAGGGCGTTCTCCTGGACCGGGCTCTTCGCGGCCCTCGAGAAGGGCCTGCCTCCGGGGGTGCGGCTCGTCTCGGTCTCGCCCAAGGCCGGGGCGAGCGGAACCGAGATGGACCTGGTCGCGCTGGGGCGGCGTGAGGAGGACGCCCTCGCCCTGCTGCAGTCCCTGCAGAGCCGCGATGAGTTCGAGGGCGCGTTCCTGAACGGCATGAACGAGACGCCCGATGGGATCAACATCACGTGCAGTGTGCGCTACCTGCCCAGGACGGGGGAGCGGCGGTGAAGTCGCCCTTCTGGCGTCGGCGGCTCCTGCCCGTCGTGCTGGCCCTCCTCGGCCTCAACCTCGTGGTGCTGGCCGGCTGGACGGCCCCCCGCGGCTGGAAGCAGCGCAACGCGGCGGCGCGGGCCGAGACCGCGCGGGACGACGTGGAGAAGCAGACGGCGGTGACGGCGGCCCTCCGGACGCGGGCCGAGGCCATCCGCTCCAACGCCAAGGACCTCGACCGGTTCTACGGCAGCCTGGCCGGCACCGAGAAGGCCGACCTTCTCCCGACCCTCGAAGCCATCGAAGACCTGGCCCGGTCGCCCGGCCTCAAGCCGGGGGGGCGCTCCTTCCGGCGCGAGGAGCTCGCCGACGCCCGGGTGGAGCGGGTGGCGGTGACGCTGCCCCTCGAGGGTTCCTACGGGCAGCTCGTCGGGTTCCTGCGGGAGGTCGAGCGCTCTCCGCGGCTCCTGAGCGTGGACCGGGTGAGCATGAGGGCGGACAAGGGCGGGGGGGCGACCCTGGAGGTGGAGCTCAGCAGCTACCTGCGCCGGTCCGGCGCCCCGCGCAAGGAGGCCCGTCGTGGGCGCTGAGCGGTCGCGGGGGGTCACCTACATCGAGCTCATCGCCACCGCGGCGATCATGATGATCCTGGCCTCGGCCATCCTCCCCCTGGGGCGGGTGGCCGCGCAGCGGCAGCGCGAGATCGAGCTCCGGCGGGAGCTTCGGCAGATGCGGGAGGCCATCAACCGGTACAAGCTGGCCGTCGAGCAGGGCCAGATCGGCGGCACCGACGTCAAGCTCGGGAGCGAGGGGTACCCGCCCGACCTGGAAACCCTCGTGAAGGGCGTGAACCGCGTGGGGACGGTCGCGAGGAAGCTCAAGTTCCTGCGCCGCATCCCGGTCGACCCCGTGACCGGCACCGCGGAATGGGGCCTCCGGTGCTATCAGGACGAGCCCGACAGCACGTCCTGGTGCGGCGACGACGTCTGGGACGTCTACTCGAAGAGCACGGCGAAGGGTCTCGATGGAACTCCCTACAACACCTGGTGACCGGCGGCGCCGCCCCGCGGCGGGCTTCACCCTGCTCGAGCTGATCACGGTGGTGACGCTCATCGGCATCCTGGCCTCGATCGCGCTCCCCCAGTACCGGATTGCGATCGTGCAGTCGAAGGAGGCCGTCCTCAAGGAGGACCTCTTCCGGCTCCGCGACGTCATCGACCAGTACTACGTGGACAAGGGCCAGTACCCCTCCTCGCTCGAGACGCTGGTCGAGGACGGCTACCTGCGCAAGATGCCCGAGGACCCCTTCACGCAGGCGGCGGACTGGACCCCCGTCTTCTCGGAGCCCGACCCCGATCGGCCGGGGGAGACCCCCGGCGTCTACGACGTCAAGAGCGCCTCCGAGCTGGTCTCGATCGCGGGGACGCCGTACAACGAGTGGTGAGGGCGATGGGGCACAGCATGATGGAACTTCGGAGACTGCGACTCCTGGCGGGGGCGATCCTCCTCGCCCTCGCGGGCTCGGGGTGCGCGGCCCAGTGGGCCTTCCGGCAGGGTCGGGACGCGACCGACAAGAGGGACTGGGACCTCGCGGTGGCGCGCTTCACCAGGGCCCTCGACAAGGACCCGAGCAACATCAAGTACAAGATCGCGCTCGAGAACGCCCGCATCCTGGCCAGCCGCTACCACTACGACGAGGCCAAGAAGGCCATCGCCGCCCAGGACCTCGAGAAGGCGGCGGAGGAGCTGAAGATCGCCAGCCAGTACGATCCGGCCAACCGCTCCGCCGCCGACGACCTCACCCATGTCCGCGAGCGCCTGCGCAAGCGCGAGGAGGAGCAGCGGCAGCGGGCGGACCTCGACCAGATGAAGCTGCGCGCCCAGGCCGCGGCCCGGCTGCCGGTGCCGGTGCTCTCGCCGCGGAGCCCGGTCCCCATCACCATGCGCTTCGAGGACGCGAGCCTCCAGAAGATCTTCGAGAGCCTGGGGAAGATCGCGGGCGTGAACGTGCTGTTCGACGAGGGATTCCGGGACAAGAAGTCCTCCGCCGTCCTCACCGGGGTCACCTTCCAGGAGGCCCTCGACCGCCTGACCTTCGTGAACCGGCTCTTCTACAAGGTGCTCGACCAGAACACGATCATCGTGGTGCCGGAGTCGCGCCAGAAGCGGATCGCCTACGACGAGGTCCTGCTGCGGGTCTTCTACGTCCAGAACGCGGAGATCAACGAGACGGTCACCCTCGTCAAGACCCTGGCCAAGGTCACGACCGTCGCCGGGAACCCGAGTCTGGGGGCGATCACCGTGCTCGGGACCGTGGACCAGCTCGCCATGGCCGAGCGCATCATCGACGCGAACGACAAGGCCCGCGGCGAGGTGCTGGTGGAGGTGCAGATCCTCGAGGTGGACCGCAACAGCCTCAAGAACTGGGGGATCGACATCTCGAACTACACCGCGAGCGCCACGCTCTCGCCCACCGGAAACACGAACGAAGTGTCGGGAGGGGTCCTGAGCATCCGAGCGCCTCTCCTGTCCGCGCTCAACCAGGCGGACTGGATCGTCAACATCCCCTCCACGATCTTCGTGCGGTTCTTGCAGAATGAATCCACGGTCCGGCTGCTGGCCGCGCCTCGCCTGCGCGCGGCGGAGGGGAAGAAGGCGGAGCTGAAGATCGGCACCGAGGTACCGATCCCCCAGACGAGCTACACCGTCGGTCTGAGCGGCGGCGCGACGGGCGGCTACCTGCCCGCGACCAGCTTCACCTACAAGAACGTGGGCGTGAACCTGAGCCTCACCCCTCGTGTGGCGGCGAGCGGCGACATCACGCTCGAGCTGGCCGCAGAGTTCAGCCTCCTCGGTGACGATCGCAACGTTGGCAGCTCGAGCAATCCCATCAACGTGCCGACCTTCTTCACGCGCAACGTGACCGGCGTCCTGCGCCTTCGGGACGGCGAGACCGGCCTCATCGGAGGCCTCCTCCAGAGCCGCGACGCGGCGTCCTTCGCCGGTGCGATTGGGATGGACGAGATTCCGATTATCGGCAAGCTGTTTGGGAATCGCAAGCGCCAGAGGGACGAGACGGAGGTCCTCATCTCGATCACCCCGCGGATCGTGCGGGCGCCGAAGGTGACCGAGGAGGACCTCGTGGCTCTGCGGGTGGGGACGCAGGAGGTGCCGAACGTCGAGGGCGCGCGGCCGCCGCTCTTCGGCACCGAGCCCGAGCCACCGGCAGGAGGACCGGGCGCCACCGCCGGCGCGGTGCCGACGACGGGGGCGAAGTCCGCGACGCCACCACCGGCGGCTCCCGCGCCGGCCGCCGTGGCCCCTCCCGTGGCGTCCCCGGCTGCGCCTCCCGCCTCTTCGTCTTCCCCGGGGCCAAACGGCGCGCCTCCGCCGGCGGCCGACGCGCGGCCGACGAGCGTCCTCTTCAGCCCGCCGGAGCTGGCGCTTCAGGCGGGGAAGTCAGGGGGCCTGGCCGTGGTCCTGGTCGGGGCGAGAGACGTCCAGTCGGTGGAGGTGACGCTGACCTGGGATCCGGCGCTCGTCGAGGTCACGGAGGTGGCGACGGGCTCGCTGCTGACGCTCGACGGCAGCGCGGTCGGGGCCGAGCGGACGCTGGAGGCGGGACGGGGCCGCGTGCGCTTCTCGCGGGCGGGAGGCGCCTCCGGCTCGGGGGCGGTGGCCGCGATCACGGTGAAGGCGCTGAAGACAGGCTCCGGCTCCATCGCCGTGGAGTCGATCGCGCTGGGCCGGGGGAGCGCCACCGAGCGGCCGGCTCCGCCCGCCCCGGGTCGGCTGGTGGTGACGCCGTGAGGGGCGTGCGGAGGAACACGATGCCTGCCGAGAGCCGTGCGTTGCTCGCCGTGTTGGCGCTGGGAGCCGTCGGGGCGGGGGTCACCGCCACCTGCGCGAAGGCGCCCCTGACCGCGCCTTCCGGGACCACCGTCTACCTCCAGGCGAATCCGGACTTCGTCCCGGCCAACGGTGGCCAGGCGCTGGTCACCGCCCTCCTCACCGAGCCCGCGGGGACTCTGGTCGCGGACGGGACGGAGGTCTTCTTCCTCACCACCCTCGGCACGATCCCGGACAGCGCGAAGACGGCGAACGGGATGGCGCGCGTCTACTTCGTGTCCGACGCGCGCTCGGGGACCGCGACGGTCGTCGCGTCCTCCGGTGGGCCGGCTCCCGCCCCGAGCGCCAGTGCCACCCCCACCCCAGCGACGGTGGCCGACGTCAAGTCGACGAGAGCCGGTGCGATCGCCGCCTGGAGGCCGGTCGCCGCCGGCGCCACTGGGACCGGGACCGGCAGCGCCTCGATCACCATCGACATCGGCAGCGCCCTGCCGGCGAGGGTCATCGTGACCGCCAACCCGCAGCTCCTGGCCTCGAGCCGCTCGGCTACCATCGTGGCGAACGTCTTCGACGCCAACGGGAACCCGGTGCAGAACGTGCCGGTGATCTTCCAGATCAGCGTCGCCAACCCGCTCCAGGAGTTCCTGGCCAGCGGCGGCACGCCGCAGTTCACCAACACGAACGGCCAGGCCTTCGACACCCTCACCACGCGGGCGCCGAACGGGACCACGCAGAAGACAGTGACCGTCACGGCGACCACGCCGACGACGACCCCGGTGACCGGAGGGGGATCGACCCCTGTCGACGGAAGCGTGGACGTCATCGTCAACTACACCCCCGCCTGAGGGGTATGCGGCGCCCCGTCCTCCTCGCCCTGGCCCTCGTGCCCCTGCTCGGAGGGAGCGCGCGGGCCGAGATCGCCCTCCTCTCGAGTGGGCTGACCCTGAAGCTCGCGGGGCACCGGGTCGAGGACGGAGCCTTCGTGCTGGTGCTGAAGGGGGGCGGGGAGATGGGGGTGCCGTCCGCGGTCGTGCGCGGCTTCGTGCCCGACGAGGTGGTCGAGGAGGTGGTCGCGCCGGCGGGCGGCGACCTGCGCGAGCTCGCCGCCGCCGCGGCGCGGCGCCACGGCCTGGACCCGGAGCTGGTGCGGGCGGTCGTCTCGGTCGAGTCGGGCTTCCGCGCGGAGGCCGTCTCGCCGAAGGGCGCCCAGGGGCTCATGCAGCTCATGCCGAAGACCGCGGAGTCCCTCGGCGTCGCGAACGCTTTCGACCCCGCCCAGAACCTCGACGGCGGCGCCCGGCTCCTCGGCCAGCTCCTGACCCTGTACGGCGGCGACCTCACTCGGGCCCTGGCGGCCTACAACGCGGGGGAAGGCGCGGTGCAGCGGCACGGCGGCGTCCCCCCCTTCCGCGAGACGCGCGCCTACGTGAAGAAGGTGCTGGAGCGCTACCAGGGG
>Ga0335085_10008740_pt1 | contig 15416 bp, 17 predicted proteins | sample Lox_Sample_45_FD_206712 | JGI IMG/M metagenome (GOLD analysis project Ga0335085, IMG submission 206712) | Soil microbial communities from Loxahatchee National Wildlife Refuge, Florida, United States - Lox_Sample_4.5 | ecosystem: Environmental > Terrestrial > Soil > Wetlands | place: USA... | reverse complement strand
CGGATGGCGCCCATGACTGACATGCTGTGACGCGCGAGTTTCCGATGATCTCCGAGTTCCGTTCGGATTCCCCGAAGTGTCCGACGGGCTGGAACGGCTGTGCCGTGGCCACGACCGAGGCGCTTCTCCGCCGGTACCTCCCGGGTCAGCCGATTCCCAGGCAGGTGGACCTCGGGGAGTCCATGGGCCGCCGCCATCGCCAGATGGACCATATGTCGACGCATGGGGTGTGCCCGAGTGCCTGGTGCTCGTATTGCTCGTATCTCGAGCTGAAGGCGCGAGGGATCGCCGTGGGCTATGGCCGGCTCACCGTTGCTCAGCTCCGATCCCATCTGCGGATGCGCCACGCCATCCATCTCGGCGGCTTCTACCACCGGATTCACCAGGTGGGCACGGCGTCGTACAGCGCTTCCGTGCCCGCGCGTGGCCGGTCCGATACGACGCTCGACGGTAAGTTTCGACACTCGATCGTCGTGTGGCAGGTTGCCCGGGCCCGGGCGGACGGGACGCCGACGAGCTACATCGTGAGCGACCCCGACTTCGGTTCGCCGCACCGGCCCGCGATCCCGCCCTACTGCGAATACGACGCCCGCGAGATCGAGGCCATGTACGTGGACGGTGGGCTGAAGATCGCTTACTGCCAGACGCCCCCGCCACGCCTCGACGGTCCCGCGATCCAGTCTCCCGCGGGCACGACCCTCCGGTTCGGAGGCGAGCCTCGGGCGCGCGGGATTTACGTCACGACGGTTGCCGACGCGAACCAACGGTCGAGCCCGTTCATCCGCAGCGCAAACGTTATCCGGACCGTGCCTGAAGGGACGACGTTCCACGTTCGCCAGACCACGCTGGCCGGGACCACCGTGCACGGATCGTCGACCTGGCACGGCGACGCAACCGGAACCGTCTGGATGCATCACTCGGTCATCCGGCCGCAGGGCTGAGGAGGGACGACATGACCGTGGATCAGCTTCCGTTCAACGACCTCACGAGTCCGGCCGGAATCGCCGCGGTCGCCGTGGTAATCCGGCAGCTCATCGAGTTCGCCAAGCATTCGTTCATCCCGTGGCTCGACCACGGTAACGAACGAAAGGGCGCGTACATCATCGCCGCGGGGGTGTACGTGGCCTGGCTGGCCGCCTATGGCAGCGACCTTTCGGTCGATGGGCCGATGGCCCTCGCCGCGTTTTGGGCGGCCGGGACTGCGGCCATCGGGACGAACGAGGCGGTCGACGCCGCCAAGGGCGTCGTCGCCAACAACGTCGGGGGTTCGACGGGCCCCGCTGCGGCCGAAGCCGGCACCCCGAATGACGAAGGTGCGGTCGTCAGCGACGACTCCGTGGATCGATCGTCGCCACTCGAGCTCGGTCCGGATCTCGACCTTCTCGTGAACGGAGGTGACCCCGAATTGGCGATCGAGGAACCACCTCCCGATCCGGCCTTTGCCGCCATCGGCTGAGATTGGTTCGAAAAGGGGGCGGCGACCACGATGTTGTGGAACTCGACGAGCGTGGCCCCGGTGCTCGTGTGCCTGCTTGGGAGCTTCCGGGTCGTGAAGTTCGGTCAAGCGGTCAGTCTGAAACCCGGCGGCAAGGCTGAATCGCTCCTGGCGAACCTGGCACTCCGTTCGCAGGTCGGCCTGTCTCGCGAGCAGATCCTGTCGCTGCTCTGGCCATCGAGCGATCCGGCTCTTGCGAGCCAATCCCTAAACACGCTCGTGTATTCGCTCCATCGGGCCCTTGGGGATGCCCTATCCGGTCGCCCTCCGGTACTCCACCTCGACGGTCAGTACCGGCTCAACGCCGAGGACGGTGTCGGCGTGGACGTGACAGCGTTCGATGCCGCGGTCGAAGACGGGGATCGAGCGAGCCGAGCCGGGGACGAGGCGGCCGCGCTCGCCTCGTATCGCGGCGCTGCCGACCTGTACCTGGGAGACCTTGTCCTGGCCTCGGACGTCCATCAAGTGGTCGAGCGTGAACGGCTGCGGGCGCGATACCTGCACACCTGCGCCCAGCTCGCTGACGGCAGGTTCAGTCGCGGCGACTACGCCGGGGCGCTCCAGAGCGCCTTGGATCTGCTAACCCACGATCCGTGCCGCGAGGACGCCCATCGGCTGGTCATGCGCTGCTACAACCGGCTCGGCCAGCGATCGCAGGCGCTGCGGCAGTTCCGACTCTGCCGCGACGTGCTCGCCACCGAGTTCGAGGCCGTCCCGGAGGACGCCACCGAGGAGCTGTACGAGCTGCTCCGGACGGAACCGGCCCGCGTCTGACGGACCTCAGCGAACCCTGACCGGGACCTCATCGGGACCTCATCCGGGATCGGGCGGCGACCCATCCGGGGCTCACGCGGGCGTCAGGGCCCGGGCCTAGAACGAGGGGGTCGTCCAACGGTACGCACAGGAGGCGCCGTGCCCGAGCCGGGCCCGGATGCCCTGGCTGATCGACGTCAGCTGGTGGTCATCGTCCGCCTCGTCACCGCCGCGACCGGACGCCTGCTGTATGGCGAGGTCATCGACGTGGATTCGGGCTCGGCAGGACGGTTCGCTGACTGGCGGGGGATGACCGCGGCGGTCCGTCACTGGCTGGCGGATGAGCTGTCAGACGTGGGAGGACTCGATCCCGAGCCCGCCGTTCTGCAGTCGGAGAAGCCAATCAAGCACTGAGCAGGGCCGGCACCGACCCACTCGGAGGACCACATGCCTGTTGCACCGACGTATCCCGGCGTCTACATCGACGAGCTGCCGAGCTCGGTCCGGACGATCATCGGAGTCGCGACCTCGGTCGCCGCCTTCGTCGGGCCGGCGGACCGGGGTCCGGTCGACATGCCGACCCACATCACGAGCTGGGGAGATTACGAGCGCGTCTACGGGGGGCTCTCGGCGACGAACCCGATGGGCCACGCCGTCCGGCAGTTCTACCAGAACGGCGGCGCCGAGGCCGAGGTCGTCCGGGTCGCGTCGACGACGGCGACCCCATCCGGGTTCGAGCTTTCGCCGACAGTGACGCTCAATGCGAAGTCCCCCGGCTCGTGGGGCGACAAGCTCCGCATCCGGGTCGACTACGACACCGCCGATCCGAACAACACCCGGCTCTACAACGTGACGATCCGCGACACCTCGACCGGCGCCCAGGAGCGATTCCTAAACGTCGACGCGACGAACGGTTCTGCGAATTCCCTGGAGAACAAGCTCGCAACTTCGGCCCTCGCGACCGTCGCGGCGAACGACCACACGCGGCCGGCTAAGAGCGGAAAGGTGGAGGGCGGCGATCCGTTCGCCGACAACGCCAAGTCCGCCGACGCGGCCCCACCCTTCATCAGCGTCAAGACGCCGGGAGTCGATGGCGGCACGCCGGACAACGCCGCGTACAACGGCAACAAGGACAACAAGACCGGCATCTACGCGCTGCTGCGGACCGACATCTTCAACCTCCTCGTGATCCCGCCGATCGACTCCAACGGAACGGGGGTCCCGGCGGACGTCGTGACGAACGCCACCCAGCTGTGCGCCGATCGACGCGCGATCTTCGTTCGCGACAGCCCCGCCGACTGGACGACCGTTCAGCTGGCCTTCGACGGCGTGGCCACCCTCGCCGACGTCAGCGCCAATGCCGCGATGTTCTTCCCGTCGATCACGCTCTCTGACCCCGTCACCGGGGTGGATCGATCGTTCGGATCGAGCGCCTCGGTCGCCGGTGTCGTGGCGCGGACCGACGTCCAGCGAGGCGTGTGGAAGGCGCCGGCCGGGCTCGAAGCGACCGTCGCGGGCGTCAGGGGCGTCAGCGTCCCCATGACCGATCTCGAGAACGGCCGCCTCAACCCGCGAGGCCTGAACTGCCTTCGCACGTTCCCCCTCGCGGGCACGGTCGTCTGGGGCTCGCGGACGCTCCGCGGCGCCGACGGGTTGGCGGACCAGTGGAAGTACCTCCCGGTCCGTCGGACGGCGCTGTACATCGAGGAGAGCCTCTATCGCGGCACGAAATGGGCGGTGTTCGAGCCGAACGACGAGCCGCTGTGGGCCTCGCTCCGGCTGAACGTCGGCGCCTTCATGAACTCGCTCTATCGCCAGGGCGCATTCATGGGCTCCACCCCGCGCGAGGCCTACCTCGTGAAGTGCGACCGGGAGAACAACCCGGACAACGACGTCAACCGCGGGATCGTGAACATCCTGGTCGGCTTCAAGCCGTTGCAGCCGGCCGAGTTCGTGATTATCCACATCCAGCAGCTGGCCGGCCAGCTCGAGACGTAGGGGTTACACCGAATGCCTCCCTTCAGCGTCAATGCCACCCGACTGGATCCCTACAAGAACTTCAAGTTCCGGGTGAAGTTCGACAACCGCTACGTCGCGGGCATCAGCAAGTGCAGCGCCCTGAAGCGCACGACCGAGGTCGTCAAGCACCGGGACGGCGGGGACGAGAGCACCAGCCGCAAGTCGCCCGGTCGCACGGAGTTCGAGGCGATCACGCTGGAGCGCGGCGTGACCCACGACCTCGACTTCGAGCAGTGGGCCAACAAGGTCTGGGACTACAGCAATGCCCAGGCCGGCCCGGAGCAGCGCACCAAGGAGGTCTCCCTCAAGGACTTCCGGAAGAACATCGCGATCGACGTCTTCAACGAGGCCGGCCAGAAGGTCCTTTCCTACCTCGTCTACCGATGCTGGGTCTCGGAGTACCAGGCCATCTCGGACCTCGACGGCAACGCGAACGCCGTCGCGATCCAGCACTTGAAGCTCGAGAACGAGGGCTGGATCCGCGACCTGGACGTCCGCGAGCCGGCCGAGGAAGCGCTCCCGCTCGATCCACTGGGCTGACCCATGCGGGACCCGTCGGCGGCCGAGCTGCTCGACGTGTGGGAGATCGGATCCGCGGCCTCCACGGAGGCGGCGGCGGTCGCCCTCCTGGAGTTCGCCTGGCCGGATCCGGACATCCATGCCCTCGACCTGCCCATCGGCGAGCGCGACCGACGCCTGCTGGAGCTTCGCCTTCGACTCTTCGGGCCTCGCCTGGCCAGCTTGATGACCTGTTCGTCGTGCGGTGACGTGCTGGAGACGACGTTCGATGCCGGCGACATCCGCGTCGCCGACACGGCCACGTCGCCGGTGCCGGCCGCGGCGTCGGTCGGTGGCCGAGTCATCCCCGTCCGGTTTCCGACGTCGCGGGATCTCGTCGCCATCGGGACCGCACCCAGCGCCGCCGATGCGCGGCGCCTTCTCGCGGCCCGTTGCATTGCCCGGGATCCGGAACACGCGAATGCCGAGGAGGTCCCGGATGACGTCGTCGACGCCGTCGAGCGAGCGCTCGCAGCTGCCGACCCGGGCGCCGACATCGAACTCGAGGCGGGCTGCCCATCCTGCGGATCGGCCTTCCGCTCGGTGTTCGACATCGCGGCCTTCCTGCGCATCGAGCTTGATGCCTGGGCACGGCGAACGCTCCACGAGGTTGCGACGCTCGCGGCCGCGTTCGGATGGCACGAGCGGGACATCCTGACGATGTCCGCATGGCGGCGGCGGTACTACGTGGAAGCCGCCTCGTGAGCGGCTATCTCGATCACCTCGTCGCCCGATCTCTCGGCACCCCCGAGGTCGTCCGACCCGTCATCTCGCCGCTCTACGCCGGCTTGCAGGTCGCGCCGGCCGGTGAACTGGCCGCCGAGCCCGGGCTCGAGGTGGAGGAGGTGCGCGAGGGCCGGCAGGATCCCGCCGTCCAGGATCGGCCGGCCGCTCCGGTTCGCGCGAGCACGGTCGAGACGGACGAGGCTCCTCCAGCCATGCCGGCGCCCGGGAAGACTCGCGCGCCGGACGCCGAGGCCCGCCGACCGATCGCGACCCCTGAGCGCCAGCTCGACGCCCGACCCGCCGCCCACCCGGTCAGGCCCTCGCTGGTCGCACCGCTCGAACGGTCGACCACGGAACCGGTGCCGCGCGCCCGCACACGTCCTCGACCCGCCCTGTCCGCCGATCCGACACCGACGGATGGGCACGCCGTGGTCGGCCCGCCCGCGATCCATGCGGCCCCCGCAGTCGCCCATCCGTCACGCCCGGTGACACCACCGGGCCCGGCTCGTTCGATGCTCGCATCGGCGTCCGCGCCCGCCGTCCAGGCGCCGCGCGTCGCGACGAGGATCGACGCCGCCGGCCCGCGTCGCGTGACCCCCGGCCCGCGGGACGAGCCTGGCCGTCGCGATCGGGACGACGAGCGGACCGTCGAGATCTCGATCGGCCGGATCGAGATCCGGGCGACGCCCGGCGGGGCGCCGATCGCGGCCCCGGCAACGTCCCGCCGAACGGCGGTGAGCCTCGACGCCTACCTGCTGGCGCGATCCCGGGAGGGCCGGGCGTGAGCAACTCGCTGGCCGTCGCGACGGTGACCGCGACCCTCCGCAACCTGTTGTTCACCGGCGTCAGCCAGGACGTTCCCGGTGCGACCGTGTCGGTTCGCGCCCCGGACCGCGCCCGCTTCAACTCCACCGGCAACCAGGTGAACCTGTTCCTGTACCAGACCGGCATCGATGCCGCGTGGCGGAACCAGGACATCCCCGGCAAGGTGCGCTCGGGCGAGATCGGCAACCCGCCCCTGCCGTTGATCCTCCACTACCTCGTCACGGCGTACAGCGACACCGACGACGAGCTGAACGGTCATCGTCTCCTGGGGCGCGCCGTCAGCATCCTCCACGACCATCCGCGCCTCGAGCGCGAAGAGCTCCGCCTCGCCTTCCCGGGGACCGATCTCCACGAGCAGGTCGAGCGCGTGTACGTCACGCCGCAGCCGATGAGCGTCGAGGAGCTGTCCAAACTCTGGACGACCTTCCAGACGCCCTTGCGCATCTCCGCCGCGTACCAGGCCTGCGTCGTGCTGATCGAGAGCACCCAGCCGGTGTGGTCGGCGCCGCCGGTGTTGAGTCGTGGCGGAGGAGACCGTGGCGCGCAGGCATTCACTCTCGTCCGACCGCCATTCCCCGAGATCGACGGTGTGGAGTTCGCCAACGGCAAACCGGCGGCCCTTCCCGGCACCACCTTCACCCTCACCGGCGAGAGCCTGACGGCGGACTCGGTCCGGGCGATCGTCAGCGGCCGGAGGCTCCCGCAGCCCGTTGAGGTGACCGCGACGATCGTGAGCGATACGGCGATCAGCGTCGACCTCGCCACGGCCCCGGCGCCGCTCCCGCCGCCCTCGCCGCTGCCGGCCGGCTCGTACACGGTCTCGCTGATCCTGACGACGGGGAGCCACGACATCACGACCCGGCCGTTCTCGTTCGCGGTCGCCCCGACGATCGGTGGGCTGCCGAAGACGGTCGCGCGGACCAACGGAGTGGCGACGATCGACCTGGCGGTCGACCCGCCGCTGGCCGCGGGCCAGGAGGCCCTGCTCATCATCGCCGGACGGGTGATCCCGGGCCGGCAGGTCAACCCGGCATCCCTCGAGTTCACGGTGCCGGGGCTCGAGCTCCGCGACTACTTCATCCGGCTGCGGGTCGACGGCATCGACAGCTTCCTCCTCGATCTCAGCGGACCGCTGCCGGCGTACGACGAGACCCAGAAGGTCACGGTGACCGCGTGACCGACCCCCGGGTGGACGCGACCGCGGAGGTTCCCCCGGATTCGCTCGCCGGTGCCGACACCGTCGACCAGCGGTATCTCGGCGCCGCCGTGCGCTGGCTTCGCGCCCGGCTCGAGCGCCTCGCGGACGTGCCGTCCGAGCCGGACCGGCCCGCCGCGCCACCGGCCTCCCCCGATGCGGCGCCCGCCGACGATACCCCGCTCGCCGCCGCGATCCGCGCCTCGATCGTCCCGCCGACCGACCCCGATCCCGCGGTCGGCGCGAACGCCGAGGGGCCTGCGGCCGATGCCCGTCCCGCAGCCGGATCGCCGGACGACGACGTCATCGCCCGGGCGGCGGCCGATCTGGCGGCGGCCGCCTCGGCCGACCCGGCGCCCGCCCTGGTCACGCTGGCCGCACACCTGGGACTGTCGCCGTTCGAGCAGGACGTGCTCCTGCTGTGCGTGGCGATGGAGCTCGATCCCCGTATGGGCGACCTCTGCGCGGCTGCGCAGCACGACCGATCCGCGATCCATCCGACCTTCGGGCTCGCCTTCGAGCTGTTCGACGAGCCACGGTGGGACATCGTCACGCCCGGTCGGCCCCTGCGGTACTGGCGTCTCGTCGAGATCAGCCAGCCCAACGGGCTGCCCCTGACCCGGAGCGTCCTGCGTGCGGACGAGCGGATCGTCAACCTGGCGATGGGGATCAACTACCTCGACGACCGCCTGGAACCGCTGTTCACCCCGCTCGACGCGTCGTTCGACCTCGGGGCGCTCGCCCCGTCCCAGCACGCCTCGGTCGACGAGGCGCTTCGGCGACTCCGTCGGAGCGAGGGCAGCGGCCCGATCGTCGAGCTCGTCGGTCCGGATCGCGCGACGAAGCGACTCGAGGCGGCGGCCATCGCCTGGGCGATGGGCCGGCGCGTCCACACCATCGCCGCGGACCTGCTTCCATCCGGGGCCGACGAGCTGGAGACGCTGGCACGGCTCTGGGACCGGGAGAGCATCCTCCTGCCGGTCGCGCTGCTGCTCGATGCGAACGACCTGGATCCCGCGTTGACCGACGGGCCGGTCCGCCAGGTGATCCGATTCCTCAACCGGTCGGGAGGCCTGATCTTCCTCGCCACGCGCGACCGCTGGGCGAATCTGGTCCGTCCCACGATCACGCTCGACGCCGCGCGGCCGACCCCCGGCGAGCAGCACGACGCGTGGCAGGAGCAGCTGACCGCCGTGGACGTGGATGCCGCGGTGGCAAGCACCGCGGCCGATCGCCTGGTGGGCCAGTTCCGGTTGGACATCCCGCAGATCGAGCAGCTCGTGGAGACCGTCGTCGATGACGTCGGGCCCGAAGCGCCCGACGTCCCGGACCGCCTGTGGGCCGAGAGCCGAGCCCTGAGCCGTCCGCCGCTGGAGGCGCTCTCGCAAAGGATCGACGTGCGGCCGACCTGGGACGACTTCGTCCTCGCCGAGCCGGACCTGGGTCTCCTCCATCAGCTGTCCGACCAGGTCGCCCAACGGACGCGCGTCTACGAGTCGTGGGGATTCGGCGAACGCATGAACCGTGGTCTCGGCATCAGCGCGCTCTTCAGCGGCGCGAGCGGGACCGGAAAGTCCATGGCGGCCGAGGTCATCGCGGCCGAGCTGGCCCTGGACCTCTACCGGATCGACCTCTCGTCGGTCGTGAGCAAGTACATCGGCGAGACGGAGAAGAACCTCCGGCGCCTCTTCGATGCCGCCGAGGACGGCGGTGCCCTGCTCTTCTTCGACGAGGCCGACGCGCTGTTCGGCAAGCGCAGCGAGGTCAAGGACAGCCACGATCGCTACGCCAACATCGAGGTGAACTACCTCCTGCAGCGGATGGAGTCGTACCGGGGCCTGGCGATCCTCGCCACGAACGCCCGCTCCGCGCTGGACACTGCGTTCGTCCGACGGATCCGGTTCATCGTCAACTTCCCGTTCCCGTCGGTCGCGGAGCGCCGCGAGATGTGGACGAAGGTCTTCCCCGCCGGCGTCCCGGTGGGCGACATCGACTGGAACCGGATCGCCGCCCTGCCGACGACCGGCGGGATGATCCACAACATCGCCCTGAACGCGGCGTTCATGGCCGCGCATCGCGACAGCCCGGTGTCGATGGAGATGATCCTCGACGCGGCCCGGACCGAGTTCCGCAAGCAGGACCTACCGGTCATCGAGTCGTCCTTCCGCTGGACGCCGCCGCCGCCGTCGGCGTCCGCGGCGGCGTCCAGGTCCGAGCCGGTGCCGGCATGAGGATCGTGGTGCGGATCGACCGCCTCGTCCTGGACGGCATGCCGGTCGGGCCGCGGGACCGAGGGCCGCTCGAGGCCGCGCTCCGTGCGGAGATCGCCGCGCGCCTCGGCTCCGGCGAGATCCTGCCGACGGCCGGGTGGCGGACCAGGCGCGTCGCCGCCGATCCGGTGTCCGTTCCGCCATCGGCGCCCGGGTCTGCCGCAGCGCTCGGATCCGCGATCGGCGGATCGGTCCACGGCGCCATCGTCGGGAGGACCGGGTCGTGAGCCGCCGCGAGGATCGACACCCCGCCTGGACCGGCCGGACGACTCACGGAGGCCCCTCATGACCGGCTTCCCGAACTCCCCCAAGCTCGCCCGGGGCGGCCTGATCGTCATGGATCCGGTCACGGGTGCCGTCCGTCGGATCATTGCGCTCCAGTACAACGCCGACACCGTCACCCGGACCCTCCAGGTTCACGGCGTGGGCGCCGAGAGCGGTGACCGCATGGAGGCGCTCCGGCTCAAGGGCCCGCCGACGGAGACGATCAAGCTCGAGGCCGAGCTCGACGCGACGGACCAGCTCGAGTTTCCGGACCAGCAGCAGAACGCCGCCGTGGCTGCGTCGGGTCTGCACCCGGCGCTGGCCGCGCTCGAGACGCTGATCTACCCGACGGCGCAGGAGCTCCTTGGGCACGACCTGCTCGCCCGCCAGGGCGCCATCGAGATCGCGCCGCTCGAGGCGCCGCTGACCCTGCTGGTCTGGGGCCGGAACCGGATCGTTCCGGTCCGGGTCACCGAGTTCAGCATCACGGAGGAGGCGTTCGACTCCTCCCTCAACCCGACCCGCGCGAAGATCAGCCTCGGGGTGCGGGTGCTCTCCGTCGACGACGTCGGCTTCGCCCATCGCGCGGGCGCCCTGTACATGCTCTACCAGCAACGGAAGGAGAAGTTCGCCCTCGACGTCCCGGGCTCGACGCTGGCCGCGCTGGGGCTCACCTCGGTTCCGGGAACCTGATGATGATCGGCCTCCTGAGCCGCTACGCACTCACGGAGCAGGCAACGCTCGTCCTATCGGACGGTCGAGAGGTCCGCTACCTGCGGCGGCGCTTCATCCCGCAGCCCGAGGCGCTCGCGACCTTCGACGAGTACGTCGTCCGATTCGGCGACCGTCTGGACCGGATCGCGGCGGCGACGCTCGGCGACCCGGAGCTGTTCTGGCGGATCGCAGACGGCAACCGGGCCATGTGGCCCGCGGACCTCGTCGAGGAGCCCGGCCGTCGCCTCCGCGTCACGTTGCCCGAGGGGATGCCGGGGGTGAACGGTGGCTGACCGGTTCACGCTCGGTCTCCTCATCGGGCCGGTGGTGCCGCTCCCGGTCCCGCAGCTCCTGATCGACTCGCTCGAGAGCGCCCAGGTCACCGTGGCCTCGGGCCAGAAGAGCGGGTTCCAGCTGGTCTTCTCCACGGCCAAGCAGTCGTCCATCCTGACGACGTTGCTGCCTGCCGGTTACTTCGACCCGCCGGCCCGGGTGATCATCACCGTCACCGTCAACGGCTGGCCGACGGTCCTGATGGACGGTGTCATCACCCGCCACGAGCTGGCGCCCAGCGCGGAGCCGGGCCAGTCGAAGCTGACCCTCACGGGTGAGGACCTCACCCGGATGATGGATCTGATCGACTTCACCGGCTTCCCGTTCCCGGCGATGCCGGCCGAGGCCCGGATCATGCTGATGGTCGCCAAGTACGCGATGTACGGGATCGTCCCGCTCGTCGTGCCCAGCGTGCTGCTCGACTTCCCGAACCCGCTGAAACAGATCCCCGGCCAGCAGGGAACCGACCTCGCCTACATCAACATGCTGGCCGAGAAGGTCGGGTACGTCTTCTACATCGACCCCGGCCCCGTGCCCGGGATGAACGTCGCCTACTGGGGCCCCGAGATCAAGGTCGGGGTGCCACAGCCGGCGTTGACCGTGGACTCCGACGGCGCGAGCAACGTCGAGTCGCTGTCGTTCAGCTTCGACGCGTTCGCCAAGACCCTGTGGGTCGTCGTGATCCAGGAGCCGACCACCCGGATCCCGATCCCGATTCCGGTCCCCGACGTGAACCCCATCCAGCCGCCGCTCGGGATCCGCTCGCCCCTGCCCATGCAGATCAAGCCGATCCGCGGGATCGCCAACTTCAGCCCACTCCAGGCGGCCGGGATCGCGCTCGCCAAGGCCGCCCAGTCGGCGGACGTGATCACGGGCTCCGGGACGCTGGACGTGCTGCGCTACGGGCGCGTGCTGAAGGCGCGTCAGCTCGTCGGCGTGCGCGGAGCCGGGTTCGCCTACGACGGCCTGTACTTCGTGAAGTCGGTCACCCACTCGCTGAAGCGGGGTGAGTACAAGCAGAACTTCAACCTGACCCGGAACGCATTCATCCCCTTCAGCCAGGAGGTTCCCGCATGACCAAGATGAAGGACCTCGAGTACCGCGAGGACCTGAACCTCTTCGGCCAGCCGAAGGTCGACGACTGGGGCGGCGGCGGACCAACCTACACCGGGATCTACCGCGGCGCCGTCGTCAACAACATCGATCCGGAGTTCCGTGGCCGGATCATGGCGCGGGTGACGGACGTGACCGGCGTCTTCACCACGAGCTGGGCCGAGCCGGTCGTGCCGATGGCCGGCCCGAACGCCGGCTATCTCTCGATCCCGCCCATGAACTCCGGCGTCTGGGTCCAGTTCGAGAACGGCGACCCCGACAAGCCGGTCTGGATCGGCGGCCTGTGGGGGTCCGCGTTCGAGGCTCCGCTGACCGCCAAGCAGATGACCGGGGTGGGGCCGGCCGGCGCGGCGACGCTCATCCAGTCGATGGAGCTCAACTTCATCTGCATCGCCGACAAGGGGATGTTCGCCCAGCTGCCCGCCGGTGGCGTGATGATCCAGGCCGGTCCCGCGACGTCGATCGCCATCGACAAGACCGGGATCCGGATGACCGCCCCGACGATCACCATCAACGGCGCGACCGTGACCTTCAACGGCGGCGCCCTCGTGATCACCTAGGTCGCCCGATGCCCGGGTATCCGCTCACCGTCGCTGCGCAGGTCAGCTGCGTCCACCAGCTGGGCATGGCCAAGCCCGCGAAGATCCAGCCGCGGGTCACGATCATGGGCAGCCCGGTGGTGACGATGGGACCCCTGCCGGTGGGACCAGGTTGCCCGTTCAACAACGGGACCAGCCCACAGCCCTGCACGACCATCACGTGGCCGAACGTGTCCGCGCGCGTGACCACCCTGGGCCAGGGCCTGCTGCTGAAGACGGCCCCGCCGCCGGCGGCCGGACCGGAGACCTCGGCCCAGAGCTTCGCCGGTGCCGTCCCGCAGGTCGGTCCGCCCACGACGAAGCTCGTCCAGGCACGGGTCCTCGCCCTGTGACCCGCCGGATCGCCTTCCCGTTCGCCGTCGATGGCCGCGGCCGGACCGCCGAGGCCGACCCGGATGCGCACGTCCTCCAGATGATCGAACAGCTCCTGTTCACCTCGCCGGGGGAGCGGGTGAACCGGCCTGACTTCGGGAGCGGCCTGCTGCAGCTCGTCTTCGCCCCGAACAGCGAGGAGCTGGCGGCCGCGCTCCAGTTCAGCATGCAGGCCGCCCTCCAGCGGTGGCTCGGCGACGTGATCGACGTCCGGACGCTCGAGGTCACCGCCGACGAGGCGACCCTGCAGGTCGACCTCCGCTACCTCGTCCGCCGGACCGGCGAGGAGCGGAGCGCCTCGGTTCGCCGCGGAACGGCGGCATGACGGCGGAGCTCGACTGCCGGGACGACCTGCCGCGGCGTCGGTTGCTGCGCGAGCGCCACGGGAACGGCCTCGACTGGGCCGAGCTCGACGACGACGGACGCACCCTGACGCTGGCCTTCCTCGGTCCGGCGCCGCGGGTCGGTCCCGGCAACGTCCGCATCGAGAGCAGCGGATCCGAGACGCCGCTCCGGGTCGTCGACGCCTGGCTCTGCGAGGACGACGACCCGGACCATGATCGATGCTTCAAGGTTCGCCTGAATCGACCGTGCGACGGCAGCTTCACCGTGGAGCTCGTCGACGCGGATCCGGACGGGCGCCCGAGCCGCCGCCCGCTCGCCGGGCTGGATCCCCGGTTCGCCTCGATCGAGGTCACCTGCGGGATCGACTGTCCGGCCGATCTCGACTGCCTGCCCGGAGAGCCGTGTCCGCCGGAGGTGTTCGACGAGCCCGAGCTGTCGTATCTCGCCAAGGACTACGCGAGCTTCCGCCAGCTGATCCTTGACCGGCTCGCCCTGATCATGCCGGAGTGGACGGAGCGCCACGTCCCGGATCTCGGGATCACCCTCGTGGAGCTCCTCGCGTACGTCGGCGACCAGCTCAGCTACGAGCAGGATGCGGTCGCGACCGAGGCGTATCTCGAGACGGCCCGCCTGCGGACGTCCATCCGTCGACACGTCCGCCTGATCGACTACGCGATGCACGACGGCGTGAACGCGCGGGCCTGGGTCTGGATCGACGCGGCCCAGGACCTCGGGCTCCTGCGAGGCGAGTTCTGGTTCGTGACCGCGCCGCTCGGGCTCCGCGGCTCGCCCCGCGCGATGCTCCTGGAATCCGACCTGCGGCAGGTGCTGCCGGAGACGTACGAGACGTTCGAGCCGGTCGTCGACCACGAGCTCCGCCTCCGGCAGGCCCACAGCACGATCCACTTCTGGGCGTGGGGTCAGCGCGAATGCTGCCTTCCCGCCGGGGCGACCCGGGCCACGTTGCTCGATGCCGCCTGGGATCCCGGCGAGGGCGCCGAGGCCGCGCCGACACCGGCAGCGGTGGTCGGCCGGCGGAACGACGCAGAGGCCGCGGCGACGAGCAAGACGCCGGCCGCGACCGGCGCGACCGGCGAAGCGGTCCGCGTGCTCGACCTGGCCCCGGGGGACGTGCTGATCCTCCGGGAGCTGCGAAGCCCGACCACGGCGACGACCGAGGACGCCGACCGGGAGCATCGGCAGGCGGTCCGTCTCACCCGGGTCACCCCGGCCACGGACGAGGTCTACGGGGTGCCAGTGCTGGAGGTCGAATGGGCCGAGGCCGATGCCCTCACCTTCCCGCTGTGCCTCACCGCCGTCGCCGGCGAGGACTGTCTCGAGATTGAGGTGAGCGTGGCCCACGGCAACGTGATCCTCGTCGACCACGGCCGACGGATCGACCGCTGCGGCACCCCACCGGAGCACCTCACGGTCGACTGTCCGCCTCCCGGACCGCCAGTCTGCGTGGAAGTCCCGTGCACGGACGGCCACGAGCCGGGCGAGCGCGAGCGCGGGCGCGTGGATTTCCGACCGACGCTCGCGAACGGGCCACTCACGTTCGCGGAGCCGTTCCCCGCGGCCGATCGCGTCGCCTCCTCCCAGGCGCGGATCCTGACCGAGCTGCCCGATCGGGTCGACCGGCGATTGCGCGACATCTGGGCGATCGCCGCGGACCGTCCGCTCAGCGACGGAGAGATGGGCGAGCTCCGGACCGTCTTCGGACCGGCGGCCCTCGCCGAGGCTGGCCTCGGGTCGGACGACCCGAACGCGCCCGATCCGGTCGAGGCACTCGCCGGGCTCCTGGCCCACGAGGATCGGATCCTCGATCGCAAGCT
>Ga0335085_10008739_pt1 | contig 15417 bp, 26 predicted proteins | sample Lox_Sample_45_FD_206712 | JGI IMG/M metagenome (GOLD analysis project Ga0335085, IMG submission 206712) | Soil microbial communities from Loxahatchee National Wildlife Refuge, Florida, United States - Lox_Sample_4.5 | ecosystem: Environmental > Terrestrial > Soil > Wetlands | place: USA... | reverse complement strand
GCGCAGGCGCTCCAACACGCCCCGCGGTTCCGCGCGCAGCTCGGCTGCCCGCTCGCGGATGGGAGTCAGCGTGGATATCATATGGTCGGCGAGCACGCGCTTGCAGTCGAGGCACCCCCACCCCGCGGTCCGGCACTTCTGGGCCACCTCCGACTGGACGTCGGGAGGGGAAAACCCCTTGTGAATGGTGAAGATGTTGCAGATCTCGGGGTTACCCGGATCCTTGCGGGTCTTGCGGGCGGGATCGGTCGCCGCCGGACGCAGCTTCTCCCAGATCGACTCGGGCGAGTCGAACAGGCCGATGGTGTTGCCGAGGCTTTTCGACATTTTGGCCTGGCCGTCCAGCCCCAGCACGCGCTTGGCGGTGGTTAGCTGCGGTTGCGGTTCGGGAAACCACTCGCCGAAGCGGGTGTTCCAGCGACGGGCGATCTCGCGCATCAGCTCGAGGTGCTGCAGCTGGTCCTCACCCACCGGCACGAGCGTCGCCTGATAGAGCAGGACATCCGCCGCCTGCAGGATGGGGTAATTGAGCAGGCCGGCCGGGACGCTTTCCTGGCGCTGGGCCTTGTCCTTGTATTGGGTCTGACGCTCCAGCTCGCCGAGCGGCGTCACGGTGGTGAGTAACCAGCTCAGCTCGCTGTGCTCGACGACGTGGGACTGAACGAATATGATCGAACGGGCGGGGTCGAGCCCGCAGGCGTACAGCCCGACCGCCATCTCCCGCGTGCGCTCGGCGAGAGTCCTGGGGTCGTAGGGTTGCGTGATGGCGTGGAGGTCCACGATGCTGAAGAGGCAGTCGTGCTGCTCTTGCAGGCGCACCCAGTTCTGCACGGCGCCCAAGTAGTTGCCGATGTGGAGCTCGCCCGAGGGCTGAATACCGCTGAACACGCGCGCCATTGGGGCTTCAACCTAGGGCGCCGGGAGAATGGCCGCAAGGTGCTTCCCCTCAACGACTTAGTCGATGTCGCGCTGCGCGCCGCCGAGCGGGCGGCGAATTACATCCGCGCCGCCCGCCCGCCCGCGGCGAGCCGCTGGACCGAAAAGGCCCGCCATGATTTCGTCACCGAAGTCGACCGCGAGGCCGAGGAAATCATTGGCGAGACCCTGCTCCGCCTGGTCCCCGGATCGGAGGTGGTCGGGGAGGAGCTGTCCCCGGGTGCGGCACGCAGTGGTGAGGTCGTGTGGATCGTGGATCCGTTGGACGGGACCACGAATTTTCTCCACGGCTATCCCCAGTACGCGGTGTCGATCGGCGCCCTGGTGCGCGGGCAGCTCGCCCTCGGCGTGATTCACGACGTGGCGCGCGATATCGCCTATCGCGCGGCCACGGGCCTCGGCGCCTGGTCCGGGGAAACCCGTCTCGCGGTCTCCCAGGTGAGCGATCCCAGCCGGGCGCTGGTCGGTACGGGATTCCCGTTCAAGCAGTTCGAGGGCTTCGAGCACTACCTGCGGCAGTTCTCCGCCGTGACGCGCGCCGCGAGCGGCATCCGGCGCGCGGGATCGGCGGCGCTCGATCTGGCCGATGTGGCCACCGGCCGGTTCGACGCCTTCTGGGAAACGACGCTCGCCCCCTGGGACGTCGCGGCGGGCGTGGTGCTGGTGCGGGAGGCCGGCGGTCTCGTGACGACCTTTGAGGGCTCGAACGACGTGCTGGAACACGGCTCCATCGTGGCCGGGAACCCGGTGCTGCACGAATGGCTGCGGCAACTCCTGGAGCGATCCTGATGGCCTCACCCCTGGTCGAGTGCGTTCCCAATTTTTCCGAAGGCCGTGATCCGCAGACGCTCGGCGCGCTCCGCACGGCGCTGACCAGCGTCCCGGGAGTCCGGCTCCTCGATGTCCAGTCCGACGCCTCGCACCATCGATCGGTGTTCACGTTCGTCGCCCACCCCGAGGCGGCCCTGGAGGCGGCGTTTCGCGCCATGCAGACGGCCACGACGCGGATCGACCTGACCCGTCACCAGGGCGAGCACCCCCGCATGGGCGCGACCGACGTCGTGCCGTTCATTCCGGTGCGCGATGTGTCGATGGAGGAATGCGTAGCGCTGGCCAAGCGGCTGGGCGAGCGCGCGGGCCGGGAGCTCGGCATTCCGGTGTTTCTCTACGCCAAGGCCGCGCAGCGCCCCGAGCGCGAACGGCTCCCCGATATCCGCAAAGGCGAGTTCGAGGGACTGCGGGACCGGATCGGCAGCGATCCCGCCGTCGACCCCGACTACGGCCCCAAGCGCATCCACCCCACGGCCGGGGCGACGGCGATCGGCGCGCGGCCGTTCCTCGTCGCCTACAACATCTACCTCGACACCACCGACGTTGCGGTCGCGAAGGCAATCGCCAAGAAGATCCGGACGTCCGGCGGCGGGCTCCCCGCCGTTCAGGCGAGCGGGTTCGAAGTGGACGGGCTGGCGCAGGTGTCGATGAATCTGCTCGACATCGACGTGACCCCGCCCGTGACGGTCTTCGCCGCGGTCGAACGCGAAGCCGGGCAGCGCCGCGTCGGGATCGTCCGCAGTGAGCTGGTCGGCCTCATCCCCGAGCGGGGGATCCTGAGCGCGGGCGCGGCGCACCTGAAGCTCGCGGACGCCGCCGACCACCTGCTCGAAGCGAGAATCCGGGCCGCCGAGGGGCCTTCCCTCGATGGCTGGCTCGACGAACTCGCCGGCCCTTCGCCGGTGCCGGGGGGCGGCAGCGCGGCGGCGCTCGCCGGCTCGCTCGCGGGAGCGCTCGTCGCCATGGTCGCCCGGCTCACCATTGGGCGGAAAGCCTACGCCGCAGTCGAGGCCCGCGCGCGGGAGGCCCTCGAGCGCGGCGAAGCGCTGCGACTCGAGCTGCGCCACCTCGTGCAGGTGGACGCCGAGGCCTACAACCGGGTGAGCGACGCCTACAAGGTGCCCAAGGACGCGCCCGGCCGCTCGGCCAAGATCGACGGGGCCCTGCTCGCGGCCGCCGAGCCGCCGCTCGCCGTGGCGCGGGCCGCGGCCGAGGTCGGCCGCCTGGCCAAGGAAATGGGCGAGATCGGCAACAAGAATGCCCGGTCGGATGCGAAGGTGGCCGAGGGGTTGGCACGGGCCGCGCTCACCGGAGCGGTCGAGAACGTGCGCGTCAACATCGCGTCGTTGTCGGATCCGGCGGCGGGACAGCTGCTGGTGGAGGAGGCGGACCGACTCCTCAAATAGCGGTGAGAATCCTCGGCGGCGCGCCGTTTTCGGTGATCGCCACCGTGTGCTCGAAGTGCGCCGATAGCGACCCGTCCGCCGTGACGACGGTCCATTTGTCCGTGAGGGTGCGGATCTCCGGCCCGCCGACGTTCACCATCGGCTCGATGGCGATCGTCATCCCTGCGACGAGGCGCGGGCCCCGTTTGGGCTTCCCGAAGTTCGGCACCTGGGGCTCTTCGTGGAATTCCGCCCCGATCCCGTGCCCCACCATCTCCCGCACGACCGAATAGCCGGCCGACTCGGCGACCTCTTGCACGGCATGCCCGATGTCGCCGACGTGGTTCCCGGCGCGCGCCTCGGCGATCCCCGCCGCGAGCGCGGCGCGGGTCACCTCCATCAGTCGCTCGGCCTCCGCGCCGACCACGCCTACCGCAAAGGTCGCCGCCGAGTCGGCGTGCAGCCCCTCCAGCTTGACGCCGACGTCCACCGAAAGCAGATCGCCCTCCTTCAGCACCCGTTTGGCGGACGGGATCCCGTGCACTACTTCCTCATTGATGGACGTGCACAGCGTGGCGGGGAAATCGTACAGCCCCTTGAACGAGGGCAACGCCCCGGGGTGGCTGCGGATGAAGGCTTCGGCCTGGCGGTCCAGCTCTTTGGTCGAAAGGCCCGGGGTGATCGTCCGGCCCATGAGCGCCAGCGTCTCGGCGACGATGCGGCCGGCCGCCGCCATCGTCTCGATTTCCCGGGCCGATTTGATGGTGATCATGCGCCGAGGATCCGGCGGATCTCCTCTTCGATCTGGTCCATGGTGCCGACGCCGGGCACGCGGTGCACCATGCCGCCTCCTCCGCCGCCACGCTGGGCGTAGTGGGCGATGAGCGGTGCCGTCTGCTGCTGGTAGACCAACAACCGGGTGTGAATGGTATCGGGGGTGTCGTCGCTGCGACCCTGCTCGTGAGCGCGGGCGAGGAGCCGCTTCACCAGCTCCTCCTCCGGGACGTCGAGCAGGAGCACATGGGCCAGACGGTGGCCCTTGACGCCCAGCGTCTTATCGACGAGCTCCGCCTGCGCGGCCGTTCGCGGGAAGCCGTCGAAGATGGCCCCGTCCTTCGCTTCGGGCTTTGCCAATTGCTGGTTGATGAGATCGAGGATCAGGGCATCGGGGACGAGCTTGCCCGCGTCCATGTACGCCTTGGCCTGCTTGCCGAGCGGGGTCCCGGCCTTCACGGCCTCCCGCAGGATGTCCCCGGTGGAGATGCGGGGAATGCCGAGGCGGTCGGCGAGGCGCTGCCCCTGGGTTCCCTTGCCGGACCCCGGCGCGCCGAGGAGCAGCAGGAACACGGCTGCCTCAGGCGTTCCGGCCGCGGAACCGGACCCGGCCTTCCTTCATGAAGCCGTCGTAGTGGCGGAGCAGGAGATGCTGCTGCACCTGCTGCACGGTATCGAGCGCCACGCCCACGACGATCAGGAGCGCCGTACCGCCGAAGCCGAACGGCATGTTCAGCACGTTGCCGATCACGATCGGCAGCAACGCGACGAAGGTCAGGAACAGCGACCCCGGCAGGGTGATCCGCGAGAGCACTTCGTCGATGTAGTCGGCGGTGGCCGCGCCGGGCTTCACCCCCGGAATGAACGCGCCCTGCTTCTTCAGATTCTCCGCCAGGTCCACCGGGTTGAAGATGATGGACGTGTAGAAGTACGCGAAGAACACGATCAGCAGCGCCATCGAGATGAGATAGGCCGGGGACGTGGTCGTGAAGTAGGACGACAGCGTCTTGAAGAACTGCACGTTCGAGAACGCGGCCAGGGTCCCGGGCACGATGATCAGCGACTGGGCGAAGATGATCGGCATCACGCCCGAGGAGTTGATCCGCAGCGGGATGAAGGTTTTCTGCCCCTCCTGGATCCGCCCGCGCCCCATCACGCGCCGCGGGATCTGAATCGGGATCCGGCGCGCGGCGACCGTGACCGCGACGGTGCCCGCCACCACGAACACCATCATCGCGAGCACGACGAGCAGCACCACGAACCGCAGCGACCCGGCCGAGAGCGCCTCGATGGTGCGCAGCGTTTCCGGCCAGATCCGCTCCACGATCGAGAAGAAGATGAGCAGGCTCGCGCCGTTGCCGAGACCGCGCTCGGTGATCTGCTCGCCGAGCCACATGACGAACACGCCGCCCGTGGTCAGCGTGAGCACGGTGGTCAGGCGGAACCCGAAGCCGGGATGGGCCACGGCGCCCGGGATCTGGGACTCCACGAACAGGGCGTAGCCGTAGGCCTGGGCGAGGCAGAGGCCGACGGTCAGATAGCGCGTCCACTGCGTGAGCGTCTTCTTCCCCTCTTCATCGCGCTGCATCTTCTCGATCACGGGGAAGACCGGCCCGGCGAGCTGGAAGACGATGCTCGCGGAGATATAGGGCATGATGCCGAGCGCAAATACGGTCGCCCGGCCGAAGCCCCCGCCCGCGAACAGGTCGTACAGGCTGAACAGCGTCCCCTTGGCGGTGTTGGTGAGGTAGTCCGCCATCGCCTGCACGTTCACGCCGGGGGTCGCGATATGGGCGCCCACCCGGTAGACGACGAGGCAGAGGAGCGTGAAGAGGATCTTCTCCTTCAGCTCCGGAACCTTGAACAGGTTGGGTATGCGGGGAGCGGTCACGTCAGCCCTCGATGGTCCCGCCCGCCTGCTCGATCTTCTGGCGCGCGGACGCGGAGACCATCACACCCTTGACCACGAACTTGCGCGGCACATCTCCCATGCCGAGCAGTTTGATGGGATGGTCGGGGCGGCGAACCAGCCCCGCGCCGAACAGCGTCTCCGGAGTGACGTCGGAGCCCTCGGCCAGGTGCGACAGGTGCCGCACGTTCACGACCTGGGCGGGCTGCTTGAAGGGGTTCGTGAACCCGCGCTTGGGGATGCGCCGGATGAGCGGCATCTGACCGCCCTCGAATCCGATGCGGCGTCCGCCCCCGGCCCGGGCCTTTTCCCCCTTGTTCCCCTTGCCCGACGTCTTGCCGAGGCCGGAGCCCGGGCCACGCCCCACGCGCCGCCGGGCGGTCGTCGAGCCCTTGGGCGGATGCAGCGTCGAGAGCGTCACCTTGGGCGTCTCGGCCGCAGGCTGCTTCGTCTTCGCCATCGCTTACTTCCCCTTCTCCGTCGTCACCACGACGAGGTGGCGCACCTGGTAGAGCATCCCGCGCAGCGCGGGGCAGTCCTTCTGAACCACGATGTCCTGATGGTGCTTCAGGCCCAGCGCCTCGAGGGTCCGGCGCAGGCGCGCGGGGTGACCGCTGCCTGAGCGCCGCTGCACGATCCGCAGCGATCCCGAGCCCGCCGGCGGGAGGACGACATCGCGACCGGGCTTGCGCTTGCGGTACTTGCGCGTCGGGGGATTCCTAGCCATGGGCCGCCTCCTGCCGGGCCTTGTAGGGAATCGCTTCGACCTCGATCCCGCGCTCCTTGGCCACGCGGCGCGCGGTGGTGAGCCGCTTCAACCCGTCCATCGTGGCGCGCACCATGTTGTGCGGATTGGTGGAGCCCAAACTCTTGGTCAGGATGTCCCGCACGCCGGCGCATTCGAGCACGGCGCGCACGGGACCTCCGGCGATCACGCCGGTTCCCGACGCGGCGGGCTTGAGCAGGACCCGGCCGGCGCCGTGCCCACCCACGATCTCGTGGGGGATGGTCCCGCCGGTCAGCGGCACCTCCGCCATCCGGCGCCGCGCGGCCTCCACGGCCTTGCGGACGGCCTCGCTCACCTCGTTCGCCTTGCCGGTGGCGACGCCGACGTGGCCCTGACCGTCGCCGACGGCGACGAGCGCGTTGAAGCTGAAGCGCCGTCCGCCCTTGACGACTTTCGCCACCCGGTTGATGGCGATCACGTTCTCGACGATGCCGTCGCTCTCGCGCGGCTGCCGTTCCTCGCGGCGCTCCCCGCGACCGCCCCGGCCCCGACCCCGGCCGCCCCGGCCCCCTCCCCGGCCGCCCCGGTGTTCGCGGCCGCCGGTTTCGGGCGCCGGTTCCGCGCTCACCGCGTCGGGACCGACGCCGCCGACACTGACCGTTTCCGGCGCCGGTGCTTGAGTCGGCGTCCCCTCCACGCGTTGCTGCTCCTGATCGTCCGGCATTAGAACTCCAATCCGCCTTTCCGCGCGCCGTCGGCGACGGCTTTGACGCGGCCGTGGTACTGATAACCGCCACGATCGAATACGACCCGGCTGATGCCCTTGTCTTTCGCCCGGGCGGCGATGAGCTGCCCCAGGGCGTAGCTCTTCGCGGTCTTCTTCGGGTTTTCCGCCTGCATGCCGTCGCTCTGGTCCGAGGCGCCGACCAGGGTCACGCCGCGCTCATCATCCACGAGCTGGGCGTAGATGTGCTTGGAGGAGCGGAAGACGACCAGCCGCGGCCGGTCGGCCGATCCGCGGATCTTCTTGCGGACCCGCAGGTGCCGGCGGGCGCGGGCGTCCGCCGCGGATTTGAACTTCCGAATCGCGCGCATGGATTACTTGGCCGCCTGGGCGGTCTTGCCGGCCTTGCGCCGGACCTGCTCGCCCTGATAGCGGATCCCCTTCCCTTTGTACGGCTCGGGGGGGCGGATGGCGCGCAGCTCGGCGGCCACCTGTCCCACGAGCTCCTTGTCGACCCCCTCGATCTTCACCACCGTATTGTTGTCAACCGAGATTTTGATGCCCTGGGGGGCGTGATACGGAACCGGATGACTGAACCCGACCACGAGCTGCACCCCGAACGGCTTCATTTCCGCCTTGTAGCCGACGCCCTGGATCTCGAGCGTCTTGGCATAGCCCTTGGTCACGCCCTCGACCATGTTGGCGACGAGGGTGCGCGACAGGCCGTGGAGGGCCTTGTGCGCGCTGTCGTCCGAGGGCCGCTTGACGACCACATTGCCGTCCGCCACCTCGAACGCCATGTCCGGGTGGAAGGTGCGGCTGATCTCGCCCTTGGGGCCTTTGATCGCCACCGTCCGTCCCTGCACCGCAGCGCTGACGCCCTTGGGAAGGGGCACCGGCCGCTTGCCGATTCGCGACATGGCCCCTCCTACCAGACGACGGCGAGCAGCTCGCCGCCCAGGTGAGCGCTGCGCGCCTCGCGGTCGGACATGATCCCGCGCGGGGTGCTGAGAATGGCCATCCCCAGCCCGTTCTTCACCCGCGGAATCTCCCGCACTTTGACGTAGCGGCGCAGCCCCGGCGCCGAGACCCGCTGCAGCTCACGGATGACCGGCGCGTCGTTGTGGTACTTCAGGTACAGCCGCAGCAGTCCGTGACGACCGTCGTCCAGCACCTTGAAATCCTGGACGTAGTGGTTGTCCCGGAGCAGCCGGGCGATCTCGACCTTCAGCTTCGACACCGGCATGTCCACCCGGCGGTGCCCCGCCAGACAGGCGTTCCGCACCCGGGTGAGCATATCGGCGACGGGGTCCATCACGCTCATCTCGCCTCCCGCCTTACCAGCTCGCCTTGCGTACGCCGGGAATTTCCCCGCGCAGCGCCAGGTCACGGAAACAGATGCGGCAGAGCCCGAACTTCCGCAGGGTTCCGCGGCTGCGGCCGCACCGCTGACAGCGGTAGTAGCCGCGCACGCCGAACTTGGGCTTGCGCTTGACGCGTTCGATCCAGCACTTCTTGGCCATGCGGTCTCTCCCCTAGCCGATCGCGACGGCGGTTTCGCCGCGGAAGGGCATGCCCATTTCCCGCAGCAACGCCAGCGCCCGGTCGTCGCGCCCGGCGCTCGTCACGAACGTGATGTCCATCCCGTGGATCTTCTCGACCTTGTCGTAGTCGATCTCCGGGAAAATCATCTGCTCCTTGATCCCCAGCGTGTAGTTGCCCCGCCCGTCGAAGCTCTTGGTGGGGAGCCCGCGGAAATCCCGCATCCGCGGCACCGCCACGCTGATGAACCGGTCGAGGAACTCGTACATCCGCGCCCCCCGCAACGTGACGGCGCACCCGATCGGCACCCCGGCGCGGAGGTTGAAGTTCGCGATCGACTTCTTGGCGCGCGTGATCACCGGACGCTGACCGGTGATGGCGCCGAGCTCGGCCACCGCCGCCTCGAGGGTCTTGGGCTCTTTCTGCGCGTTCCCGATCCCCACGTTGAGCACGATCTTCTTGAGCTTGGGAATCTCATGCGGATTCCCGAAGCCGAACTGCTGCTGCAGCCGGGCCCGCACGCGCTGCTCGTAGTGCTCGTGCAGCCGCGCCGGGGGCGCCGGCTCCTGGGACGTCTCGGCCGCGACGGCGCCCGCCTCGGCGTCCTTACGCGGCTTGCCGCCCTTGGCCTTCTTTTCCTTGGTCTCCGCCATGCTCACCTCACCCGCGGGATCGGCTGACCCGATTTCGCCGCGATCCGCTCCACCGTGCCGTCCTTGTCGCGCCGCCGCCGCACCCGCGTCGGTAGCCCCGACTTGGGATCGAGCAGCATCACGTTGGCCGCCGCGATCGGAGCCGGGAACTCGATGATGCCGCTCTCGCTCTGGCTCGAGACGGCCCGCTTGTGCTTTTTCACCACGTTCACCCCTTCCACCACCACCCGGAACCGCTTGGGGTAGACGTGCAGGATCTTGCCTTCCTTGCCGCGGTGCTCGCCGCGGATCACCCGCACCGTGTCGCCCTTGGCGACGTGCATCTTGTGCCGGACGGGCTCCTGGCCGCGCACGCGGCGGCTCTTTTTGTAGACCAGCGGCTTCATGTCAGATCACCTCCGGCGCGAGCGACACGATTTTCATGAACTTCTTCTCGCGCAGCTCCCGGCCCACCGGGCCGAAAATGCGGGTCGCGCGCGGCTCGCCCTGATCGTTGATGAGCACGGCCGCATTCTCGTCGAACCGGATGTAGGATCCATCCCGCCGCTTGGTTTCCTTGGCCGTCCGGACGATGACCGCCCGGGCGACCTCGCCCTTCTTGATCTGGCCCGTCGGAATGGCGTCCTTGATGGTGACGACCACCACGTCGCCGAGTCCCGCGTAGCGCCGCTTGGACCCGCCGAGCACGCGGATCACGAGGGCGCTGCGCGCCCCCGAGTTGTCGGCGATCTTGAGTCTCGATTCCTGCTGTACCACGGTTCGGTCCCTTTCCTACTTCGCGCGCTCGACGATCTCGACCACGCGCCACCGCTTGGTCTTCGACAGCGGCCGGGTCTCCATGATCCGTACCGTATCGCCCAGTTTGGCGCCGGTCTCGTCGTGGGCGGCCACCTTGCGGCTCCGCACCACCTGCTTGCCGTAGAAGCCGTGCGCGTAGCGGCGCACCAGCGTCACCGTCACGGTCTTCGTCCGCTTGTCGCTCACCACCACGCCCGTGCGGGTCTTGCGGCGCCCCTCCCTCATGCGGACTTCCTCTCGCGCAAAATGGTCCGGATCCGCGCGATGTCGCGGCGGATCGTGCGGAACTGCAGCGGGTTCGCGATCGCCTCAGTGGCCCGCCGGAACGCCAGGCGGAACCGCTCCTCCGTCAGGATCGTGAGCTTCTGCTCCAGCTCCTCGGTCTTCAGCTGGCGGAGATCGCTCGCCTTCTGCCGTGCCATCTCAGCGCTCCTCCCGCTTCACGAACTTGGACTTGAGCGGGAGCTTGGCCGCCGCCCGCCCCAGGGCGAGCCGCGCCAGCTCCTCCTCCACGCCTTCCACCTCGAACATCACGCGGCCCGGCTTCACCACACACACCCAGCCTTCGGGGTTCCCCTTGCCCTTGCCCATCCGGGTTTCGGCGGGCTTCTTCGTGATCGGCTTGTCGGGGAACAGCCGGATCCACACCTTGCCGCCCCGTTTCATCTCCCGCGTGAGCGCCACGCGCGACGCCTCGATCTGGCGGTTGGTGATCCAGCCGGGCTCGAGCGACATCAGCCCGAAGTGCCCGAACGCCACCGTGTTGCCGCGGGTGGCGAGCCCGTTGGTATTGCCCTTGAACCGCTTGCGGAACTTGACGCGCTTAGGTGCCAGCATGGCTTACACACCCGTCGAATAAGTGCGGCCCGCCAGCTCCTCGGCCCGCTCGCCCTTGAAGATCCACACCTTGACCCCGATGGTGCCGTAAGTCGTGCGCGCCGTGGACGTGGCGTAATCGACGTCCGCGCGCAGCGTGTGCAGCGGCACCCGGCCTTCGTGATAGCCTTCGACCCGCGCGATTTCCGCCCCGCCCAACCGGCCGCCGCACTTGATCTTGATCCCCTGCGCCCCCATCCGCATCGCGCTCTGCACCGCGCGCTTCATGGCGCGGCGGAACGACACGCGCTGCGTCAGTTGATGCACCACGGAGTCGGCCACGAGCTGCGCCTCGAGCTCGGGACGCTTGATTTCCTCGACGTTGATCCCCACTTCCTTGCCGGTCAGCTGCGCCAGCTCGTCCCGTAGCTTGTCGACCTCGGCGCCCCGCTTGCCGATCACGACGCCCGGCCGGCCGGTGTGCACCGTGACCGTCACCTTCCCCGGCCGCCGCTCGATGTGGATGTCGGCGATCGCGGCGTGGGACAACCGCGTCTTCAGGTACTTCCGGATCAGGTCGTCCTCTTTCAGGAGCTCGGGAAAGTTCCTCCGCGCGTAGTAGCGCGAGCGCCACGGCTTGATGACCCCGAGCCGGAACCCGTAGGGATGCGTCTTCTGGCCCACGCCTTACTCCTTCCGCCGGGACTTCGCCCCGGCCTTGGCCGACTTTTGCGCCCGCGGCGCGGGCTTCTGCTTGGCCTCCGCCTTGGCGGCCTTCGCCTCGGTCGCCGGCGCTTTGGGCGCCGGCGCTTTGGGCGCCGGTGGGGCTGCAGGTGCCGCGACGTGGATCTCGACGTGGCTCGTCCGCTTCATGATCGGCGTCGCCCGCCCCATGGCCGCCGCCGTGAACCGCTTCAGCGTCGGCCCTTCATTGACGACGGCATAGCGCACCCGCAGCTGGTCCACGTCGAGCGGCTGATTCTGGCGCTGGGCGGCCTGCTCCGCGTTGGCCACCGCCGACTTCAGCACCTTGTGGATCTGCTGCGCCGCCAGCTTCTTGGAGAAGCGGAGGATGGCGTACGCCTCGGGCACGGCGCGCCCGCGGATTTGGTCCATGACCAGCCGCATCTTGCGCGCCGACTGCCGCACCGTCCGTTGGATCGCTCGCGCCTCCATGCTACTCCTCCCCTCGCTCCTTGGCCTCCGCCTCCCGCTCCGCCGCCGTCTTCACGCTGTGACCGCGGAACAGGCGCGTCGCCGCGAACTCGCCCAGCTTGTGGCCCACCATGTTCTCGGTGACGTACACCGGGATGAACTTGTTCCCGTTGTGCACCGCGAGGGTGTGCCCCACGAACTCGGGCGTGATGGTGCTGCGCCGCGACCAGGTCTTGAAGACCTTCTTCTCGTTCTTCTCGTTGAGGACCCGGATCTTCGTGAGGAGCGACTCCTCGACGTAGGGGCCCTTCTTGACGCTGCGTGCCATTACTGCGTCGCCCTCCCGCGCTTACGGCCGCGCACAATGAGCCGGGTCGATCCCTTCCGCTTGTGTCGCGTCTTCTTGCCTTCCGGTTTGCCCCACGGCGACACCGGCGGCCGACCGCCCGAGGACTTGCCCTCGCCGCCGCCCAGCGGGTGATCCACCGGGTTCATCGCGACGCCGCGCACCTTGGGCCGCTTGCCAAGCCAGCGGCTCTTCCCGGCCTTGCCGACCCGCATCAGCTCGTGCTCGGCGTTGCCGACCTCGCCGATCGTGGCGAGGCACTCGCCCCGCACCATGCGCATCTCCGTCGAGCGGAGCCGCAGGGTGACGTAGTTCCCCTCCTTGGCCACGACCTGCACCGCGGCCCCCGCCGAGCGGGCCATCTGCCCGCCGCGCCCGATCTTCAGCTCCACGTTGTGCACCGTCGTGCCGAGCGGGATCTCGAAGAGCGGCAGCGCGTTCCCGACGCGGATATCCGAGCCCGGGCCGGAGACGATCGTGTCGCCCACGTTCAGGCCCTTGGGGTGCAGGACGTAGCGCTTCTCGCCGTCGGCGTAGGTGACGAGCGCGATGCGGCACGTCCGGTTCGGATCGTACTCGATCGCCGTGACCCGCGCCGGAATCGCGAACTTCTCGCGGCGGAAGTCGATGCGGCGGTACTGGCGCTTGTGGCCGCCTCCCTGCCGCCGCATCGTCACGTGGCCCTTGTTGTTGCGGCCGCCCGTACGGCGCAGCGGCTCGACCAGCGATTTCTCGGGGGTCCCCCGGGTCACCTCGGCGAAATCCGACACCGAGCGGAACCGCGTCGCCGCCGTCACCGGCTTGAACTGTCGAATGCCCATATCAGCCCTCGAACACCTGGATCGTGTCGCCCTCTTTGAGCTTCACGATCGCCTTCTTCCACGGCCCGCGCCGGCCGACGTACCGGCCGTAACTGCGGCGCCGGGCGCGAACCACCATGGTGCGGATGTCGGTCACCGTCACGTTGAACAGCGCCTCGATCGCCCGCTTGATCTCCGGCTTGGTCGCGCCGGTCTGGACCCGGAAGGCGTATTCCTTGCGCGCCTGATACGCGGCCGAGGTTTTCTCGGTCACGAGCGGCGCGACGATCGTCTGGTACAGCTCAGGCATCGGCCGCCTCCGCGTCCGGGGTGGGGGCCACGAGCGCATTCGCCTCGACCACGACCGCGTCCGACCAGAGGATTTCGTAGGCGGTCGCGTCGCTGAACCGCAGCACCCGCACGTTCGGGATGTTGCGCCCCGACAGATACACGTTCTGCGCGTGCGTCTCGGGCGTGCCGGCCGTGAGCACGAGCACCTTCCGCTCGGCCACGCCCAGCTTGCCCAGCAGCTCGGCGAACGGCTTGGTCTTCGGCTTCTCGTAGCCCAGCGGATCGACCACGAGCAACGCCCCTTCGCGCGCCCGCGCGTTCAACGCCGACTTCCGGGCGAGCTGGCGCACCTTCTTGGGAATGCCCAGCCGGTAGTCGCGCGGATGCGGCCCGAAAGCGATGCCGCCGTGCCGCCAGTGCGGCGCCCGAGTCGATCCCTGGCGCGCGCGGCCGGTGCCCTTCTGCTTCCAGGGCTTCTGGTTGCCGCCCGAGACGTGACTGCGCGTCTTGGTTTCGTGGGTGCCCTGGCGCTTATTGGCCAGGAGCGTGACGACCGCCTGATGCAGCACGGCCTCGTTCACCGTGCCGTCGAACAGCAATTCCGGCAGCGACACGGCCTTCTTCTTGGCGCCGGCCGCGGAGAAATGCGGAGCCTCAATCATGGCGGCTCTTGCCTCCCTGTTTCCGCACGGTCACGAGCCCGTTCATGGACCCCGGCACCGACCCGCGGACGAACAGCAGATTCCGCTCGGCATCCACCCGGACCACGGTGAGCCCGAGCTCGGTGAAGTGGCGCGCCCCCATGTGCCCCGGCATCCGCTTCCCTTTGATGATGCGCGACGGGTCGGTGCCCGGGGCGATGGACCCGGGCTTGCGGTGACGGGTGTTGCCGTGCGTGTTGGGCCCACCGCCGAAATGATGACGGTGCACGACCCCCTGGAACCCGCGTCCCTTCGTCACGCCCGAGATTTTGACCCGCTCGCCCGCGGTGAAGATGGCGACGGTCACCTGCTCGCCGGCCTTCACGCTCGCATCCTCTCCCACGGCGAACGACTCAAGGACGCGCGGCGCCGTCTCCAGGCCCGCGGCCTTGACGTGGCCGGCCAGCGCCTTGGAGGTGCGCTTGGCTTTCTTCGCGCCGAAGCCGAGCTGCACCTGGCCCGCCGTCACCTGGACGACGGGGCATGGCCCGGCTTCGATCACGGTGACGGGGACCGCCGTCCCTTCGCCGTCGAAGAGCCGCGTCATCCCGAGCTTTCTTCCGATGAGTCCGTTCATAGCGTCGCTCTCAGCTCTCAGCTATCAGCCGACCTTGATTTCGACATCCACACCAGCGGGGAGGTCGAGTTTTGTAAGCGCGTCCACCGTCTGGGAACGCGAGTCGAGAATGTCGATCAGGCGCTTGTGCGTCTTCAGCTCGAACTGCTCCCGGCTCTTCTTGTCGATGTGGGGGCTGCGCAGCACGGTCCACATCTGCCGCTTGGTGGGCAGCGGGATCGGCCCCGACACCGTGGCGCCGGTTTTCTCAGCGGTGCGGACGATGTCCGCGGCCGCCTGATCGATCAGCGCGTGGTCGAACGCCTTGAGACGAATCCGAATCTTGCCGGCCATGGATCCCTCTATTTCTTGATCTTCGTGACGACGCCGGCGCCGACCGTCCGGCCGCCTTCGCGGATCGCGAACCGCAACCCCTCTTCCATCGCGATCGGCGTGATCAGCTCGATCGCCAT
>Ga0335085_10008738_pt1 | contig 15420 bp, 11 predicted proteins | sample Lox_Sample_45_FD_206712 | JGI IMG/M metagenome (GOLD analysis project Ga0335085, IMG submission 206712) | Soil microbial communities from Loxahatchee National Wildlife Refuge, Florida, United States - Lox_Sample_4.5 | ecosystem: Environmental > Terrestrial > Soil > Wetlands | place: USA... | reverse complement strand
GAATCTTGTCCGTCCTTCCTCCGCCGCCAACCTTGTGGCAATCCGAGCAGGGCACGGCTACGTGCGCTCCCGCCAGCGCAAACCGCGTATTTCGATGTTTGGCAATCGTAAACGTGACCCGGGGAAAATCCACCACCGTGTGGCACAGTTCGCATTTGTTGTTGTAGGGCGCGGCCGCAAACTGGTTGTCGTGCGCATCCTTGTGGCAATCCGTGCATGCCCCGAATTGCACTTTGTAAATCGTGTCCCTGCCGGCGGGGATGTGGCACTTCGAGCATTCCACTGTGGCGTGCTTTCCCCTCAGTGGATAGGCGGAAGTATCGTGCTCCTTCACGCCAAATAGCGACGCCTTCCAACCCTCTAGCGTGTGGCACTCCGAGCATTCTCCCTCCTTCGCCCGCGCATCGAATTGTCCCTTGTGCGGGTCCGGCTTGTGACAGTCTTTGCATTGCGCGAACGCAATCTCTCTCTTGAAGTCGCCGTTCACGTGGCATGCCGTGCAGGCGACCTGCGTATGCTTCCCCACCAGCGGGTATTTGGTCTTCGAGTGATCGAAACTGAAGCCGGCCAACATCGATTTCCAACTGCTCGTCGTGTGACAGGTCTCACAGGCCTTCTTGAACTCCCCCCTGTGCGGATCGAGATGGCACGCGGAGCAGGTGTCGAACTTCATGTCGCGATACCGGGCCGGGCCGCCTAGGGTATCCGGCTTGTGACACTTTTCGCAGGGCACCTTCATATGCAATCCCGTCAGCGGGTAACGCGTCTTCGCATGGTCGAACTCCTTCGCGGCTTTCCAACTCTCCACGTTGTGGCATTTCGAGCATTCATTTCCAAGTTGTCCCTTGTGCGGATCGTTGTGACACGTCTGGCAAGCCGGCGAAAGCCCGAAGTAGGATTTCCCCAAATCCTTTTTCTTGATGAGTTCACGATCGGCCAGCGCCATGTGGGAAGGCGTGTGGCATTTCTCGCAGGCCAGCGCCGTGTGTTTCCCTTCCAGCGCGTAGCCCGTCTGCCGGTGGTCGAAGCTCTTTTCCGAGGGCTCCCAATGGAGGAGGTGAAAATCTTCTCCGTTGTGCTCCAGGTGGCACCGAACGCAATCCTTCCCGTTGGGATTCTGCATTTGCAAACGCGCGTGATACCCATGCTTCCCGGCCAACGCCTGCGCGACTTCTTTGTGACAGGCCAGGCATTTGAATGTCGGCGTGCTGGCGCCAAACTCATGGCAAGCGGCGCATTGCGTGGTTCCGGTCAACGAGGAGTGCGCCCTGGAAAGCGGGCCGGGAGAGATTTGCGCGGTCGCCCGGACAGGAAAAATCAAAAAGAGAAGGACAAACAGTGCGAGCACCGCGCATCGTTGCGGTTCAACGGCGGCCCGGCGAATTGTGCTGAAGCCCAGCGAGCGATCCAACACCCTTGCCTCCGTCAGATTCCTTCAAACGGCGAAGACACACACGAATTGCTTGCTGCCAGATGGCACCGGGAGGGCATCCTGTAGAGATATCAGGTTGGTGCTAAGGTGCGAAAGCTGTACGGTAGTCCAGTTTAGGTTGGGTACTAACGAGTGGCACGAAGTAGGTTACGCATGGAAACACAGTGTTTCAGACCACTTGGCCCGTGTGTCTAGAAGCAATCTCCGAATTAGGGCAACGGGGGGCGGAGCTTTAGCTCCGACTTTGGACTGCCCCGAAAATCGGGGTTTTAGCCCCAGAGGAATTGATTTGAATCTTCCTCAGACCAATTAGGAGATAGGTTCTAGCGCGCACCCACCGGCTCAGCCGCCCGGCTCACGCCCGTCTTCCCAAAGGCCGCGTCCACCAGTTGCAGCGCTTCCTCGACGATATCGAGCCCGTGGCGAAGTTCTGCTTCATTGATGATCAGTGGCGGGCATACCCACAGCATGTTGAACCGGCTGAACGCGTAAATGTGCTTCGACTTGAGATGCGCCGCGAGCTTGCCCATTTCCGGGCTCGTACCATTGAACGGCGCGAGCGGCTCTCTCGTCGCCTTGTCCTTCACCAGTTCGACCACGCTGAACAGACCCTTGTAGCGCACGTCGCCGACGCAAGTGTATTTCTTCTTCATCCCTTCCAGCCGCGAAGCCAGATACCGCCCCTGCTTCTCCACGTTTTCAAATATCTTCTCCTCCTCGTAGATGTGCAGATTCGCCACTGCGGCTGCGCAACAAACCGGGTGCCCACTGTAGGTCAATCCCCCCCACAACATGTTCGTCTCAAAATATTTTGCAATTTTGTCCGAGACAATCACCGCGCCCAGCGGCATGTACCCGCTCGTCAATCCCTTCGCGCAGGAGATAATATCCGGCTTGATGCCGTAGTGCTGCGTGGAAACCCACTTCCCCGTGCGCCCGAAGCCCGCCATCACTTCGTCGTCAATCAGCAAAATGCCGTACTTGTCGCACAGCGCCCGCAGCTTCGGATAATAATCGTCCGGGGGCACCAGCAAGCCGTTCGAACCCGTAATCCCTTCCACCAGAATCGCCGCGATGGTATGCGGCCCTTCCATCTGAATCACTTCTTCGATGTGGCTCACGCACTCACGATGGCACGTCTCCACTTTTTGCCCGAAGGGGCAGCGGTAACAATACGGATCGAACACCCTCACAATTCCGGGAACGCCGGGTTCCACCGCCCAGCGCCGCGGATCGCCCGAAGCCGTCATCGATCCCATCGTGGCCCCGTGATAACTCCGGTAGCGCGTGATGATCTTTTCGCGGCCCGTCACCAGCTTCGCCATCTTCATGGCGTTTTCGTTGGCTTCCGCGCCGCCCAGCGTAAAAAAAGTCTTCGCGAGGCCGGTCACTTCCGCCAGTTTCTTGCCCAGTGCTCCGCGCGGTTCGGTCGCGAAGCTTGGCCCCGCGAAACACAACTCATCCACCTGCTTCTTGATCGCATCGAGCATCTTCGGATGCTGGTGACCGACGTTTAGATTGATGAGTTGCGAGCTGAAATCCAGCCACTTGTTGTCGTCGCCGTCCCAGAACCACACGCCCTGCCCGCGCTTCATGTGGATTGGGTTCGACGTGCTCTGCACCGACCACGAAAACATCGTATAGTCGCGATTTTCCTGCACGATCTTCTGCGATTTGGCATCCATCTTCGTTTCCTTCCAGGCGAAATCAGTGTGTTTCCAAGATCCAGTCCATCGTCTTGCTGGCCAGCCGGTCCAGCGCGGCCACCGACATCTCCAAATGATCTTCCCGGGTGTCTTCGATCTTGTTGTGGCTGATGCCGCGCAACGATTGCACGAACATCATAACCGTTGGAATCCCCGCGCGCGAGACCTCCGCCGCGTCATGCAGCGGCCCTGAGGGCAGCCGGTGCGAGCTACCGGAAATTTCGCGAACCGTCTGGTCGCACAGCTCGATCAAGTGCGGGTTGAAAGGTATCGGTTCAATGTTCCAGATGCGCGACCATTCCACGGTGCACTTTTCTTCGGCCGCAAAGCGCTTGCTCGCTTCCACCGCTTCGCTGTACATCTGCGCCAGTACATTCGGCCGGAGATCGCGCTGATCCAGCATCGTTTCGCAGCGCCCCACCACGGCCGTCACGATTCCCGGGAAGGTCTTCACGCTCCCCATCGTGCAAACCGCATCCTCGTGTTTCCCCGCGATGTTGCGAATTTCCAGCGCCAGCTTGGCCGCCGCCGCGAGCGCGTCGCGCCGCTGGCTCATGGGCGTTGCGCCCGAATGTGCCTCTTGCCCAAAAAACGTGATGGCATGCCGCTCCACACCCTTCGTGCCGAGCACCACGCCCAGCGGCAATCCCATCTTCTCGAGCACCGGACCCTGCTCGATGTGCAATTCCAGATAAGCAGCCGCGTTCGCGCGTTCCTTTTCCGCCTCCGGAAACCGGTCCATGTGCACCCCGCACCGCCTGAGCGCATCTTCCATCGTGATGCCGTCGCGGTCGGTGCGCACACGGTCCGCCGCAATAGAGTGCGTCCCCGCAAACGCCGAGGATCCCAGCAGGCTCCGCCCAAATCGGGCGCCCTCTTCATCCGCCCAATCTACTAATCGCACCGTAAGCGGCGGTTTCCCCTTGAATTCCGTGGTGATTCGCCGGAGTACTTCCAGCCCGGCCAGCACATTCAAGCTACCGTCTAGCCAGCCGCCGTTCGGGACTGAGTCCAGATGCCCGCCAATCACCAACGTCTTTTCCGAAGCGCCACGCAGCGTCACCCAATTATTTCCCGCCGCGTCGTGATGATGCTCCAGCGGCATCCCCACCAGCTTCGTCGCGAACCACTTCCGCGCCTTCTGCCACACGTCGGTCCAGGCCACGCGCTGCGCCCCGTTTTCATCGGAAGTCAGCTCGCGCAGCTCTTTCAGTTCCGCGACCGTACGTTTTGGATTCAAACTCATAAGTGCCTAACTTACATAAAAGTAGCAGCAGCACTCCTGTTTATCCCGGAAGGGCCTGTGCGGCCGAGCCACGCCGGATCACCAGAACATCGACTCCGCAGCGGATCCCCGGACCCAGGCCGAATCACTTCTTCCCCAACCGCTAAAAATACCCCGGTTCCCTCTTCAGCATACGCCCCCGTCCGCGCTCTCCGACAAACTTTCCATCCCTCACCTGCACCTTCCCGCGCACCGTCACCACAGACGGCCTTCCCTCGATCACCATACCCTCAAATCCGCTGTAATCGTTGTTTACGTGATGCGTTTTCGCCGAAATCATCCCATGATAATCCGGATCGTAAACCACCAGATCCGCATCGCTGCCAATCGCGATCGTGCCCTTGCGCGGGTACAATCCAAATAACTTCGCCGGGCGCGTGCTCGCCGCATCCACAAAGCGCTCGAGCTCCAGCCGACCGCGCTTCACTCCATACGTGTAGAGCAGGTTGATGCGGTCCTCGATCCCCGGAATGCCATTGGGAATCGTCGTGAACGCTTCCTTCCCCAATAGTTTCTGCTCCGTATCAAACGGACAATGATCCGTGCCCACTGTGTCGATCAATCCGCGATTCAGCGCGTTCCACAACACGCCAAGATTGTGCTTCGCCCGCAACGGCGGCGACATCACGTGCTTCATGCCTTCCACACCCGGCCGCTCCGCATAAGTCTTGTCCAGCAAAAAGTGGGGAATCACCGACTCGATGAATAACTTCACCCCGCGCTCTTTCGCCGCAAGCGCCGCCTTCAGCGCGGGTTCGCAGGAAAGGTGCACCACGTAACCGGTGGCTTTCGTATTTTCCAGGAACGTCGCAAACCGCCCGGTCCCTTCCGCTTCCACCGATTCCGGCCGGCTCGGCTCGTGCCATTCGGGGCCCGTCTTTCCTTCGCTCAGCAACTTGGCCTGGAGTTGCGCCACCAGTTCCGCGTTTTCGCAGTGCGCCGTCACGATCACGCCCAACTGCCGCGCCAGCCGCAACGTGTAGTACATCTCTTCATCCGTCACGCCGAAAAAATTCTTGTACGAAAGAAAAATCTTGAAAGACGAAGTCCCATCGCCCACGATCTCGCGAAGCTGCCCCCCCGTCTCCTTCCCGAATTTCGTCACGGACATGTGAAACGCGTAATCGCACGCGCTCTTCCCTTCCGCTTTCGACTTCCACAGCTTGTAGCCCTCGAGCGCATCGTCGTTGCGGCTCGGACAGCACATCTCGATGTACGTGGTCGTTCCGCCGACCAGCGCCGCGATGCTCCCCGTCTCATGCGTGTCCTTTGCAAACGTGGCCATGAACGGCAAGTAGATGTGCACGTGCGGGTCGATAAATCCGGGAAACACCAGCTTGCCGGAGGCGTCCACAATTTCCGTCCCCGGCGGCGTGTCGAGATCCCTCCCGATGCGCGTAATCGCCTGGTTCTCGACGAAAATATCCGCCTTCTCCCGCGCCCCAACGGTGACGATTTCCCCGTTTTTGATCAACAACGCCATCGAACTCTCCTCACACCGAAACGGTTTGCAATCTCCCGTCCTCGAGAGGGTACGGCTTCCGCCGTACCGTCAGCCCTGCGAAAATCGGTGCGTTAGCCCTTGAAGTAATCTTCAGTGAATATGAATCCCCATCTTTTCCCGGTACGCCTTCATCTTCTCCCAATCTTCGGTCACGTCGCGCTGCTTTTGCGTCAACTCATCCCAAGTCACCGAAGGCCGCTCCGAGGTCTCTTCCACCATCCGGATGCAATTCTCCACTGGGCAAACGTTGAAGCACAACCGGCAGCCCACGCAATCCTCTTCCCGCACTTTCACCATCGGCCGCGTTTGTACCGCGGCCTCTCTCCCGTTCGAACGCACGTCGTAACTTCCCGGCGCCACCACGCTCCCATCTTTCGCGATCAGGTCAATGCACTGGTGCGCCGTGTCGTTGCACGCCACATAACACAAATCGCAGCGAATGCACTTCTCCTGATCGATCCGCGCCACGGCCTTAAACGACAAATCGAAATTCTTGAAATCCGATACGCGATGTACGCTTTTACCAACAACCTCCGGAATCGTCTTGAACCCTTTCTCATCCATCCAGTTCGAAAGCCCGTCGCACAAATCCTCAACAATGCGAAATCCGAAGTGCATCACGGCCGTGCACACCTGCAAACTGCTCGCTCCCAACAACAGAAACTCGGCCGCATCCGGCCACGTCGAAATTCCGCCCATCCCGGATATCGGCAGTTGCGATCCCGAAACCACCGGATCCGTCCCCAGCGCGGAAAGCATATTCAGTGCGATCGGCTTCACCGCCGGCCCGGCATACCCGCCGTGCCCGCCCTTTCCGCCGATGCTCGGCACGAGTTCCAGAGTATCCAGATCCACGCCGATGATCGAATTAATGGTATTGATCAGCGAAAGCGCGTTGGCCCCCGCCGCCACTGCCGCGCGCGCCGGCATCACGATATTCGAAATATTCGGCGTCAGCTTCACGATCACCGGAATTTTCGCCACTTGCATCACCCAACCGGTGATCTGCTCGCAATATTCCGGCACCTGGCCTACGGCGCTGCCCATTCCGCGTTCGCTCATCCCGTGCGGGCATCCATAATTCAACTCAATCCCATCCGCGCCGGTATCCTGAATCTTCCGGATGATGTCGTGCCACGTTTCTGGTTTCGACTCCACCATCGCCGAAACAATCACCGCGCGGTCCGGCCACGCCCGCTTCACTTCCGCGATCTCGCGCAGATTCTGCTCCAGTGGCCGGTCCGAAATCAGCTCCACGTTGTTGATCGCCAGCATCTTCTGCCCGCCGTAGTGCCACGCGCCATAACGGTTCGACACATTCAGCACCGGCGCCCCGATCGTCTTCCACACCGCCCCGCCCCAGCCCGCCTCAAACGCACGGTGCACCTGCGCCCCCGAATTCGACGGCGGCGCCGACGCCAGCCAGAACGGATTCGGCGAACGAATCCCTGCGAAATTGATCGATAAATCAGCCACGGCCCACCAGCCTTTCGTGAATCGCCCGCGCCGCCAACTTCCCGTCCTGCACCGCCATGACCGTGGAAGCCGCCCCCACGGCGCGGATGCAATCGCCTCCCGCGTATACACCCGCGATACTCGTTTCCAGCTTTTCATTCACGGCGATGTAGCCCCTCATCGTTTTCAGGTTCAATCGCGCAGCCAGCGAGGGCTTTTCCTGCCCAATCGCTTTCACCACCTGGTCCGCCGGAATCACGAAGTGCGAATCCTGCACCGGCAGAGGCGCCGGCCGCCCGGAAGCATCCTTCTGCCCCAAACTCATCCGGACGCATTCCACGCCCTCGACGTGTCCGTCCTTCGCGAGAACACGGATGGGTTGTGCCAGAAATTCAAACCGCACGCCTTCCTTCTTGATGAAGTCGTACTCGTGCGGATACGCGGTCATCTCGCTCGCCGTGCGCCGGTAAATCATCGTGACGTGCTCCTCGCCCAGCCGCTTCGCGATCGTCGCGCAGTCAATCGCCGTGTTTCCCGCCCCGATCACCACCACGTTTTTCCCGACCTTCATTTCCGGTCCGGCCATTTTGCTCCGCTCGATATACTCCAGACCGTCCAAAATGTGTTCTTCCCCGTAGATCCCCAAATTCGGAGTCGCTCCCAGGCCCAGGCCCAAAAATATGGCGTTAAAATTCCTCTGCAAATCCCCTAACGGCAAATCTTTCCCGATTTCGCGCTGTGTCTCCACGCGCACGCCCAGCCGTTCGATCATTTGCACTTCCGCCAGCGCAATCACCACCGGCTCGCGCAGTCCGATAATTCCGAAGGTCGAGAGGCCGCCCGCGTAATTCCGCCTCTCAAACAATGTCACCTCGTGCCCGCACCTCGCCAGTTCTCCCGCGCAGGAGAGTCCCGCCGGCCCTCCGCCCACGACCGCGACCTTCTTCCCAGTGGGCTTCGATTTCAGAAAAACGTCCACACCTTTGCCGTAAACATAGTCCATCGCGTGCCGCTGCAGCCGCCCGATCGCAATGGGCTTGTGTTCCGAACCCAGCACGCAAGCTCCTTCGCACAATTCCTGCACCGGGCACACCCGCGCGCAGGTCGCACCCAACAAATTCGACTCCAGGATCGTCCTCGCCGAGCCCTTCAGATTCCCCGTGTAAATTTTCTTGATGAATTTCGGAATATCAATATGCGTCGGGCAGGCATGCGTACAAGGAGCGTCAAAACACATCAGGCAGCGAGTGGCTTCCACCAGCGCTTCGTGCGGCGTCAGCGGCGGCAGGGTCTCTTTCAACACTTCCCGCTCCGCAGACCATGCGACATTCTCGTTCAAGACACCCTCCCGCCCGCTCCCGAACATCCAAAGCACGCAATGGACGAAGAAGAAAGGTTAATTCCGCGGCGGCACGCTTTCCATCTTCAATTTTCCGGCCTTTGCTAGGCCTTCGCGGGCTCGCGGCCCGGCTGCATCAAAAGATAATATAGCGACCCGGAGACGAAAAAGCCTACGAACCATGCATAATCATACAGCCAACGCACCGCGGGAATCAGCAGTCCCGCCAGCGCCACGCCCACTCCCGTCGCCAGCGCCAGCAGCGCCCGCCCATTGAATCCGCCTCTGTATTCGTAAAGCCCGCCTCTCCGGTAGAGATCTTCCACGGCCAATTGGCGCTTTCGCACCACGTAGTAGTCGAAAATCATGATCCCTGCGATGGGTCCCAGCAGCGCTGAGCATCCCACCAGCCAGCCGAAGATATACGAGCTGAAATCCGTCAACAGCTTCCACGGCATCATCAGGATGCCGACCACTCCGGTAATCAACCCGCCAGTGCGAAACGAAATCAGGCTCGGCCGCAAATTCGAAAAATCATTCGAAGGGGAAACCACATTCGCGGCCACGTTGGTATTCAACGTCGCGATCAGCAGCGCGATCAACGCCACCAGCGCCACCAGCGGCTGATTGAACTTTCCCAGCAGCACCACCGGATCCCAGATCGGCGCCCCGAAAATCACCGCCGAAGCCGAAGTCACCGCCACGCCGATAAACGCATATAGCGTCATCGCCGTCGGCAATCCCAGGGCCTGCCCCGTCATCTGCGCCTTCTGCGATTTCGCATAGCGCGTAAAGTCCGGAATATTCAGCGCCACCGTGGACCAGAATCCCACCATCCCGGTCAGCGAGGGAATAAAAAAGCGGATAAATTCTCCCGTCGTCCGAAACTTGCTCCCCGAGTGCAGCACCGGCCCCAGCCCGCCCGCCTTGCGCGTGATCCACCCGAGCAGCAGCAATCCCACAATCAACATAAAGGGCGCGCCAATCCCTTCGAGAAACTTGATCGTCTCGATGCCCATCCAGATCACTGCCATGTTGATGCCCCAGAAAAAGAAGAAGCAGACCCAATGCGCACCAGCAAAATTACCCGCTGCAGGCCACACAATCCGCAACATCGAGTAAATCGCTTCCCCGCCAATCCATGACTGAATTCCAAACCATCCGCAGGCCACTAACGCCCGCAGCACCGCCGGCACATTCGCCCCGCGCACCCCAAACGAAGCCCGCACAAACACCGGGAATGGTATGCCGTATTTGGTTCCTGCATGCGCGTTCAGCAGCATCGGAACCAGGACAATCAGGTTCCCCAGCAGGATCGTCCCCACCGCCTGAATCCAGTCCATCCCCCCGGCGATCAACCCGGACGCCAGCATGTACGTCGGAATGCACACGCTCATCGCCACCCAAAGCGAGGCGTAGTTGTATGTTCCCCAGGAGCGTTTCTCTTCTGGAATTGGCGCTAGATCGTGGTTATACAGAGAAGGATCGACGTTGGTGAGTTGCATTTCCACCCCGACTGGAAGTGCCAGTTGAGGCGCAAGCCTATCGAAACCCGCAAGAAATTTCCACTCCGCTGGGTGGTGCCTTCATCGTCTTTGTAGCGGCCGCCTGCCGTCCCGAGCGCTTTGGAGGCGCGTTCAAATACTCTCTAACCAAAAAAATCGCCGGCAAATAGCCGGCGCGGTCAGACATCGTCCAAAATTGGTTCGAACAAAAAAATAGGGGCGAACCGGCTTTCGCTCGGCTCGCCCCGTCAAGGCTAGAGGCCGATGACGTTCGCAGCCTGCAGACCCTTCGGGCCCTTGGTGACTTCGAACTCAACCGCCTGACCCTCGTTCAACGTCTTGTAGCCGTCGGACTGGATCGCCGAGAAGTGTACGAATACATCTTCCCCGGACTGGCGCTGAATGAAGCCATATCCCTTGCTGGCATTGAACCACTTCACTGTTCCTTGTTCTTTCACTGTGTTTCCTTATTCTTATACTTGTAAACTATTTGCTGCTGCTCGACTGCGCCTCCAGCCGTAAAACAAAAAAGGCCGCGAGTTTGAACTCACAGCCCCTCTAAATTCGTATCTAAAGGTGTTCCAAGAGCAACAAACGCAACTACAGGCTAACACACTCTCCCCCGCCTCGCAACTCTTTTCGCCCTCTCTCCAAGTAAGCACCTGCACACCCGCCGCCCGATTTTCCACGCTTCCGCAACCCTTGGTGGTACAGTTATCGAAGACCATGAGCCTCCGCACTCTCTTCGCCAACGACCGAACCTTTCAGCAGCCCGTCAATTGGGGCGTCACTTCTTTCATGATCGCCCTGCATCTGCTCGCCTTCGGCGCCATCTTCTTCTTCAGTTGGAGCGCGCTCGTGCTCGCCGTGGTCATGTGGTGGGTCGCCGGCAGCTTGGGCATCGGGATGGGCTATCATCGCCTGCTCACGCATCGCGGCTACAAAACTCCCAAGCTCATCGAGTATTTCCTCACCGCCTGCGGCACATTGGCAATTGAAGGCGGCCCGATTTCCTGGGTTGCCACGCATCGCATCCATCACCAGAACACGGACAAGGAAGGCGATCCGCACTCCCCACTTGACGGCGGTATCTGGGCCCACATGGGCTGGATCATCACCGGCCGCGCCATGCACCGCGATCGCACGGAGTTACTCCCTTACGTCCCTGATTTGCGCAAAGACAAGTTCCACCACTGGATCAGCAAGTGGCACATCGTGCCTTCTGTCGCCCTTGCGTTCCTCTTTTACGCCATCGGCGGCTGGCCATGGGTGTTCTGGGGCATCTTTTTGCGCAGCGTCTTTAGCCTGCATGCCACTTGGCTCGTCAATTCCGCCACTCACATGTGGGGCTCCCAACGTTACGACACGGGTGACAGTTCGACCAACAGCTTTTGGGTCGCGATTCTCACCTTCGGCGAAGGCTGGCACAACAATCATCACGCTCAACCGCAGGCCGCGCGTCATGGTCACGCCTGGTATGAAGTCGACGTCAACTGGTACGGCATCTACGCGCTCAAGACTCTCGGCCTGGCCTGGGACATCAAACGTCCCCGCCTGGCGGCCGAGCCCTCTCTCCCCATGGCCGCGGACTAAACAATATTCCAAGTAATCGATTGTTTACATTTTCCAGCATTCGCGGCGGGTTCGCCCCTTCCCTGTCTAACTGCCTCATGTTGAAAGCCTTATAGGCGTTCCGAGCCCCCTATTTCCCTCACGATGCCGCCCAAGACTTCCCCGCAGAACTGTAACTATTGACAGTTCCTAATTGAGCTCACCTTCGTCATTATCTTTGTGCGCGTGGGGCGATTGCTTCTTCTCAGTGTTCCTCGCTTTCGCCTTCGGATGTGCTTCCTTTCGAGCAGCCCGCGTTGTCGGCAAGATCGTTTCGTTCTTTTCGGCGGAGCGGAGTGCTTTCAGAAATTCTTGGGCGGAGAATTTCTGAGCAACGCTGGGTTGCTCGAAAGTGGGCACATCCTCATCCAGTTGGGGCCCTCCCTCCTTCTCCTTTGTAACTCCCTTCGTTTGCTGTATGCTTTTTGGCGCGTTTCTCTGCCATCCCTGCCCTGTGCTTGCAGAAAGTCGGAGGCATCTTCCGTGGCGAAAGTAAGGATCCTGCTGGCGGACGACCATACCCTGGTCGCCGAGGCCATCAAGCGGCTATTGGAGCCCGAGTTCCAGGTGGTAGGTGTGGTTGCGGACGGCCGCTCTCTGCTGCGCGAAGCCGCTTCTCTGAAGCCGGATGTCGTGATCGTGGATCTTAATATGCCCATGCTGAACGGCATCGACGCCAGCAAGCAGCTCAAGGCCACCAGTCCGGCGCTGAAGATCATCGTCTTGACCATGAACGAAGACGTGGAGATCGCCGGCGAAACCATGCGTACCTGGGCTTCCGGCTACTTGCTGAAGAAATCCGCCGGGTCCGAACTGGTCAAAGCCGTCCAGGAAGTCGTTCGCGGCGGAAAATACGTAACCCCCGCGCTACGCGAACAGTTGGATGAACTCCCTGCGCGCGAGCCCCGCTCCCCGGAAACCGGCCGCGTTCTCACTCCCCGCCAGCGCGAAGTCCTTCAACTCCTCGCCGAAGGTCACACCATGAAAGAAGCCGCCGCCATCCTCAACGTCGCCACGCGCACTGTCGCCTTTCACAAATATCGCATCATGCAGGACTTTGGCCTCGCCAACAATTCCGACTTACTCCGCTTCGCCATCAAGCAGCGCGTCGTCAATCAGGCCTGAAATCCAATCTCAGCCGGGGTTTACTCCCTCGAAAACCCTGCTTGCGGTGCCCGTCCAGTCTGTTAGTCTGTCTCTGGAAAGGGCGTGTGTTGGGAACATTCCCTTTCCATAACCTTCGGCAGAGCCCCGCCTTTTCTCCTCCTGCCTGACTCGCGCCATGCCGCGCAGGAGGACTCGCAATGCCCGTTATTCAGCGCCCGGTTCCCACCGGCCGGGAAATCCTCTGGGGTGAAGAAGAGATCATCGTCAGCAAAACCGATCTGAAAGGCATCATTCTCTACGCCAATCAGACCTTTCTTCGGATTGCCCGCTACACGGAACACGAGGTTCTCGGTCAGCCCCACAACATCATCCGTCATCCCGATATGCCGAAATGTGTCTTCAAACTTCTCTGGGACACCCTGGAAGCCGGCGACGAAATCTTCGCGTACGTAAAGAATTTGGCCAAGGACGGCGACCACTACTGGGTTTTCGCGCACGTTACCCCCACTTATGGCGCAAACGGCCGCGTTGTGGGTTACCACTCCAATCGCAGGTGCCCGGAACGCAAAAAGGTGGAACTCTTCGAGAGCATTTACGCCAAGCTGCTCGTCGAAGAAAAGCGTCATGCCGACTGGCGCGAAGGCATGGCCTCCGCCGGCCGCTTGTTGCACTCCATGGTCGCCGACCACCACATGGACTATCCCGAATTCATCTTCTCGGTGTGAAGGAGCCGCTCATGAGCGATACCACCACGTTTACCGAGGCGACATTCGGCGCGGGGGCTCCGCCCTTGGGTCAGCCACATCCTGCTTCCAACCCGGACGCTCCGGCGTCTCCCGAATCCTTGCTGGAGATGTACCGCACATGGCTCGGCCGCTGCGTGCAGGTTTGCGAGGAAGCCGCTAAAGGGAATCTCGAAATGCGCCTCCTCCACTCCGGCGACTGCGGCGACTTCTCGCCGCTCATGCACAGCATCAATCATCTCCTCGATATGACGGACGCCTTCATGCGCGAATCCCACGCCGCCCTGCAGCACGCCAGCCAGGGGAAATTCTATCGCCGCGTCCTTTTGCGCGGCATGCTCGGCTCGTTTCGCAATACTTCCAAGCTGACCAACGAAGCCACCGAGGAAATGGCGAAAAACGACGCGAAACTCAAGGAATCCGAGCATCAGCGGGTCCGCATCGCGGACGAGTTCGAAGGCACGGTGAAAAAAGTGGTTTCCTCGCTCAGCGCCTCCGCGGATCAGGTGAAATACACCGCCTCCCAGCTTTCGCAAACCGCGGGAGAATCGGGTTCCGGCAAGCAGGTTGTGGAGAGCAAATCGCGCAAGTCCGGGAAGGAAAAAGAGCGCGCCCAGGACTTAAATACCGTCGTTACCAGTCTCGGCGAAGCCTCGCAAAAAATCGGCGGCGTGGTCAAACTAATCTCCCAGATCGCCGCCCAAACCAATCTCCTGGCTTTGAATGCCACCATCGAAGCCGCGCGGGCGGGCGAGGCCGGCAAAGGCTTCGCGGTGGTAGCCTCCGAGGTCAAAAGCCTGGCGCGCCAGACCACCGAAGCCACCGGCGGCATCTCCCGCGAAATCTCCGCCATGCGCGAAACCGCGGCTCGCACCGCCGAACTTGTCAGCGGCATGAGCTCCACGATTCACTCCATGACGGAAATCTCCGGCCAACTCTCCCAACACGCGGAAGAACTGGCCGGAGCCGTCGATTCCTTCTTGCAAAGTATTCGGAGTTAAATGCCTAGAGTCACCACTAGCCGCCGGTCGCCGGCCACCGATCGCGAATCGCCAGCCCCTACTTCGACAACGTCTGCCGCGCGCTCTTCTCGCTCCAGAAGTTCTGCCCCGTCTCCGGCAGCGTGTAGACTGGATCGTAATATTCGTAACGCCGGTTCAGCGCTTCCGGATCATCCGCCTCAATGCCCGTGCGGTAGTTCTTCGTCCAGTAGGAAATGCCGAGTTGCCGGTCGTATTCCTTCACCTGGTGCACCCAGCGTTTGCCCACGAACGGCACGTCGCATACCAGACGCGGCGTGGCAAATCCCGGCAAGTAGCCCATGATGTCGTGCTGCAGTTGCTGCGCCTCGTGGATCGCCAGCCGCCAGTGCTCGGCGTTGGGAATCATGTCGCACTGATAGAAGTAGTAAGGCATGATCTTGCCGTAATCGAGCAGCGCGAAGCAGAGCTCCAGCAAATCCTTGGGCGAACTATTCACGCCGCGCAGCAAAACGCCCTGGTTCCGCACGTCGCGGTACCCCATATCCAGCAGTGATTCCACTGCCTTGCGCACCAGCGGCGTCACCTGCCGCGCGTTGTTCACGTGTGTGTGCACCGCAAGGTCCACGCCGCGTTCGCGAGCCTTCTTCGCCAGCCGATCCAGGCCCGCCTGCACATCCGCCTGCAGGAAATGCTGCGGAATCGCGATCAGTCCCTTGGTCGCCAGCCGGATGTCCCGGATGTTCGGGATGT
>Ga0335085_10008737_pt1 | contig 15420 bp, 12 predicted proteins | sample Lox_Sample_45_FD_206712 | JGI IMG/M metagenome (GOLD analysis project Ga0335085, IMG submission 206712) | Soil microbial communities from Loxahatchee National Wildlife Refuge, Florida, United States - Lox_Sample_4.5 | ecosystem: Environmental > Terrestrial > Soil > Wetlands | place: USA... | reverse complement strand
CCGGCAACGTCCACCTGACCCATCAGCCAGCCGCCGAAGATGTCGCCGGTGTAATTGGCATCGGAGGGCATCGCGGCCACGCGGATGGTGGGCTCGCGCTGCGGCAAAGTTGTGTGCTGATGATCAGCCACGACAAGATCCTTCTTCATAGAGTTGTTTGATTTCGGCTGCAAAGCGCTTCGCGACCTCGTTGCGCTTGAGCTTCAAGGTCGGCGTGAGCAGGCCGTTCTCGATGCTCCACGGTTCATGCTGCAACAGCACCCGGTACACCTTGGCATAACCGGGGAATTCCCTGATCTGTTCGGCGATGCGCTGCAGCACCGGCTGCACGATACGCGTATCGTGCAGCGCCTCCGGCATGTCGGCGCGCACGCCCGCCTGCAGCGCAAGTTCCTTCCACCGGTCCGGATTCACCACGGCCAGCGCCAGCAGCGTCGGTTGCCCCTCGCCATACACCATCACCTGGTCGAACAGGTTGTCGCGCAGTATCGCCTCCTCCATGTCGGCGGGCGGAATCTTCTCGCCGTTGGACATGACGATGATCTCCTTCAGGCGGCCGGTGATCGTGACGTGTCCGCTTGCGCCTATGCTCGCGGTGTCGCCGGTATTCAGCCAGCCGTCGTCGTCTATCATCGCTCTCGTTGCCTCGGGATTGTTCCAGTAGCCCAGCATGTTGCACGGCCCCTTCACCAGCAGCGCGTTCTGCCCGCCGATGCGCACCTGTATGCCCTCGAGCGGCGGCCCGACGGTGGAGGGACGATTGTCCTCGACGCGGTTGACGCATACCACCGGGCTGGTCTCGGTCATGCCGTAACCCTGCAACAGCGGCAATCCCAGCGCGATAAACAGGCGCGACACCTTGGGAGGGAGCGCCGCGCCGCCGCTGACGGAAAGGCGCAGCCTGCCGCCCAGTCTGTCCATCACCTTGTCTGCGACAATCTTCTTGAGCAGCGGCCACAGCAGCATCTTCGGCGTCCATGCCCCGCGCCCCTGCTGGTGTTCGAAGCGGTCCCAGCCGACCTCGACAGTCAGCGTGAACAGCTTGTGCCGCAGCGGCGGCCCCTCTTCCAGCTTGGCGTGTATCGCGTTGTAGATGCGCTCGTAGATGCGCGGCACGGAGGCCAGCACGGTGGGGCGGATGATCTTCATGTCATCTGCCAGCAATGGAATGGAACGCGCATAGCCGACTGCCGCACCGGACATCATCGCCATGTAATAACCGGCCGTGCGCTCGAAGGTATGCGACAGCGGCAGGAAGGACAGGAATATGTCGCGGCTGTCCAGCCCTTCTTCGAATGTCATCAGCGAAGCGTAAGCGTTGTACAGGATGTTGTGGTGCGACAGCATCACGCCCTTGGGTTTGCCGGTGGTGCCCGATGTGTAGATGATCGTCGCGAGCTCGTCGGGTTTGCGCGCGCGCTCCGGCGCCAATTCCGCATTTGGAGGCAGCCAGTCATCGGCGTGCCTCAGGCGCGGTTCGTCTGGCGTGGCTATCCTGTCCAGGCTGACCATGCGCTGCACGCAGCCGAGCTGGTCGCGCACGGTGCGCAACTCCTGCCATTGTTCATCGGTCTCGAACAGCAACACCATTGCCTGCGCGTTGTTGATGATATAGGCCACGTTGTCCGCCCTGTCCACGGTATACAGCGGCACCACCACCAGGCCCAGCGACATCGCCGCCTGCTCGAACATCACCCATTGCGGGCAGTTACGCAGCATCAGCGCAACGCGGTCGCCGGCGCCGAGATTCTCGCGCAGCAGCGCCGCCTGCCAGCGTGCCACCTCGCCGAGCATCTGCTTCCAGGTCAGCGACAGCCAGGCATCCCGGCGGACATCGAAATGCCGGTAAGCGACCGTGTCCGGCGTCTGCCTTGCCCGCTCGATGAACAGGCCATGCAGCGTGAGCGCCTGTTCCGGCATGATGTAGTGACTGGTATTGCCCCACATATCTGCTCCTCAGCCGAGAAAAAGGTCGCTGAACAATGGCGTGCCGGGAGACACCGCATATTGCTCGAAATCGCTCACGCCCGTCTCGCGCAGCACTTCTTCGTCGATGAAGAAATTTCCGCTGCAGGTACCGCTGTCGCGCACAAGGATCGCATGGGCGGCATCGGCCATGATGGCGGGCTTGCGCGACGCGCGCAGCACCGCTTCGGGAAAGTTGAACTCGATCGCGGCGGTGGCGATGGTGGTGCGCGGCCACAGGCAATTCACCGCGATGCCACGGTCCGTTTCTCCGTCCGCGGCGAATTCGCGCGCCATGCCCAGCGTGCACAGGCTCATGCCGTATTTCGAGAGGGTATACGCAAGGTGAGGCGCGAACCATTTGGCGTCCAGGTTGAGCGGCGGAGACAGCGTGAGGATATGCGGATTCCTTGCCCGCTTGAGATGGGGGATGCAGGCTTGCGACGCCAGAAACGTCGCGCGCATGTTCACGTCCCACATCAGGTCGAGGTGTTTGGAGGGCGTCTCCAGCGTGGGGGTCAGGCTGATCGCGCTGGCGTTGTTCACCAGCACATCGATCCCGCCGAACCGTTCCGCGGCCTGCGCCACCGCGGACTGGATCGCCTGCTCGTCGCGCACATCGAGCTGGATCGCCAGCGCCTTGCCGCCCGCTTGTTCGACTTCGTCGGCGACCGTGTGGATCGTGCCGGGCAATTTGGCATGCGCCGCTGCCGTCTTGCCGGTGATCGCCACGTTGGCACCGTCGCGCGCGCAGCGCACGGCGATCTCGCGCCCGATGCCGCGGCTGGAGCCGGTGATGAAAATCGTTTTGCCGCGCAAGTCAGTCATTGCCAGGACTCCAACCAGGGTTTCGCCGCGGAGTTGGGAGTACAGCCCCAAACAAACAGCAACGATTCCGCATCAACACACATCAACCAAACCGGCGGGACGCCTGGAACCGGGTTCAGCCGGCTGCGACCTTCACCATGCCAGAACGCCGCCGGATGCCTCGATCCCGATATAAGTCCCCGTACTGTTGGACGAGCTTGGCACCAGCAATGCCGATCCGACGGCGCTGCGGACTTCATGACCGTATCCGATCGTCAATGCAAAATTTCCCTGGGGCGGATCGCGAAATATCAGTTTGAAATTATACTCTTTGGAATCGCCGGCCACATCAATGTTGGTGCTGTCGATATCCCAACCGATGCGTTCATGGCTCGCGCTGAATATCCACGGCCATGCCGGCGAGTAGGTAAAGCCTATCCGCGCGCGATTGTTGCTTTTGTGGGCATAGCTGTAGAGTTCCCCGTCAAAATGAAATGCATATTGTTCATTGAACCGGTATGCATACATGAACCCCGGCAGCAGGTATGAATTGCCGCTGACCTCGGAGTAATTCGCAAATCGGTCCAGGTAGCCATAGGTGAACTGGCGGGCGAATGTCACGAACGGAACGAAGGTATATGCGGTGTCCCCGGGTACGGAGGTGGACCAATAGATCCTGCCCAGTCCCGTTTCGGTGACGAGCTGGGGGTTATCGGCGATTCGCTGGGGATTGATGCTGACGATGGTCTTGTTGTCGTAATAGGTCAACCCGCCGAACGGTCCCTGCCCGGTGTTCTGGGCATGTTCAGACAACGGGAACGGGAATTGGATGATGATCTCGCTCAGCGGGTTGGAATCCTTCTGCGATTTTGTTCCGATGTAAAGAACGTTCAGATTCACATCCAGCTTGTCGTTGGTGGCTGCATGGGCGTCATCGGCGTATTGAAACGCGATTACGACAAGCACCGTTGCCGCAACGACACTGAATTCGCGATTCGTACCCAATAATCCTCCCATGCCTTTCAGAACATCATCCTGACACTTCCGCCGCGCGCAACTGTTCCGGCGCGAAATCATCCACCATGATCACCTTGCGGCGCAGCGCATAGTCGCGCTCGAGTTGCAGCGCCTCTTCCGGGGTGACGAGACCCTGTTCGCGCGCTTCGGAGATGCGCAGCAATTCTTCCAGCGCTTTCAGCTTGCCGGCCTTGCGCGCTTCCTGCAGTTTCTCCTGCAGCGGCTCGCAGGCCAGCGTGCTGTCCAGGGCCGCTTCCAGCGCGCCCACGGCATCCTGCTCGTCATCGGGGAGATAGATTCCAGCCGTCAAACGATCCCGCGCCGCGCCGGGTTGCATCAACAGCGCGGCGATCTGATGCCCGATGTGATCGGATGGCGGCGATAAACGCCGTCCCAGGGGGAAAACCAGGATACGCAGCAGCAATCGTACCAAAGCATGCGGAAAGTTGTTGATCACACCGTCAAACGCCTGCTGTATCTTGTACAGAGCGTCCTGCATCGCCCAGTGCAGCAGCGGCCTATCCTCGACCGGGCGCCCTTCGTCCGCGTAACGTTTCAGAGTCGCCGAGCATAAATACAGCAGGCTGATCACATCCCCCAAACGGGCGGAGATCTTCTCGCGCCGCTTCAGCGAACCGCCCATCACCGCCATGGCGACATCCGCGCTCAACGCAAAGGCCGCGGAAAAACGCGTCAGCTGCCGGAAATAGCGATGGGTCTCGTCCCCCTCGGGAGTTTCGACGCCGCGGCCTCCGGTCAACCCGAGCGCAAAGCTGCGCGCGGCATTGCTCAGCGCAAATGTGATGTGGCCGAACAGCGCTTCATCGAAATTCTGCAGCGCGCGCTTCGGGTCATGATCGTTGACCGCGGCGATCTCTTTCAGCACATAGGGATGCGAGCGTATCGCCCCCTGTCCGAAGATCATCAGCGTGCGGGTCAGGATGTTCGCGCCTTCCACGGTGATCGCGACCGGCATCTGCTGGTAGAAGCGCCCCAGATAATTGTCCGGCCCGAGGCTGATCCCCTTGCCGCCATGCACATCCATCGCGTCGTTGATGACGATGCGGCAGCGCTCGGTCGAATGGTACTTGATGATGGCCGAGATCACCGACGGCTTTTCGCCCAGGTCCACCGCCAACGCGGTGAAACGGCGCGCGGCTTCCACCATGTAGGTGTGCGCGCCGATGCGCGCGAGCGGCTCTTCCACGCCCTCGAATCTGCCGATCGGCACCTTGAATTGTTTGCGCACCCGGCTGTATGCGCCGCAGACGCGCGCAACCGCTTTCATCCCGCCGATGCTGCTGGCCGGCAACGATATCGAGCGGCCCGCGGCCAGGCATTCCATCAGCATGCGCCAGCCCTGCCCGACACGGGAGGTGCCGCCGATGATGTAATCCATCGGGATGAACACGTCCCTGCCCTGTGTCGGTCCGTTCTGGAACGCCGAATTCAGCGGGAAGTGGCGGCGGCCGATCTGCACCCCGGGCGTATCGGTGGGAATCAGCGCAAGCGTGATGCCGCGGCTGGTTTCGCCGCCGAGCAGGCGTTCCGGATCGTACAGCTTGAACGCAAGGCCGAGCAGCGTGGCCACCGGAGCCAGCGTGATATAGCGTTTCTCCCAGGTCACGCGGATTCCCAGCACATTCTGTTGCCCGGCGAATTCGCCGTGGCACACGATGCCGTAGTCCGGTATCGCGCCGGCATCCGATCCGGCGAACGGTCCGGTCAGCGCGAAGCACGGGACTTCCTGGCCCTTGGCGAGACGGCGCAGATATTTTTCCTTTTGTTCCTCGGTGCCGTAATGCAACAACAGTTCGGCAGGCCCCAGCGAATTGGGCACCATCACCGTCACGGCCGCCGTGCCGCTGCGCGAGGCCACCTTGCTCACCACTTCCGAATGCGCCTGCGCGGAAAATTCCAGTCCCCCGTACATCTTCGGGATGATCATGCCGAAGAAGCCCTTGTCCTTGATGAATCGCCAGACATCGGGTGGTAGGTCGGCGCGATTATGCGTGATGTCCCAATCGTCCAGCATCGCGCACAGCTGCTCGACTTCATTGTCGAGGAACGCCTGCTCGCGTTCGCTTACTCCGCACTTGGGGAAGGCCGCCAATTTGTCCCAATCCGGGTTGCCGCTGAACAATTCGCCGTCCCACCACACCGTGCCGGCATCGATCGCTTCCTGTTCGGTGGGGGAGATCTGCGGCAGGACTTTGCGGAACAGCTTGAACACCGTTGCGCTAACCACGTTGCGGCGCATATACGGGATGCCGAAGAGCACGATGAACAGGAACAGCGCGGCGCCCGCCACCATCAGCACCTCGTCCGAGAAGCGCCCCATGATGGCAACCACCGGCACGATCACCATCATGGCGAGCACCCAACTGGTGATCGAAGCGCGGTAAAACGCGAGCAGGATGAACACCGCAATTGCCGCGAGTAGAGTTAATGCCATATTCCCAGCTTCCCCAGATCTATTATTCAGCGCCCCGGCACTTTAACGCGATACAAACATCTGCACAACAACGAGCGTTTCATCCGCGCCGCAAAATACGGCTCATCCGCGCTCATCATTTCAATTCCGGAGGATTCAATCAGACAGGATCCGTTCGATACGCCGGTCTGGCACCAGCCAGATGATGGCGACCAACACGTACAGCGCGTCAGCCGTCCACTGATTCCAGAATGCCGCGGGGATCGCGACGGCATAGATCAACGGAGAGATCTTTCCCTTGCGGTCGATGCCGACCGCTTTGGCAAGCAGCGATTCCCTGCCCCCGCACGCCTTGATGATGCGGCCCTGCAAAATCCAGTACGCGATCGCCGCCATCAGCAACACCACGCCATACAGCGCCGTCGGCAACGCGGCGTAATGGTTCTCGCCCATCCAGCCGGTCACGAACGGGACCAGCGACAACCAGAACAACAAATGCAGGTTCGCCCACAGGATCGCCCCATTGACACGCTGCACCGTATGCAGCATGTGGTGATGGTTGTTCCAGTAGATGCCGAGGTACACGAAACTGAGCACATAACTCAGGAACACCGGAAGCAACGGCAGCAATGCTTCCCAATCCGAACCGTGCGGCACTTTCAGCTCCAGCACCATGATGGTGATGATGATCGCAATCACGCCGTCGCTGAATGCCTCCAATCGGGTCTTGCCCATCGCTGTCCCTTTCGTTGCGGATCTAACGTGTCCTGCCGACCGCCTCTTCGACGCGTTCCACCGCGATGATTTCCAGACCCGCTATCTTTTGCTTCGGCATATTGGCCCTGGGAATGATCGCCTGGGTGAACCCCAGCTTGGCGGCCTCCTTCAGTCGTTCCTGGCCGCGCTGAACCGGGCGCACCTCGCCGGCCAGACCCACTTCGCCGAACACCACGAGCTTTTGCGGAAGCGGCTTGTTCTTGAGCGAGGACACGATCGCGAGCAGCACCGCGAGGTCGGCGCCCGGTTCGGTGATCTTCACGCCGCCCACCGCGTTGATGAACACGTCCTGGTCGAAACAGGCGATGCCCGCATGGCGGTGCAGCACGGCCAGCAGCATCGCCAAACGGTTCTGCTCCAGTCCCAGTGAAAGACGGCGCGGGGTGGGCGAGTGCGCCTCGTCGAGCAGGGCCTGTATCTCGACCAGCAGCGGGCGCGTGCCCTCCTGCGTGACCATCACGCAGGATCCGGCGACCTGAGTGCCATGCTGCGACAGGAACAGCGCGGATGGATTGCTCACTTCGCGCAGGCCTTTCTCAGTCATCGCGAACACGCCGAGTTCGTTCACTGCGCCGAAACGGTTCTTGAACGCGCGCACCAGGCGGAAACTGGAATGGGTATCGCCCTCGAAATACAGCACCGTGTCCACGATGTGTTCCAGCACGCGCGGTCCGGCCAGCGCGCCCTCCTTGGTGACGTGGCCGACCAGGATCATGGTCAGGTTGCTGCCCTTGGCGACACGCGTGAGTTGCGCCGCGCATTCGCGCACCTGCGATACCGAGCCGGGCGCGGAAGTCAACTGCTCGGAATATATCGTCTGGATGGAGTCGATCACGACCACATCGGGCTTTTGCTGCGCGATGACAGCCTGGATCTTTTCGAGCTGGATCTCCGCGAGCAGATGCATGGCATGCGCATCCAGCATCAGTCGCTTTGCGCGCAATGCGATCTGCCGGGTGGATTCCTCTCCGCTGACGTACAGCACTTTCTTTTGCGCAGACAGATGCGCGAGCGTCTGCAACAGCAACGTGGATTTGCCGATACCGGGATCGCCGCCGATCAGCACCACCGCGCCCTGCACCAGCCCGCCGCCCAGCACGCGGTCGAACTCGGTGATGCCGGTGGGTGTGCGCGGCACTTCCGCCGCCTCCACTTCGGCGAGCATTTGCACCTTGCCGGCCGACGCCAGCGCGCTGAAACGATTCCTGCCGCCAGCCGCAACCTCGGCCACGCTCTCCACCAGGGTGTTCCACGCGTCGCAGTGCGGGCATTGTCCCTGCCACTTGCTAACCTGCCCGCCGCATTCGGTGCAGGAATAGATCGTTTTTGTTTTCGCCATGCATTCCCTATGGCATGGGCCTATGGCAGATCATTTGCCCAGCAATTTGTTGTAGGACATGGCTTTCACCATTACATCGATGTAGGAAGCGATCAGGTTCTGGTCCGTGTCGCCCAACACGGTTTCGGACAGAGCCGTCCAAACGAGTTTGTCGTCGCCGGTTGTGTAGAGATTGGTCTCAACCACCGCGTATTGGTCCTCGGCCACGTAGCCCGGAGAATACATATACATGTTGCTGTAACCATATCCATAATAGCCCGACCAGGTTCCGTAATAGGGCGGCGGCGCATAGGTGGTTCCGGGCACATAGACCTGCACGGTCTTCTTGTTGACCAGCCTGGTGATCAGCACGGAATCCGCACCCAGTTCCTTCACCTTGGCCGCGATCGCGGCCTGGTCGTTCTGCTGCAAGTCGGGAAGAACCGTATAGCTGGCGATCGCATCCGTGCCACGCGCCTTGATCTGATTCACGAACTCATCCTCGAACAGCCTGCGGATCTGCGGCCGTTTGGCCACCCCGATCACCAGGATCTTCTCAGGGCGCGCCTGGTAGGCGGGATCTTTCCAGACCGAGGTTAGCTCCGTCGTCGCGCATGCGGCGGCCAGGATCGCGCCCGCCAACAATATGCCGAATCTGCTGATCATATTTCTCATGATATCCATCCCTCGCTCAAGTTCAAATCGATGTTTCATGCATACGCCGTTTCACCATGCCAGGGTTAATGTTTGTCGCCTTCCATCATCCATGCTTGGATTTCCCGGAACAGGTCCCGCGTGAAAATCAACCGTCGGATTACGGCCACCTCAGGCAAATTCTTCGATCTTCTCCTCGAACTCTTCAGCCGCAAGCGGCTTGCCGAACAGGTTGCCCTGGAAGACGGCACACCCGTGCCGCTTGAGGAAATCGTACTGCGCTTCGTTTTCCACTCCCTCGGCGACCACTTCCATGCCCAGGTTGCCGGCCATGCCAATGATAGCCTGCACGATGACCGCATCGGAGGATTTTTTGAAAATATTCTGCACGAAAGTCTGGTCTATCTTTACCTGGCTCAGCGGCAGTTGCGTCAGGTAAGCCAGCGAAGAATAGCCGGTGCCAAAGTCATCCATGGAAAAATGCACGCCGATCTGCTCGAGCGCCTTCATCTTGACGATGCTGTCGCTGACGTTGTTGAGCACCAGGCTTTCGGTCAATTCGAACTTGATCCGGGCCGGATTGATCGCGCTCCCCAGTATCGCTTCGCGCACTTTCTCGACAAAATCGGGCTGATAGAATTGCCGGACGCTGACATTGATCGACAGACACAGCCTGTTGGTACGGGAATCGTTCTCCCAGGCCTTGATCTGGGCGCATGCCTTTTCGATCACCCATGCGCCGATCGGCATGATCATCCCGGTATCCTCGGCGATGGGCACGAACTGCGCCGGCGAGACCAGCCCTTTTACGGGATGTTGCCAGCGCAGCAATACTTCCGCTCCGACCAGATGGCCGTTGCGATCGACCTGCATCTGGTAATACAGTTTGAGCTGCTGTTGCGGCAATGCATGCCTCAATTCGTTTTCAAGGGTGGCGCGGGCTTCCATGATCGCCTGCATTCCGGGATCGAAGAAACAGAAACTGTTGCGGCCATGCGCCTTGGCCTGGTGCATGGCCGTATCGGCATGCTTGAGCAGCTCCTCCAGGGAGAACTTCTGATCGCAAAAAAGGTTGATGCCGATGCTGGCGGATGAATGATATTCATGGTCCCGCAGGATATAGGGATGATTCAGGGCGATCAGGATCTTTTTGACCACGGTTTCCGCCTGTGCAACGGCCTGCTCATGCTCGGCGCCCAGCCCTTCCAGAATCGCGATGAATTCGTCCCCACCCAGGCGTGCCACTGTGTCGTCGATGCGCACACAGCCTTTCAGGCGTTTCGCGACTTCGATCAGCATCAGATCGCCCAAATCGTGTCCCTTGGTGTTGTTCAAAGCCTTGAAGTTGTCGAGGTCGATAAACAATATGGCGCCATGATGATTCTGGCGCATCGAGTTGTTGAGCATGTAGGACAAACGCTCGAGCATCAGGCGGCGATTGGGCAGTTTGGTCAACGGGTCATAGAAAGCAAGATTGTGGATCTCTTTGGCGTCGCGCTTGTTCTGGGAAATGTCGGAAAAGGTGCCGATGTAGTTGGTGACCTGCCCCTCGGCATTGGTGACCGCAGTGATGGTGCACCATTCGGGATAAGCCTCTCCATTCTTGCGCCGGTTCCACACTTCGCCCTGCCAGTACTTGTCGCGGGCGACGGCGGCCCACATGTCATGGTAAAACTTGTTGTTATGCCGCTCCGATTTGAACATGATCGGTTTCTGCCCCTTGACCTCTTCGGCGCTGTAGCCGGTGATCCGGGTAAAGGCCTGGTTGACGCGCAGAATCTCCTTGTTCGAGTTGGTAACCACAATGGCTTCCTGAGTCTCGAATGCCTTCGCGGCAATGCGCAGCTCCGAGGTGCTGGCCTCCAGCCTGCTGGAACGATCGCGCAATTCCAGGGCCAGGCTGACGCTCATCAGCAGCACCAGCCCCAGAAAAGCGAAACCCGCGACATAGACGGAATGGATCATCCCGTGATCGATCAGCGCCCCCCATACGCTTGCAGCGATCAGAAGAAACTGGCAAGTCGCGAGGAACATCGCCATGCGGTGTTCGCCGCGGCGGTATTGCAGCACGCTTCGCCACAGCACCCAAACAATGACGCCGAAGCCGACAGCCCTGAATACAACATTGCCCAGGCCTGCAGTCGTGGAGTAACGGGCCAGTGTCTCGCCCCAGGGCAGTTGCAACGGCTCGATCATCTCCAGGGTATTGAAACGCAGGCTGTATGGAGTCGTCCAGTTGAATACCAGCATTCCTCCGTACAACAGAACGACCAACGCAAGCCAGAGTTTGAATCGCTGCTGGCCGGTATAGCGCGCAACGAAGATGAAAAATGCGGGGAAGAATATAGTCAGGAAGGTAATTTGCCAGAGCTGCGCGGTGGCCGCATCGGATGTCGTTTCAGCCAAATAATATTCCGCGGCGGTGAGCTGGAATCCCGCCGCGCAAAAGCACATCACGGCAAACGCCAGATATAGCGATGGCTGGCGCACCACCAGTCTCATCACGACAAAAAGGATGCCGGTGAACAACGCGATCCCCGCGCTGACAAAATAGGCGGGAATGATGATCGATGTATTGGCCAGATTCGAGGCTGTTTCCATTTTGCGGCTATTTCACCAGGCTATCGGGCAACCGCCGAGTTGTGAATTTCAGAGACAATGTCGCCGGGAAGAGTGGCCGCATTTTACAGCAGCCCGGGTCGCTTTCCAAATTTGAAAATGTCATGTCATAGAACGCCAAGGAGCACTCATACCCGGATTGATTTGAGCCCGTACTCGGCATGAAACGGGAATTCGGCATTGATGGAAACAGAGCCGGTTACTGGATTTACGGTCCATGGCGAACCTCCTCAGAAACGATATGCGGCAGGCGAAAAGGCCGAGTTACTTGCCCAGCAAACCCAACCCGATCATGTTGCCCACCATCACGCCGATGTAGTTCTGGATGGCGACCTGTTTCGAACCGCCGATACCGGTTTCGGACGAAGCCGCCCAGACCAGTTTATCGCTCTTGGCCTCATACAGATTGGTTTCGATCACAGCGTACTCGTCCTCGGCAATATAGCCCGGCGTGTACAGGTAGCGGTAACCATATCCGTAATAGTCCGGCCAGTATCCGTAATAAGGCGGAGGAATATAGGCGGTCCCGGGCACGTAGGTCTGCATGATCCTCTTGCTTACCAGCCGCGTGATGAGTATCGTATCCGCACCCAGTTGTTTCACCTTGGCTGCGATCGCCTCGCGGTCTTCCTGCTGCGTGTCTGGCAGGACCGTATAGCTGGCGATCGCGTCCGTCCCGTGCGCCTTGATCTGCGAAACGAACTCGTCTTCGAAGATTCTCCTGTTGATCGGATTCCGTGCCACACCGATCACCAGGATTTTGGCCGGCCGCGCCTGATAGGACGGATCCTTCCATACCGAAGTGAGCTCTGTCGTGGCGCAGGCCGTGAACAGCAACGCCAAGGGGATCAAGGGGATCAAGTAAACCAATGGATTGCGGAAATTGCTCATCATTTTTCCTGGCTCCTTTGGTTGGGATGGACAAGCAAAGCATACGCTAGTTCATCAAGCCAGGCCATCTGGCCGGGATGAGAAAGGGCCGCAAGACGTTCGTGGCACACGCGGCACATGCCGGACGCGTGCGCATGGATGAAGACGGCAGCGATGGAATGCCGGTCCGGGAACATCACACGCTCGACTATTGGCTCGATTGCCCTGAAGTTTCCCGGCGGAAGATCTCGCCCGGTTATTTTGATTGAATATCAAGGGCGCTCTGCGTAGAATCGATTCGTCTTCGGAACATGAATCGCAGACAGCCGGGATGAATTCCCTGGCTCCGTCTACCGGCAGGGGGCCGGGTCGATCGTTCAACTTTTATCATTTACAAGGGGAATTGGAATGAAATACATCAATATATTTGCCATCGCTTTTGCACTTGCTGTTGCATTATCCCTGTCGTCATTCAGTGCATCAGCCACCGATGCGCCATCCGCCAAAGAAAGACTGGTTATTCAGGTAAGCGATGCGGATCCCGGCAAATGGAATCTGGCGCTCAACAATGCCAAGAACGTCCAGCAAGCGTACGGGGCGGACAACGTGGATATCGAAATCGTCACTTACGGTCCCGGGATAGGCATGCTCAAGCTGGATTCCGCGATAGCAACCCGGATAGATGAATCCAAAAAGGCAGGGATCGAAATCGTGGCTTGCCAGAACACGATGAAGAACATGAAATTGACGGCAGACGACATGTTGCCGAACACGAGCTACGTCCCTTCAGGAGTGGTAGAACTCATCAAAAAGCAAAAAGAGGGCTATGCGTATATACGCCCCTAGCAAACAACGGGGTTGAGCGTTCTGGTCATGCCGCCTATCATCTTTGCAGCATCAAATCCGCGCCACTGCGATCCGAACATCGACACGGCCGGACCGCATCGGCCGAGGCGGCCCCTGCCCGCCGGTTTTGACACATTTACTGTTTTGATGCAGACCAGTTATAGCTGCGCACTTTTCCCTGCTTGTCGAACTTGATTTGCAGTATTTTCAGTCTGGCATTGCTCATGTCGGCCAACTCGCCTTCGGCGTAGTAATAATCCCACTCGTCGAATCGCTCGCCATCGGTGGCCAGACTGACTCCAACGCTGGTGGGTTCGCCCAGCCAGGAGCGGATCTGTTCCTGCGTGGTGACACCCTGTTCAAGTTTGGCGGCAAATACGCCCACATCAAAATCCCGGCCCACCTTCACGGAACCGCATGCACTGAGCACAAGGATCGAAAACAACACAGCGGCAATACGTGAATAATTCTTCATGGTTCCTCCAGTTAAACAGTAGTTGCCTATCGATCGAGAGGCCAGCCTTGTAAAATCTCGTTCAAGCAAGGCGGCCGCGTGTGTCCATCATATTTAATGGTCTCCGACACCTGAATTTCCACCCTTCACCGACGCCCTCGCGTAAAATCGCTGCCTTACTATAACGCCGACATAGGCAAACAACCAACTCTATTTCAGCCCAGACAAATTCCAACCTCGTGTCCCTCGAAGTCGAACGTTTTTTTTCCGAGCAAAGCCCGCTTGCCTCCAAGGTGACGTCGTTTCGTCCGCGCGCGCAGCAGCGCGAGATGGCGCTTAAGGTCGCCGAGGCAATACGCAACAACGATATCCTGGTGGTCGAGGCCGGCACCGGCACCGGCAAGACCTTTGCCTATCTGGTGCCAGCACTCTTGGCGGGCGGCAAGGTGATCATCTCCACGGGAACCAAAAATCTGCAGGACCAGTTGTTCCAGAAAGATCTGCCCATGGTGCGCGACGCGCTGAACGCGCCGGTGTCGGTGGCGCTGCTCAAGGGGCGCGCCAACTATATTTGCCACTACCACTTGGCGCGCACGGAATCGGACGGCCTGTTCAAGACACGCGAAGAGATCAGGCATCTGGGCAAGATCAGGCAATATTCCAGGCTAAGCGAGTCCGGCGATAAAAGCGGCCTGGCCGACGTGCCGGAGAATGCGCCGATCTGGATGCAGGTCACTTCGACACGCGACAACTGCCTGGGACAGGAGTGCCCGAACCACAAGGAATGCTTCGTGCTCAAGGCGCGCGCGGATGCGATGCAGGCGGACATCGTGGTGGTGAACCATCACCTGTTCTTTGCCGACGTGATGCTGCGCGACGAAGGCGTGGCGGAACTGCTGCCCGCCTGCAACACGGTGATCTTCGACGAGGCGCACCAGCTTCCCGAGACCGCCAGCCTGTTCTTCGGCGAGACACTGTCCACTGCGCTGCTGCTCGATCTGGCGCGCGATACGCGCATCGAGGCGGCGGCAGCAGCAAAGGATTTTGCGCCGCTGCCGAAGTCTTGCGACGAACTGGACAAGGCCGCGCGCGACCTGCGGCTGGTGTTCAAGAAGGAAGGCAGGATGCCGGCTGTCGCCACCGATGATCTCAAGGAATGGCCGGGCGCACTCAAGACGCTCGGCGAAAAGCTCGCGCAGACAAGCAGCATGCTCGAAAAACAGGCGGAACGCAGCGAGGGGCTGGAGAACTGCTGGCTGCGCGCGCAAGCGCTGGCGCAACAGCTTGCCAAGTGGCAAAAGGCGGACCAACCCGATCAGGTTCGATGGCTGGAAGTGTTCCACCATTCTTTGCAACTCAACACCACGCCGCTGTCGATCGCGGAAATCTTCGAGAAGCAGATCGGCGGCAGCGCACGCGCCTGGATATTCACTTCCGCAACGCTCGCGGTGAAACAGGATTTTTCACACTATCAGGGCGAGATGGGATTGTTCAAGGCGCACACCGCGTGCTGGGACAGTCCGTTCAACTACGCAGAACAGGCGCTGCTGTATGTGCCGCAAGGCCTGCCGGATCCGAACAGCATAGATCACACCGATGCCGTGGTACGGGCCGCGCTGCCGTTGATCAAGGCCAGCAAAGGTCGCGCATTTCTGCTTT
>Ga0335085_10008736_pt1 | contig 15420 bp, 13 predicted proteins | sample Lox_Sample_45_FD_206712 | JGI IMG/M metagenome (GOLD analysis project Ga0335085, IMG submission 206712) | Soil microbial communities from Loxahatchee National Wildlife Refuge, Florida, United States - Lox_Sample_4.5 | ecosystem: Environmental > Terrestrial > Soil > Wetlands | place: USA... | reverse complement strand
AAACGCGGAAAACTTCGCGGCGTGGACTACGAAGTCATCGGATTCCAGCGCCGCAGCACGCTGGTGGACGGCACGCGCTACAGCTGGCACGAATACGTGCTCTTCAATCCCTACAAGGGCTTCCGCTACCTCACCGAATACGACGGCCACTGGAACGACGTCGGTCCCTGCAAGATGCTTCCCACCATCGTTCCCAGCAACCCGCCGAAGGCCACCTACCTCGGCGAAACCTACAAACATTTTCAGACCTGCACGGCCGAAACCAGCTATGTGCTCGGCGAGTTTCCCTGGCAGGTGCGCGTTGGCGAGGAGGCCGAGGTCACCGATCTCATTTCTCCGCCGCGCGTTCTCTCCTCCGAGAAATCCGGCGACGAGATCACCTGGTCCCTCGGCGAGTACATGTATGGCCGCGACGTGTGGGCCGCGTTCCAAATGCCGGGCAATCCACCGCCGGCGGTCGGTGTGTTCGAGAATCAACCCGCGCCCGTGAACGAATCGGTGAAGGGAGTGTGGTCGGCCTTCGCGCTCCACTCCGTTCTGCTGCTCGCGCTGCTGATTGTGTTCAGTGTGTTTATCCTGCGCGACCGGCAGGTGTTCAGCGCCAGTTACTCGCTGGATGCCGGACCGCAAAAGGGCGAAGGCTCATTTGTTACGGACGAATTCGAACTGGGCGGCCGCACCTCCAACGTCGAGGTAACCACACACGCCGACGTCGACAATAACTGGATCTATCTGAACTACGCCCTCATCAATCAGGGGACGGGCCAGGCCTGGGATTTTGGGCGCGAAGTGAGCTATTACCACGGGCACGACAGCGACGGGAACTGGTCGGAGGGAAGCCGCAGCGATTCCGTAATCGTCCCTTCGGTCCCCCCCGGCACGTATTACCTCCGCATCGAGCCGGAGTTCGCCGCGAATCACCCGCGCATTAACTACGCTGTTCAGGTGAAGCGCGACGTTCCCGTCCTCGGTTTCTTCGGCTTGGGGTTTCTTGCCCTTCTGGTGCCGGCGATTGCGGTCACCTGGAGGCGCTTCAATTTCGAACGGCTGCGCTGGGCCGAAAGCGATCACCCCCTTGTCACAACAAGCTCCAGCAGTTCGGAGGACGACTGATGATTCGCAGACTGTACTGGATTTACGGCCTTCTGGTCCTCGCGGGCACTAGTTTTGCGCAGTACAGCGGCTGGAGCCTCGACAAGACCACGGCGCTCAAGAACATTCCCAAGTCCGTTCGCGATAATCCCGGCTCGTATCGCTCCATCTATCAAAGCTATCACCACTACACCGGAGGCAAATAAGATGAACCTCGTTCCGCTGGGCAATATCGTGGCCGCGCTGGCCTTCGCGTTTCTAGGCATGCTGATCTTCGTCGTCGCCTTCCTGGTGATGGACAAGCTCACGCCCTATCATCTGTGGAAGGAAATCGTGCAGGAACACAACATGGCGCTGGCCATCCTCGTGGGCGCCATGTCCATTGGGCTCTGCATCATCATCGCCTCCGCCATTCACTGACCCATGGGAATTCTCCTGTTCATCTCCGTGCTGCTGGTGGCGGCCTGCGGGCTCATCTATGAACTCGTCGCCGGCACACTGGCCAGTTATCTGCTCGGCGATAGCGTGCTCCAGTTTTCCACCGTGATTGGCACGTACCTGTTCGCCATGGGATTGGGGAGCGCGCTTTCGCGTTATTTGGTGCGCGGGTTGGTGTTCCAGTTCGTGTGGATCGAGCTGATGCTCGGCGTCATCGGCGGATTTTCCTCCGCGGCGCTGATGCTGGCTTTCGCCTATACGCAGGGCTTCGGACTGCTGCTCTACGCGCTGGTGATCGTGATGGGTGTGCTGGTGGGGCTGGAGATTCCGCTGCTCATGCGCATCGTGCGCGGCCGCTATCAGTTTCGCGATGTGATCGCTCACGTGCTGACGTTCGACTATCTGGGCGCGCTCGGCGCATCGCTGCTGTTTCCGATTCTGCTGGTTCCGCGGCTGGGACTGGTGCGTTCCGCGATGCTCTTCGGCCTGGTCAATGTGGCGGTGGCGCTGTGGAGCACGTACCTGTTCGGCGACCAACTCGTTCGTGCGCGCGGCCTGCGCATCGCCTGCCTGGCCGTTTTCTGCGTGCTCAGCGCCGGAATGGTGAACGCGAAACTCATCACAGCGGCGGCGGAAGACAATATCTACGCGGATGACATTATTTTCGCGCGCGACACGAAGTACCAGCACATCGTGCTCACTCGGTTCAAAGATGACCTGCGCCTCTTTCTCAACAGCCATCTGCAGTTCAGCTCGCGCGACGAATACCGCTATCACGAGTCGCTCGTCCATCCCGGCCTCTCCGCAATTCCTGCGCCGCGCCGCGTGCTGGTACTCGGCGGAGGCGACGGACTGGCGGTCCGCGAAATCCTGAAATATCCGCAGATCGCATCCATCACGCTGGTGGACCTGGACCCGGAGATGACGCGGATTTTTTCCACCAATCCCATGCTTACGGCGCTCAACCACGATTCGTTGCGCTCGCCGAAAGTGCATGTGATCAATGCCGACGCGTTTCCGTGGCTTGATTCCAATACGGACAGTTTCGATTTCATCGTCGTGGATTTTCCCGACCCAACCAGCTATTCCCTCGGAAAGCTGTACACCACGGCGTTCTACCGCGCCGCTGCCCGCCACCTGAGCGCGCAGGGAATGATGGTGGTGCAGAGCACCTCGCCGATGTTCGCGCGCGATTCCTTCTGGTGCATCGTCGCCACCTTGAAGCAGGCCGGACTGCATACGTACCCCTATCACGTCTACGTGCCGTCGTTCGGCGAGTGGGGATTCGTGCTCGCCGGATTGCACGACTACGAGCTGCCCGCGTCCCTTCCTGCCGGCCTGCGATTCGTGAGCGTTGCGGGGCTGCCGCCGCTCTTCCAGTTTCCGCCGGATATGGAGCCCATGCCCATGCCGCCGAACCGGCTGAACACGCAGGTGCTCGTGCGCGCGTACGAAAACGACTGGAAGGACATTTCGCATTGAAGGTAGGACGCCGCGGTTTTCTCCGCTCCGCCAGCGCAGCGCTCGTTGGTCTCTCCCTGAAAGGCGGCCGCCCGATTGAGGGGTCGTACGTCAACGACAATTTCCAGATAGGCCACCTGCTGCGCGACCGCGCCTCTTTTCCGGCGCCAAAACGGAAAGAAAAAATCTCCGTTGTCATCGTGGGCGGCGGCATCGCAGGGCTAAGCGCGGCGTGGCGCATGCAGAAGCGCGGCTTCCGTGATTTTGTTCTGCTGGAAATGAACGCGCAGGCCGGAGGCAACGCGCGCTGGGGCGAAAACGAAATCACCGCCTATCCCTGGGCCGCGCATTACGTCCCCGTGCCGGGGCCGAAAGCCGTTTACGTCCGCGAACTCTTCGAAGATCTCGGCGTGCTAAGAGATGGCCGGTGGAATGAGCGCTATCTGTGCTTCGCGCCGCAGGAGCGGCTGTTCTTGTTCGGTCGCTGGCAGGACGGAATCGAACCCGCGGTCGGCCTGCGCCAGCGCGATCGCGATCAGTTTCAGCGGGTCGAAGATCTCTTGGCCAAATACCGCGCTTCGGGAAGATTCACGATTCCGCTGGAGCTGGGCCGCTCGGAAAAAGATGTGGAACTCGATCGCATCTCGTTTGCCGAATGGCTCGGCCGGCACGGCTTCGATTCCCGCCTGCTGCTCTGGTACATGAACTACGCCTGCCGCGACGATTACGGAGCGCTGGCCGGCGCGACGTCGGCGTGGGCCGGCATTCATTATTTTTCGTCGCGACCGGAGGAGGAAAAAGGCCCGCTCACCTGGCCGGAGGGCAACGGATGGATCACCCGGCGACTTCTGGAACGCGTCGGGGAACACGTCCGCACAGGTCAGATGGTGCACCGCATCGCGCCTTCTGCGCGCGGTGTGGCGGTAATTGCCGGCGATACGGAGTATCAGGCGGAATTCGTGATTTTCGCTGCACCATCGTTTCTCGCGCCCTACCTGATGGAAGGATTCCCTCACCTGCAGGATTTTGTGTACTCTCCCTGGCTCACCGCTAACCTCACGCTGGAACGCCTGCCGGATTCGCGCGGTGCCGAGCCCACCTGGGACACGGTGTTTCTCGATTCGCCCACGCTCGGCTATGTGGACGCCACTCACCAGAGCGTGCGCACGCACATTGACCGCACCGTGTGGACATTCTATTGGGCACTGGCCGATGGCGAACCCGCCGACGGCCGCCATCTGCTGCTCGCGAAGGACTGGGATTACTGGAAGGAAGCGATCCTGCACGACCTGGAGCGCGTGCATTCCGACATTCGACAGTGCGTCTCGCGGATTGACGTGATGCGCATGGGCCACGCAATGATCCGCCCCGCGGTCGGCTCGATTTTTTCGGATGAGCGGAGGCGGCTCATACGTCGCGATCCGCGCTCGCGCGTCCTATTCGCGAATTCGGATTTGAGCGGCATTTCCATTTTCGAGGAGGCGCAGTATCACGGCGTGGAAGCCGCACAGATGGTGCTGCGAAGCGTGTCTGGCGGTTAGCCTGGGTAGGACGGCCTTGCTATTGACCCGCCGGACGCGGCCGGAGATGCCGTACGAATGCGCCGACTACGAGCCAGAACACAAGATTGATCAACACGGCGACCAACGCACAGGCCACATGGTCCAGGTAGACGCCCAGGAAATCGAAGAAGCGGCCCAGCGGACCGATTTCAAGAATCACCGGAATCGAGCCCGGAAGCAGAAAAATGATGCCCACGAGGAGCGCCAGACCTTCGATTCCAGGCTGCTCGAGCTTGCCAAACGTGCAGAGCAGAGCTCCCAGTCCATTCATCGCTGCGAATATCAACCAAGTCCGATTTCGCAACCCAGTCGCCCTCTCTATTCTTGTCGCCTTTGGAAATTCACAGCGCCTATAAAAAAAGCTTCGTGGATTGTACGCTACCCTCGCCTCCTGGCAACGCAGCGGCCTCCCTTCGCTTCCAACAGGCAATGACCGGAAGGTGTGAGGGGTGCATATGGCAGCGATGAAGGTTCAATCATTCGGAGTCTCCGCGGACGGGTATGGCGCAGGGCCTAATCAGAGCCCGGAGAACCCGCTCGGCGTCGGCGGCCTGGCACTTCACAACTGGATGTTCCCCACGCGAACGATGCAACGCATATTCGGCAAAGAGGGAGGAACGACAGGGATCGACGAGGAATTTACCGCACGCGGATTTGAAAATGTTGGCGCGTGGATTATGGGCCGGAACATGTTTGGGCCGGTGCGCGGGCCGTGGCCGGACGGATCGTGGAAGGGATGGTGGGGCGAGGATCCGCCGTTCCACACTCCGGTTTTTGTGCTGACGCATCACACGCGCCCGTCCATCAAAATGGCCGGCGACACAATATTCCACTTCGTCACCGAAGGTATTCACGCCGCTTCGGAGCGTGCGCTCGCTGCTGCAAACGGCAAAGACGTTCGCATCGGCGGCGGAGTGGCGACGATCCAGCAGTTCCTGCGCGCGCGGCTGATTGACGAAATGCATCTCGCCATCGGGCCGGTGGTCCTGGGGTCAGGCGAACCGCTATTCGCAGGTATCGACCTGCCGAAGCTGGGCTACCGCTGTACGGAGCACGCGTCTTCGCCCAACGCTCTGCATATGGTTTTCCGCCGGGCGGCCTCGACAAGCGCATGACAGAACTTCCGCAAATCGGAATGCCGTAGGCTCACTCGCAGTTTCAAAGTCGCCCGCCGCGAAATCCACGGCGGAGCCCTCGGTCATGCAGAGCAAGTGGGAATTTTTCCAGAAGCGCGCCAGAAAGCCGCTGTTCAAAGGCTAAGGGCGAGTCCGCAGCAGGCGGCGCGGCGGAGCTAATGACTTCTTAGGCGGCGTGGCTGGCGGAAAAAGACCTGATCGCACGCTCCTCATCGTCGTGGACTTCGAGCACTTTGACGAGTTGAGTCATTTCGAGGAGCTTGCGGACTTCCGGCATGGGCTTCAGGAGCTTGAGCTGGGCGCCGCGGCTGCGGGTGGAGGTATGCGTGGCGATCAACTGGCCGATGCCGGCGCTGTCCATGCGAGTGACACCTGCGAGATTGAGCAGAATGTATTTGCTTCCTTCGCCGGTCAGATTGCGGACCACTTCGAGGAGCTGCACGCTATCGTCTCCGCGGAGGACGAGAGTGATCTCACCCTTCAGGTCCAGAATGGACACGTCTCCCGCGCGGCGAACCTTGCAGCTCAGACTCATGGACCACCTCCGGAAGGCTCCGGTGCTCCTCCGGGGGCCTTCGAGTGGCGGCAATTGTATGCCAGTTTGTGTTTCAAAAGTGTGACAGCAGGGACGAAGGGCGGAGACGGGAGGCTTAGTCCGTGCGTCGGGCGGGAGCGCGCGCTGCGCCGGCGCCCTCCGAGCCGCCGGGCAGGATGCCGACACCGGCGGCGGCCACGCTGTCGCGCGACGTGTTCTTTACGAGATACATGGCCTCGTCGGCCAGATGCAGCAGCTTCGACTTATCGCGCGAGTCAGTGGGATAGGAAGCCACGCCGACGCTCGCGGTGATGCGGATTTCGAGGCCGAGGTCCTGCATCCAGGAATGCTCGCGGATGCGCTTGTGGAGACGGCGCGCGACGATCAGCGCGTTTTCCTTCGACGTCTGCGGCAGCAGCACCACGAATTCGTCGCCGCCGTAACGGAACGCGAAATCGATCAACCGGCAGTTGGATTTCACCATGTTGCCGATGTCGGAGAGCAGGCGCGTGCCGGTCAGGTGTCCGTACGTGTCGTTGACGTTTTTGAAGTGGTCGAGGTCGATGAAGATGAGCGAGAACTCGTAGTTGTAGCGCTGTGAGCGGTAAATCTCCGTCTCCAGCACGAAGTTCAGGTGTCGCGCGTTGTAGAGCGTGGTGCAGTCGTCGGTGATGGTCAGCTCGTGAATTTTCTGCACGTGGCGCGCGTTTTCAATGGCGATGGCGGCGAAATCCGCCAGCACCTCCAGCAGCGCCAGGTCGCGCTCGCCGAATCCCTGCGAGCCCACGCAGTTGATCAGCTCGATCACGCCCAGGGCGCGGTCACGAAAGCGAACGGGCACGGCGACAATCGACCGTGTCTGCATCTTTGTCTTCTCGTCCACTTTGGAGAAGAACCGCGAGTCGCGGCTCGTGTCGGGCACGATGACGACTTCACCGGTCTGCGCAACCCAGCCGGCAATTCCCTGCCCCACCTTTATGCGGATGTCCTTCAGCGCGGCGCTGCCTTCGCCGGTGGCGATTTCGAAATAGAGTTCCTGCTTGGCTTCGTCCATCAGCAAGAGCGACCATGTGTCCGGATGGAGGAATTCCTCCACTTTCTGCATGATGGTGCGAAGAACCTGATCGAGCTGCAGAGACGAGGTGAGAGCTTTGCCGAGTTCGTGGAAGATCGCGACTTCACTGAAGCCGCGCGGGTCGGCCTTTACGTGGGCAATGGTCGGGTTGCGGCGGCGCTCAACGCCGTTGAATGCTGTATTCTCGTCGGCCATTCCAAGCCTGCCAACCCAATGTCACAGCGTCAGTTGCTAGAACGAGGGAAGGAGTGGTCCGGGCCAACCGCCCTTCGATCTCCCGCAAATTATAGGGAAAGGCCGGAGCCACCTGCAACGGCTACGAGGCCTCGCTGTGCCCAGATGGTCGGAGGGGGAGAAAGACCGGGCGATCCAGCCGCCCCGGAGTCAGCGATTATCGGTGGGGGCAACGCCGCGGGCTCCGCCTCCGGTTGGTTGCCTTGATGGACGGCGCGAGTCATGCCAAGGCAAGTCCTCAGCGGGCAAAGACGACGCTATTTACTGTGGTTGACAGCACGGGGCCACCTGCCTATAGTGCCTGTGGGACGGAAATTTCCCCGTTGGATACCATTTTCGGCGCGCCCGCGATGACCAAGGGCACGTTCGGCGAGCACCTGCGTCGCGAACGGGAGATGCGAGGCGTATCCCTCGACGAAGTCTCCCAAGCCACCCGCATCGGAACCCGATTCCTGGAAGCCTTGGAAGGCGAACGCTGGAAAGACCTGCCGGGCGGTGTCTTTAACCGTGGCTTTCTGCGCTCAATCGCGCGATACCTTGGACTGGATGAGGAAGCGCTCGTGGCGGAGTACGCCCAAGCCACGAACGACCACCCGCAGGTGGCCGAATGGGCCCCCTCCGCCCTCGATCACACAATTGAACCCCGGCGAGAGAGCAGCCGTCGGCTCGCATTTCTGCTGACGCTGCTGATTCTGGTGTCGGTGGGAGCCGGCGGCTGGTGGGCGTGGACGCAGTACGGCGGCGTACTGCGCGCGCGGCTGCTCTCCATGCGCGCCAGGCTCGCCCCGAAGCCGCCCGCCGTTCCTCCCGCCGCGCAGGCTCCCAGCCCGGCGCCGCCGGCCGTAACCACATCCGCTACTCCGGCGGCCAGTGGCACGGCAGAGCAGGCAGTGACGCCCGCGGAACCGGAAGAGCTGGTGCTTCGCGTGGAAGTGAGCCGCACTACGGAAGTGAGCGTTGCGGCCGACGGGAACTCCGTGTTCCAGGGGCGCATGACCAGCGGAGAAAGCCGCACGTTCAAGGCAAAGGATCGATTTGATGTCTCCGCGAAAAATTCATTTGCCTTGGTGCTCGATCTCAACGGAGTGAGCATGCCGCCTGTGGGCCAGCCGGACTCGCCCGGTAGCGTGACCCTGACGAGAAAGGACCTGGGCCCGCAGCACTCGGCATCGGGAGAATCCCATTAGCACTGAGATCCGGGAAGAAATACGCGCGGGGCGCGCGACGCGGGAGCGCAAGCTGGCCGTGGTGGGCGGCGGAGCCGGGATGGAACCGTGGATGCGCGCCGAGCTGCTGGTGCTCCTTTCGAAGGACAGGGACTCCATGGTGAACGGCCGGGCGCTTCACGCGCTCGCCGGCATCTCGCCGGAAGTGTTGCTCGAGGCGGCAAGGCAGCCCGATGTCGCCCTGCCGGTGCTCGAATATGTGGCCGAGCACGCCCCGGACCGCTCCGCGGCGGCCGCTGCATTGATGTCCAACCGGAATTGTCCCGGCGGCGCGCTTGCGCTGGTAGCGGATCAACTCAGCGCGAAAGACGTCCAGTCGGTCATGAATAACCTGGAGCAACTGGCTTCGTCGCGCGAATTGATTATCGCCCTTGCGGCGCGCGCCGACTTGAGCTTGGAACACCAGCGCATGCTGGAGGAACTGACCAGCGAGGCGGACAAGCACGCCCTCGAGCAGATGGTGGAAGAAGCGGAGCCCGACCCGGAAAGGCGCAAAACCCTCCTGCAGCGCCTCTCCACCATGAACGTGGTCGAACGGCTCACCCTGGCGCTCAAGGGCGGCCGCGAGGAGCGCATGGCGCTCATCCGCGACCCGAACAAGATGGTACAGCGCGCCGTGCTGCAGTCGCCCCGGCTGACGGACCAGGAAGTGGAAAATTTTTCCGCGATGGCCAACGTTTCCGAAGAGGTGCTGCGCTCCATCTCCCTGAACCGCAACTTCATCAAGAACTACGCCATCGTCCGCAACCTCATCTACAATCCGAAAACGCCGGTGGACATCTCGCTGCACTTCCTCCCGCGGCTGATCACCACGGACCTGAAAAAGCTGACCATGAACAAAAACGTGCCGGAAACGGTGCGGGGGATGGCCACGAAGATGATCCGGCAGAAGGCGATTCTGGGCCAGAGCTGACCCGCGGCCCATCACTCCCCCGCCGCCGCGGCACCTATTTCTGAGCCGGCGCCAGCGACTTTTTCACTTTCTCGGCGTACTCCCGCGCTTTCGCGAGGATGGAAGGCGTGTCGAGGGTGAGCATGCGGCGGTCTTGCATCACCACCCGCCCGGCGATGATCACCGTCTCCACATCGCTCGCGTTCATCGAGTAGACGATCGAGCCAACAAGCCCATAGATCGGCACTTCGTGCGCCGCATCGGTGCGGAGCACAATGATGTCCGCCTGTTTGCCCGTTTCAAGCGATCCGATCTGGTCCTCCATGTGGAGAGCACGCGCGCCGCCGATGGTGGCCATCTCCAGCGTCTGCTCCGCGGTAAGCGCGCGCGGATCGAGCCGCGACACTTTCTGCAGTTTTGCGGCGAGGTCCATCGCCTCGATGATGTCGAGCGTGTTGCCTGTGCCAGCCGGACTGTCCGTACCGAGCCCGAGGCGCACGCCCGCGGCGAGCATAGAGGGAACGGGAGCCACGCCGCTGGCAAGCATCATGTTGCTGGCGGGATTGTGGACACAGCCGACGCTTCGCGCGGCGAGCGTGCGCATGTCGTCTGCGTCCACCCACACGCAGTGGGCGGCCACAACGTCCGCGCCCAGAAAGCCGATGGAATCGAGCCAGGCAACCGGCGAGAGATGTTTCTTCTCGAGGCTTTCCTCCCGCTCGTTGCGCGTTTCCGCCACATGGATGAGCAACGGCGCGCCGAACCTGCGGGCGAGCGCGGCGGCGCGTTTCAGCGTATCGGCAGAACACGTATACGGCGAATGCGGGGCCACGGCGGCGCGGATCAACGCATCGCCCTTCCAGTGCTCGAGGAACTTCTCGATCTGCTGGAAGGACTGATCGGGGTTGCGGCTGTCGGGCACCGGAAAATCGATCACGCTTTCGCCGAGCACGGCGCGCATGCCCGCCGCCTTCGTCTCGCGCGCGATGGCGTCCTCGAAGTAGTACATGTCCGCAAACGTGGTTATGCCGGACTCGATCATCTCGAGCGCAGCCAGCCGTGTGCCCCACACGCAGAAATCCTCGGTCACGTTGCGCGCCTCGGCGGGGAAAATGGCTTTATTGAGCCAGTCTTCGAGCGTCATGTCGTTGGCAATCCCCCGAAACAAAGACATGGGCGCGTGCGTGTGGCCGTTGATGAAACCGGGAAGAACGATGCGGCCGCGGGCGTCGATTCGCCGCGCGGAGGGGTAACGCGCCTCCAGCTCCTTGCGCTGGCCGACGGCAAGAATCGCAGTATCGCGGATGAGCACGGCCCCATCTTCGAGAATCCGGCGCTGGGGATCCATGGTCACCACAGTGCCGCCCGAAATCAGCAGATCCGTGGTGGGCACGGAACGCGAAGGAATCCGCGAATGTGTCGGCAGCGAACTCGGCCCAGGCGTCGCTTGCTGCGCAGCCGCTCGTGGCGCACTGGCGGCCACCCCGGCGGCAAAAAAGAGCGCGAGCAGCGTGCCGAATCCGCGCCGATTTCTCACGGCATGTCCTCCGCGATACGGGGCACTACGCCGCGGAGCAGCGCGGTGAATGCGCCGCGGACGCGCTCGCCGGTTTCGAGCACCTCTTCATGCGTGATGGGCTGGTCCAGTATGCCCGCAGCGAGATTTGTGACACAGGAAATTCCCAGGACCTCGATGCCCATCTGCCGCGCCACGATCACCTCCGGGACCGTGGACATCCCGACCAGATCCGCGCCGAGCGCGCGAAGGGCCCGAATCTCCGCGGGAGTCTCGAAGCTCGGTCCGGCGACGGCGGCGTAGACGCCTTCCTGCAAGGCCAGGCGCAGATGTTCGGCCTCTTCGCGCGCGATTCGACACAGCCGTTCGGAGTAAGCATGCGTCATGTCGGGGAAACGAAGACCGAAGCGCGCGTCGTTGTGGCCGACGAGCGGGTTGGTGCCCTGCAGGTTGATGTGATCGCGAATGAGCACCAGCGCCCCCCGGCGGTAGGTGGCGGAGATTCCGCCCGCGGCATTCGTGATGATCAGCGCGCGAACCCCCATCCGGCCCAGCGCGCGGACGGGAAACGTGACCTCGTCCATCGCGTATCCTTCGTAGAAGTGCAGGCGTCCGGCCAGCGCGACGATGGGAACCGTTCCGCACCGGCCGATCACCATCCGCCCGGCATGGCCCTCCACGGTGGATGGAGGGAATCCGGGGATATCGCGGTAGTCGATGCGCGTTGCCGTGGACAGCTCGTCCGCAAAGGCGCCGAGGCCCGAACCGAGCACCACACCGATGCGTGGGCGGAGTTTCGTCCGCGCGAGAGTAAATTTTGCAGCGCGGTCTGCGCGAGCAAATAAATCGCTCCGCCCGCCTGCCGGGGCGCGCGCCGATTTCCGCCGCGGGCTCACAGCAGTATCCCCACAATCGACGCGGAGAGAAGATTGGCCAGCGTGCCGGCAAGCATGGCGCGGAAGCCGAGTTCGGCCAGTTCGTGGCGTTTGTTGGGAGCGAGGGCGGAAAGGCCGCCGATCTGGATGCCGATCGAGCCGAAATTCGCAAAGCCACACAGTGCGAACGTGGCGATGGTGAAAGATCGCGGATCCATTTGGGCCTTCAGTCCGCCAAGCTGGCTATAGGCCACGAATTCATTCAGCACCATTCGCGTGCCCAGCAGATTGCCCACAGTGATGCAATCCCTGGAAGGCACCCCGACGGCCCATGCCACGGGAGCGAAAATCCAGCCGAGCAGTTCCTGGAGGCTGGACGGAAACCAGGCTACGCCGAGATGCGCCAGCCCTCCATGCGCCGCGCTGAAAATGCCGTTGACCAGTGCGACGAGCGCGAGAAAAGCGATGAGCATCGCCGCGACGTTGAGTGCGAGGTGAAGACCGTCTGTGGCACCACGCGTAAGCGCGTCGAGCATGTTTTCATGCTTCTCTTCGTCGGTGCGCGCCAGGTGCACCTTGCCCGCTGTTTCGGGCTGCTCCGTTTCAGGATTCAGCATTTTTGCGATCACGAGCGTGCCTGGCGCGGTCATGATGACGGCGGTCAGCATATGCCGCGCCTCCGCTCCGAACAGGATATAAGCGCCCATCACCGCGCCGGACACATGGGCCATGCCGCTGGTCATTACGGTCATCAGCTCGGAGCGCGTGAGCTTGGGGAGAAACGGGCGGATTGTCAGCGGCGCCTCGGTTTGCCCCATGAAGATGCTGGCCGCCACGTTCAGAGATTCCGCTCCGCTCGCGCCCATCAGCCGGGTCATGACCCGCGCGGCCACGCGGATGATGGCCTGCATCACGCCGTAGTGATACAGGATCGCAAAAAACGACGCGATAAAGATGATGATGGGCAGCACCTGGAAGGCGATCACCACTCCTCCCGCTCCCTTCCTTCCCAGCGGCCCGAAGACAAATTCCGACCCCGCAAACGAGAAATTCAGCAGCCACTCGGCGCCCGCACCCAGCGCCTCGAACAGTCGCAGCCCCGCCCGCGTCTTCAGCACAAACAGCGCAAAGCCAAGCTGGAGGCCCAACCCCCAAAGCACGGTTCGCAGCCGGATGGCCCGGCGCGCGCTGGAAAAGTACCAGCAACCTAGCAGGACCGAAGCAATGCCGATGAGGCCGATGAACCGTTGCATGGACGAAGCTCCGCGGGAGTCTACAACAAACGCGGAGGGGACGGGCGCCTGGACTGCGACGAGGAGAGCAGCCGCACCCGGCCACTGGGACAGAGGCCTGCGACACAGAATGTGCGGAACTCAGTCCGCATGCTACCTGGCGGAAAAATTGCGCCGGCTGGCGATTCGAGACCGGTTAATCGTGCTCGCGAAAACCTTTGAACTCGCGCGACTGTTCAAGGCTCATTCCTTGACTGCCGGCGCCACCCTCCGCGCTGGCCTTATCCCAATCCGCGCGCGACAGCGGCTCGACGGGCGGCAGCTTCTTTTTCTTCAGCTCCCGGTTGGCCTCGGCGATGTCCAGGCCGACAAAGGAATCAAACTCCATCACCACGTCCGCGAGTTCCTTCTGCAATGCGGCGATGCGTGCCAACTGGTAATCGGCCGGACGCCCTTCGTAATCCACAAGGTCTCCGTATAGCTCCGTGGTCTTCTCGCGGATGCGTATTTCGCCGGTCACGGCGCCGCCTTCCTTGGTGGCCACGATTTTCGTCCGAAGGGCTTCGGCCTTGCCGGCCATCGCCTCCAGCTTGGCGCGCAGGGGATCCTTTGCCGGCACTTTTGCCGCGCGCTCCGCCAGTTCCTCACGCAGGCCGCTGATGCGATCCACATCAAAGGTCATGTCGCCCAGCAGATCGTAGACCCTCATTACGGCATCGTATTGCTGCCGCCGGTCATCCAGGGAATACTTCGCGCGCCGGTCGAGCGTGATCACAAGCGGTGTGGTGTACACGTCCTTGCCGCGCGTCATCCGCACGGTATAGGCGCCCGGAAGCACGCGCGGGCCGTTGGCGGCTTCAAACGCCGCTGTCGCTGCCGGAGGCACGCGAGGCGCTTTGCGCCGCATGGTCCATTCCACGCGTGAAAGGCCGCGCCTGCTGTTCGCCGGCACTGTGGCCACCACCTGCCCCGTGGCGTCGAGGATCTCGATTTTCATTCTTCCGAAAATGTGGCGCCGCTTTTGATAGTAGATGATCGCAGCGGCGTTGGGAGGATTCGGGCCGGTAAACACCGCATCGCCCTCCGCCCAGCCCCCAAACGCCATCATGCGCTGCTGGACGGAGCCGGGCTCAAGGAAAGCCACTTCCTGACCGAGGACGGCGGAAGTGAGCGCGCGCAGCGGCCGGATGTCGTCCACAATCCAAATGCCACGGCCATGCGTCGCAATCACGAGCGCGGAATCGCGCGGCTGGATCACCAGATCACGCACCGGCACGCTGGGCATGTTCCCGCCCTTGTACCGCGCCCAATGAGCGCCCCCGTCGAGTGAAATCCACAGCCCGAACTCGGTCCCCAGGAAGAGCAGATCCGGCCGCAGCGTGTCCTCTTTGATGACGTGCGCGAAACCCCGCACGCCGCTGTCCGGCGTAGCGATCGAAGTCCATGTGTTGCCGTAGTCCGTCGTCTTGAAAACGTGCGGCTGCATGTCGCCGAACGTATGGCGATCGAACGTGGCATAGGCTGTCGCGGCGTCGTAGCGGCTTGCCTCGACCCACGAAACCCACGAAAACGCCGGCAGGCCCGGCACCTTGGAAACCACGTTTGTCCATGTCTTCCCGCCGTCGCGAGTCAGCTGCAAGTTGCCGTCGTCCGTACCCGCCCAGATCACATTGCCGTCACGCGGCGATTCGCTGATGGAGTAGATGGTCGTGTGCGTCTCGGCGTCGGAATTGTCCACAGTCACGCCCCCGGATTCTTCCTGCTTCTGCTTTTCGGGATCGTTCGTGGTCAGGTCCGGCGAGATTTTTACCCAGCTTTGTCCGTGATCACGGGATCGGAAGAGGAACTGGGCGCCGATGTAAATCGTGCCCGGATCATTCGGGCTCATCTGGATGGGAGTGTTCCAGTTGAACCGGTACTTCGGTTCGCCGATTCCGGGCTGCGGCTTGATGCTGCGAATCTGGTGCGTGTGGCGGTTGATGCGCGCCACCTCCCCGCCCTGCGATTCGGCATACACATAGTCCGGGTCTGTCGGGTCGGGAAACGCCCAGAAGCCGTCGCCGCCATAGAGATTTTCCCACCGGCTGTTGCTGATTCCGCCGGGATACGCGCTGTCGCCCATGAAAACGCTGTTGTCCTGCAATCC